>Ga0335395_10000588_pt1 | contig 22807 bp, 16 predicted proteins | sample MAT02_FD_205744 | JGI IMG/M metagenome (GOLD analysis project Ga0335395, IMG submission 205744) | Freshwater microbial communities from Lake Fryxell liftoff mats and glacier meltwater in Antarctica - MAT-02 (spades assembly) (version 2) ...
GCGGGTTTAGCTAAGAATATCTGATACAAATGACCAAATAAATGGCAAAACCCGCCCTCATTCATCAGTCATCAGGAAGAAAATACCTCTAGCATTCAATCGATATCAATGCTTGAAAATATCTGCGTTAATCTGTGTTGATCCGCCTGAAATCAGCGATCGAATTGCAGCTTATTCTTGAGTAGAAGCCTGGGTAATAGGATCGGGAGAATCGACATAGTGGTATGGCGGCAAAGTCACAATCGGAATCTGGGCAAAATTCTCAACAGGCGGCGGCGAAGAAACAGTCCACTCCAACCCCGTAGCGTGCCAAGGATTGTTAGTTGCTTTCGGGCCCTGCAGCGCGGAAACCACCATATTGACGATAAAAGGCAGCGTCGATACCCCCAGCAGAAATCCCCCCAAACTGGCAATGACATTCAACCCTTGGTATTGCGGATCGTAGGAAGCAACCCGGCGCACCATCCCTTGCAAGCCCAACGGGTGCATCGGAAAGAAAGTTAGATTAGCCCCGATAAAAGTCAGCCAGAAGTGGATTTTGCCCCAGCCCTCGGCGTACATCCGCCCAGTCATCTTGGGAAACCAGTAGTAAATTGCTCCAAAAATCGCAATTGTGATGGTGTTGAAAACAATGTAGTGGAAGTGGCCGACTATAAAATAAGTATTATTTACGTGCAGATTAAAAGGCACGGCCCCCAGCATAACGCCCGTGATGCCACCGAACAGAAACATGACTACGCCACCCAAGGCAAACAGCATCGGCGTTTCCAGGTGCAGCTTTCCGCCCCAAACGGTAGCAGTCCAAGCGAATACCTTAACGCCAGTCGGCACGGCGACTAACATGGTGGAGAACATGAACAGCATCCGCATCCAGCCGGGAGTGCCGCTGGCGAACATATGGTGTACCCAAACGAAGATGCTGAGTAGAGAAATTGCAAAGGATGCAACCGCTACTGATTTATAGCCAAACAAAGGGTTGCGGGAAAAAGCCGGCAAAATCTCCGAGAAAATACCGAAGGCCGGCAGCGCCATCACGTAAACTGCGGGGTGCGAGTAAAACCAGAATAAGTGCTGGTAGAGAATCGGGCTGCCTTCGTTAAAAGGATCGAAAAAGGTTGTCCCCAAGGCTAAATCGAACAACATCAGCACCGCAGCCGCAGTCAGGGCTGGCAGGCAAAACAGTTGCAGCAACTGGGCGCTCAAAACTGTCCACACAAAGATTGGCATTCGGAACCAAGTCATGCCCGGTGCCCGCATTCTGACGATCGTCGTCACGAAGTTAACTCCCCCCACAATCGACGAGATGCCTAGCAGCGCCACACTCACCAGCCAGATCAGTTGGCCGTTGATTAAATCGCCTGACGGGTTCTGGATGCTGACCGGCGGGTAAGACCACCAGCCGGCCTGGGCGGTGCCGCTAGGCAGTAAGAAGCTCGACATCAGCAGGATGCCTGCGGGGGGAATTATCCAGAAGGAGATGGCATTGAGGAGGGGAAACGCCATGTCCCGCGCCCCGATCATCAGCGGTATCAGGTAGTTGCCTAGACCCACCATGCAGGGGAAAACCCACAGGAAGATCATTATTGTCCCGTGCATGGTGAACAAGCCATTGTAGAGCGGGCGATCGACTAGATTTAATGCTGGAGTGATCAGTTCTGCGCGCATAATCATCGAGAACAAACCCGCGATTAAAAAGAAGATAAAAGCAGTAATTAGGTACTGAATGCCGATAACTTTGTGATCGGTGCTGAAGCTGATGTAGCGCCGCCAATCAATCGGATTTTCGCTGCGATCGCTTTCACGATCGCCACCGTTGGCTATGTTTTCAATCGAGTTATTTGTCATCGTTCATTTGGTAATTATTAAACAATATGGACGGGGCGGGTTTATATAATTTGTCGATAATTATCAAATATCTCGGTGAACCCGCCCCTACAAAACTTGACATGATACAAGTCCGAATCAAACGGACATGATATAACGTGTCAAACCACTTTTTGCGTCCAGAAATAAGAGAGCTTTCTGCCTCGATCAGTTGGGATGATTCACCACAGGAGGCGGAGCCGGTTTCACAGTTGGCCAGAAGCTGCCTCTGGCGTTCTGCACTTGCTTTGTGTGTTCGGAAACCGCCTGATTGCTTGCAGGAGTTGGCGATTGTGCCGCAGCTTTGGTCAGCCAGCGATCGTAAGCTTCGGGGGATTCAACGTACACATCCGCATCCATCAGGGCAAAGTAAGTGCCGCTGAATTGAGAATCTTTCAACCGATATTTGCCTTCTCGGATTGGTGCAAACACAAAATTCAGACTGCGGTTGGGAATGATATCTTGCTTGATGCGGAATTCAGGAACGTAGAAACCGTGAATAACATCCAGTGATTGCAATGTCAGCCGCACGTTTTGATTAACTGGCAGGTGCAATTCTGTACTGGTAACATTCTGGCGCGGATAGCGGAAAGACCAAGACCACTGTTTAGCAATTACCTCAATCTCTTCAGCAACTGGTTTAGGATTGTTGTTGTTTTCCGTGGGTTTGTTGGCGGCATAAACAGGTTCTTCTAGAGGCAGGTGCAAGTGGGCGATCGGCGTCAAACCTTGGATGTTGATTTTCTGATAAATCATGTAGCTTTGAGCGGCAACCCACGTCACTAACAACACCGGAACAACTACCCAAAGAACCTCGATTTTCCAATTTCCCCTCGCAGGATGACCGTGGCTGAAGTCTCCTTTCGGTGCGCGGGAAGTGAGGATAGAATAGAGGATAATGGCAGCAATTCCGATAAAAATAAACGTTCAGATAGACACCAAGAAGCTCAACAGATTGTCAACTTGTTGGGCTTCTGCTGTTCCCTGGCTGGGCATCCAAGAATAGGCCTGCTGTCCCACCCAGTGGCTGGCTATCATATCTAAGGCGATCGCCACAGCCAATAGCAAGCTCTTAAAAAATTTCATAATTTTGCATCTTTTAAATAAGACTGGGCGGTTGAAACCGCGATTAAGGCGATCGGTATGCAGTGAAATGCCAAATCCCAGGCTGCAAACCAAGGATATTCCCATTTATCTGGCATGGAAATGACTTCTTCGGCTGAGAAGTTTCGCCAGTCAGCATTGCGACCATTTAAACGCTCATCTGGTGGTATTGGTTCTGCTGGATCGCCTCGCAACCAAGTGCGAACATCGTAGCAATAAAACTGTTTAGTCCACAACAATCCCGCAAAGGCTTGACGCTGTACGTTGCGGACATCTTCATCAAGATTTGGAGTCAGCGAGTCGTAAAATTCATCTGCTTCTTTTTGCCTTTGAATGAAGGTGTCTGCAAACTCTTTGCTAAAAGGAGTATCGGTATAAGCATCAGTAAATCTGAGTTTAATAACTGCGGTTTCTCCTGGCTCAATTTTTAGGTGATAGCGGGCGGCAGCTTTAGTACCAAGTTGAGCGGGATTGACAGCTTCTTGGCGATTGTGAACGATTAATTCGTGGAAAGCATCTTTAACATAAGGTGAGGTATTGGCGACACCGTACAGGCGCTGTAGGTTGGTTTCATTTTCAGTAAATAACAAGGGAGGATTGTCTTGACAAAATAGCCAGCGATCGCCATATTTTTGATGGTGAGCTTTAATAATTCCATTGGCTGCTTTGGAAACCTGCGCTGATTTTTCGCTACCCGTCCAAGACCAAGTATTGCGAAACCATAAAGTCGGCAATAAGTCGAGGGTTGCTGTTTCTGAACCTCGGTTAGTAGCGCTGATGCGAATGCAAATATCTTCTGGGGATGCTTTGGCGTATTCAGCAACGATATCGAAGTAGCGATCGCCCTCAAAAATGCCCGTATCCATCAACTCATATTCTGGCTGACATTTGTCGCGCCTCGCATTTTCCTCAACTAACAAACTATAGGGATATTCCTGCTGCGGGTATTTGTACAGCCAGCGCATATAAGAATGAGTTGGCGTATTGTCTAAATAGAAGTAGTATTCTTTGACATCTTCTCCGTGATTTCCTTGACTGTTGGTAAGCCCAAAAAAACGCTCTTTCAAAATCGGATCTCGGCCGTTCCACAGTGCTAGGGCGAAGCAAATTTGACCGTGCCGATCGCAAAATCCCCCTAATCCATCTTCACCCCAGCGGTAGGCGCGCGATCGCGCCGCATCGTGAGGGAAATACTCCCAAGCCTCACCGTTTGACGAATAATCTTCGCGGACAGTTCCCCACTGGCGATCGCTTAAATAAGAACCCCAGCGGTTCCAGTGCACTTTCATTTCGCTGTTTTCTTGAATTCGTTTCTGTTCAGCATCCATTGCAGTTATTCGAGAATATTTCAGATTACAGAATCTCGATTAGCCGCCGGCAGCAAACCCTGGATACAACGTCATGCCGCCATCCACAAATAGCGTTTCACCGCAGACATAATCCGAGTCATCAGAAGCTAGCCAAACAGCAGCTTTAGCGATATCTTCTACTTCCCCAACTCGACCGTAAGGAATCAGTTTTAACAACTTTGCTTCTGCTTCTGGTGTATTCCATGCTGATGTATTGATGGGGGTTTTGATTGCCCCTGGCGCAATACTATTAACTCGAATTCTCTGGGGTGCGAGTTCTTGGGCAATACTCTGCATCATCATATTAATACCGCCTTTACTAGCAGCATAGTTGACGTGACCCGCCCAAGGAATTACTTCATGTACTGAACTCATGCAAATAATTTTGCCCGCCGCCGCAGAAATATGAGGTTGTACGCCCCGCCGCATAAATTCTTTGGCAGCTTCGCGAGCGCATAAAAACTGTCCCGTTAGATTCACTCCAATCACCAGATTCCAGTGGTCGAGTGTCATTTCTGTAAAGGACGAATCTTTTTGTATACCTGCGTTATTAACCAGGATGTCGATCGTACCAAATTCCTTGAACACCTGACCGAACATAGCCTTAACTTCGTCTTCTTTGCTGACATCGGCACCAATGGCGATCGCTTCTGCACCCCCGGCTTTGATATCCTCGACAATGTTCTGCGCGTCTTCAGCTTCCGAGTGGTAATTGACTGCAACAGATGCGCCTGCTGAAGCTAAAGCACGGGCGATCGCTTCGCCGATGCCAGAACTTCCGCCCGTTACCAGAGCTTTTTGGCCTTTAAGAAGCTCAGGGGAAAAGCTCATATTTGTCCTCCGTCATTTTGAAAATTTATTTGACATTTATTATATAGACTCTATTTGTCAAATTGATAATAAACTTGTGTCAAATTTGTAATAAAAATAGTTACAATAAGAAATAAATTCAGTTCAAACTATTGCCAATTATAGCGTCTAGCTATTTTCAAATAAATTTATTTATACCTTAAGAAGTATATCAATCAAAATTATGTCTTTCTTAAGGCAGATACTTTTGAATAACAATTACTTCTAATATCATTTCCGGTCGATTAACCGCATTAAGATTAGTTCGCAGCGCGATCACATTTGGAGCGTATGCAAGTCCGTACTACGAACGGGCATTTGGAGCGGACGGGTATTTGGAGCGTATGCAAGTCCGTACTACGAACCAAAGCGCGATCGCATTTGGAGCGTATGCAAGTCCGTACTACGAACCGGCATTTGGAGCGTATGCAAGTCCGTACTACGAACGGGAATATTAGTGGGGATGGCGATCGCCCTCAGCGACAGGAGATGTCAGTAATATTGCGTGTCCGTCAGGATCTTTGACGAGGCAACTTTGGCTGGAAAAACGGGGATTATCTCCAAATTGCACGATCTGCGGCGAGATCAACTCAACTTTATTTTGCCGCAAGCTTTCCAATAGTCGATCGAGATCGTTAACAATTAGTTCGACTTGCATATGAGCAATATCGCAACTTTTCCAATCCCTCGGTATGGGGCGGCCTTTTGGAGTAACTAAATAGTCTAATAGTTCAATTCCTAAACCGCCTTGAATCGGCCGCAGTGCGGTGATTTTGACTTTAGCTTCTGACAAATTATCGAGGCGAACTTGGGTTTCGCCTTGGTTGAGGCTGCCTCCTTTAACTTGCATTCCCAGTAAGTCGCGGTAAAAGTGGAGACTTTGCTCGGTGTTGCTAATCGCGATCGCGCTGTGATCGATTCCTAAAAAGCAGCGATCGCCCTTTTGATGCCACTTTTCTTGTCCTTTGTCCTCCGGGAACCAAATTAGCTCTAAATCGTGGCCGTCAATGTCTTTAAATTTAAAAGCTCGCACGCCAGCAGCTTCTTGATTTTCCGGCGGTATTGTCTGGGGTGCAGTGGAGATGGGGACAATGGGAAAAGAGCACAGGTGTGCATAGGCGCGATCGATGTCACTGACTGCAATTGCCAAATGTTGAAACCACAAGTCATTACTTTGGGAATCTTTTGGGATGGGTTTTCCCTCAACATTCAGATATTCCATCAACTCAATTTGTTCATCTCCAAGCTGCAAACTAACAATGCGGATTTTTGCCTGCTCAACACCTTCGAGATCGCTGTATTTTTGCCCTTCAACCGTAATATCCGAAACAAATTTAAATGATAGCGCTTTGGTATAAAAATCCTGGGAGCGATCGGCATTTGTGACAGTCAATCCAATTGCTCTAATTTTCTGGACTTGTAGAAGAGGATGGTTATTCATAAACTTGAGAGTGCTTTATGTCAATTTCAGACCGCGCCGAAGCTTCCAACCCGATGCGAAAAAACTTGGGAAAAATTTCCTAATACATCATCGATCGACCCCGCTTGTTCGAGATCAACTTTATAATTGTTTCGCACAGCCTAGCATTTTAAACACAAAAATAGCAGTACATCCTTGAAAAAATGCGATCGCCCTGCAGCCTCCCTAGAATTTGCTCGTTACCAGGCTCTGCCTGGTAATGCAGATCCGGAGGCTCTGCTTCCTTTGATATCGCAACTTACAGAAGAGAGGACTGTAAAAGGTGCTTAGGAATGACAATTTAATAACTTAAGCGATTGCTCGTTACCAGGAAGAGCCTGGTAATGCAGATCCGGAGGCTCTGCCTCCTTTAATCTGGCAACTTACAGGAGAGAGGACTGTAGGAGGTGTTTAAGTTATTAAGTTTTCGATCCTTAAGTTATTAAGTTTTAGAGCCTAAATTAAACAGGAGTTGGGAATTTATGAACAGTTCGTTAACTCAAACCTTCGAGATGTTGAGTCGTAGTAACTAATTTATTTATATTCCAATACGGTTCACTTAAGATTGTCATTGCGAGGAACGTTAGCGAAGCGATCCGTTCGCTTTTATGCGTTCCCGTTCCCCGTAGGGGTTCCCGAAGGGTAGGGTAGGAAAGCAAACAAGAGTATTTATTTTTTATAATTTTTTACCGCCTGCATCGTCTTAAGTAAACCGTATTTATTTATATTCACTTATATAGCAATCCTAAATCATTATCCAGACTATAGCAATCCTAAATCATTATCCTTACCGCGAACATAAATCTGATTTCCCCAAAATCCATCAGTAGGGACACGGCAGTGCCGTGTCCCTACTAAAGATTGTTCCATCTGGCATTGTGGCATTTTTGAAATTAATCCGTTCTAGTCGTAAACTGATTATCCCACCTATAACAATCCCTTCTGCACCTATAAGGCAAGCATTACTCAGGTTAACATTTTCCATAGAAACATCTTCTAGTTTGCTCCCACTGAAATCGGCTCCGCTAAAGTCAGTATTTGTGACTAAAACCTGTAGCAGATAGGCTCCCCTCAAATTAGCATCTGCTAAATTACTGTCATCAATACGGCATTCAAATAGATGAACACCTGTCAGATAGGCATTTTCTAAGTTAACACGTTCTAAGGAGACACCACTGAAGTACGCACCAGACAGATTTGCTTGCCTGAAGTTAGTACCATTTAACGTGGCATTGCTGAGGTCAACACCATTTAAACTGGCATCACTAAATTTTGCCCCATTCAACATAGCACCACTTAGTTTAGCACCATTTAAACTTGCATTATTAAGTTCAGCATCATTCAATATGATGCCACTAAGGTCTGCACCATTCAAGTTTGCATTGTTCAAATTAATACCACGGAAATCTCTATCTCCCGTAGCATAATTTTTGAGAAATTCTTCAACATCCATAACTTTTGTCCTTAGTTTAGAATCACTCTATGCTGTTAATAATACCTCATTTTTTGACTAAAAGGAAGGGTATTGGTACTGGTTGGTTTTATTCTGTTCTTGGGGGTGGTTTAACTAAAGATCCTAATATCGAGCATCTCTGGTTACTCCAAGAGACTCCCCCCTGCCAGGAGAAACCAATCGCGAAATCACGAACTGGAATAATTGGCGAGATTGGCGCGTGAGTATTGATTACTTGGAAGGATTAATAGGATATAACTTCCTGTCTGAGTTACCTGACAATACTTCGGACAGTTTTTTAACGGCCCTGTAAGCCTTACGGAGGAAGCCCTGCCATTTTTTACGCATTTTCTGAAACTTAGCGCTGAACTTAAACCTTTAAAAAATAGTCCAGAATATAGCCAGCAAGGGTTTCGGAGACTCGACTATATCTAAAAATGTCCGAAGTATTGTTATATAGCAATCCTAAATCATTATCCAGACTATAACAGTCCGTTCATCAGTGTAATTCTTGTAGGGGCAACCCCCCGTGGTTGCCCTCTTTAGTTTACTAATGAATAAATTGTAAGTCAGTAGGAAATCTTTCTTCTTCCGGTTCTGGATCGTAAATGTAATCGCAGTCAAACTGGAAAGCTTGAGAGTGGCGGCTGATCGAAAATCCGCATTGAGTCACCATTTCTGTAGTAAAACTGGCCATGACTAACTCAATGAGTTTTCTGTAAGAAATGTTAGGCTGTTGAACGTAATATGTGCGTCTGGCAAAAAATATTCTCTCATCTTTCGGTACAATTATGCCATTAATTCTGTGGGCGTGTTGAATCGGCTTGATGTAACTTTCAATAAACTGCGACTGACTTTTTTGCAGTCTGGCTAATCTTTCATGTTGCAACCAGCTCATTTGAAACACAATTTTAATAAACTCAAAACCCAAAATGTAGTTAAAAACATTATTGCGTTCTTCTGTACTCAAGACAAAGCGGAGCGCGGATTCTAAATATTGGTCTGTTTCCCGGCGCGCTTGTTGAGCTGAGTGGATGTAAAATTGTTTGATGTAGCTTCTCAAATCAGATTCGTTCAATTCTTTTTTGACTTGAAATCTGATTAAATACTCTTTAACTCGGTGGAGAGTATCTACATCTTCAAACATTTTTGAGACTAAGCCGTCGGCTGTGTAGTCATCTAAAAATTCTGCTTGCAAGTCGGGAGTAGAGGCGCACAATATGTAGGAAAGGGACAAGACGTAGCGCCGTTGGTTCCAAGGCAAACTTTCGGCCCAAGCTTTAACTTCTACAGGGAGTTTTTCCAGCACGGTATCTGTGTGGGGGCGTTGAGAAAGGTCGGCATATTTATCTTTTTGTCTAATCATTGCCTGAAACTTTCAGTTAGTAAATCGATCGGGTAATGTCTCGCAGGTAAGTAGTAGGGTAAGGCAGATGCAGGGAGTTAGAAATTATCATAATTTTTTTGCTCTATCTTATGATACATGACCTAGGGAGTACACCAGGTGATCTGTCTCACATTTTTGCGGACTTACAATCACCACTGTGAACTTAATATATCACATTTGAGGGTGTTTAGTATCACACGAAAAACTTATTCACGTCACTGTCGTAACGGCGGGTTTGATTGATGATTGAGAAGAGTGATTCAGAGCTTTTTGTTGGTAATAACTACTGAGGTCAATCATGAATTCGACTACAAGTATTTTTCCTAAAAATCGGTGTCAATACTTAACTTTTGGCAACCACTTCGTGCAACCAGTGCGAAAGTGGCTGGATGGCATTGCAGTGGGCGATCGGCAAGTAGCTCGCTGGTTGTGCCAACTTATACCAGCACAGTGTCCTTTTGAGAGAGATATCAAGCTATGCGGACACCATCTTTTCCACATACCCCCGATGTGCAAGCTCAATCCGGTATATGAAGAATTAGTGGGGTTGCGTTTTCGATCGCTCTCGTTTTTGGCTGACGTATGCGGGGAAGATGTAACGCCCTACTGCTGATTGAGGGGTGTCATACCTCGATCGCCCGTCGAGATCGATTATTTACCGGGTGCATTGCTCTGCTAGTTATTCGATCGCGAATTTAAGCCATTATTTTTGATAATATTAGTGAATGCCTCTAGTAGGAGCGGGCATTCATCGTGGCAGTTAAGTAAAAAATAATACAAATTTTTAGGCATTCATGCAGCAGTAGTTCTAGGGTGCGTCGCAATGAAAAATCCTCAAGTGCGATCGGCTGTTTCGAGCTAGCGACGCACCAGACAAACAAAGTTGAAAAACAATAATTCTTTTGTAGCATTACTTTTGAGAACTTGTACAACATCCAGCGGTAGCAGCAACAACAATAACTCTCAAAACAATTTTAAAAGCTACTTTAGCTAAGGTAAGTGAATATGTTTAACGCTACTGAACTGCTGATTAACGCTTTTATAAATCGGCTAATTGAAGGCTACCGCCACACCTACGGCGCGTTCAAATCTGACTATGGCGAAATTATTGCTTGGGTAGCCGATATGGCTTTGGAAAATATTGCCAATAGCGACGCTCTTTACCACAATGTAGAACACACTATTTTAGTGACCTTGGTGGGACAAGAAATTCTGCGCGGGAAGCACATCCGCGAGGGTGGTGTTTCCTGCGAACATTGGCTGCATTTCCACATTGCTTTGCTGTGCCACGATATCGGGTACGTCAAGGGCGTTTGTCGGCAAGATAGAACAGATATGGCACTTTATGCGACGGGAATAGGTGACTTGAAATTAACACTACCTCGGGGGGCGACGGATGCGAGTTTGACCCCTTATCATGTCGATCGCGGAAAAATGTTTGTTGAAGAGCGTTTTGGAGGTCACAGACTGATTGATGCCGAGGAAGTTAAGCGGAATATTGAGTTAACTCGTTTCCCGGTTCCAGCAGGCGAAGATCATCAAAATACTGCGAATTATCCTGGTTTGGTGCGGGCGGCGGATTTAATCGGTCAGTTGAGCGATCCGCGATATTTACAAAAGGTTGCTGCGCTGTTTTACGAGTTTGAGGAGACTGGTCAAAATCAGGTGTTGGGATATCGCAATCCGGGGGATTTGCGGGACGGGTATCCTAAGTTTTACTGGAATGTGGTGTATCGGTATGTCAAAGATGCGATCGGCTATTTGGAACTGACGCAGCAGGGGAAACAAATTGTCGCTAATCTCAACGCAAATGTGTTCCGCATCGAGCATTCTGAAGTGGAAGTTGAGGAAGTGGCTGTAGTTCGTTAATTGCTTGTAATTGCGAGAAAAAAATTAAAATTAATTAAGAAAAAAGGTTTGTAGTGAGGACTTTAGTCCGCATTTAATCCAAATCTGCAACAAAGGACAGAAGTCCTTAGTACAAACATATATAGCCTTTTTCAAAAAGGCGATCTATCAATTTAGACCTCAAAAGCATTGATAATGCAGAGTTTCAGAATACCTCAGCATACCTCATTGATCTGAGATCAGAAATACAGCAAGCTTTTGCTATTGCTGATGAAACTAACTTGAATGCGGAAGATTTGAAAGATTTAGAAAGTCGCGAGAGGTATATTCAGGATCGGCAAGGGGTACTTCTCAAGGGTATTGAATAAGGACTCGCGAAAGGAAGAGAAGAAGGACTTGTACGGGGAATCGAGCAAGGTATGAGAGAAAAGGCTCTGGAAATTGCCAGACAACTTCTCAATTTCCTTGACAATCAAACTATTAGTCAAACTATCGGTTTTAATGTTGAAGATATCCAAAATTTGCGGGAGGAATAGAAGGGAAGGACTGAAGTCCTCATCAAGCGAGAGAGGACTGAAGTCCTCACTACTAACCTGCAGACGACTCCCGTATCTGTCTAAAGGAAGATTTTATTAAACCAGTAAATTCTTTATGATGCTTTAAAAGTCAGGGAGCATCTCATTTTTGCAAAAAGCATTTTTTCTTTTAGTGCGATCGTCCCCGCTCGCGAGTCTCGTATAGCTCGCGAGCGGGGACGCTCGCACTAAAAATGCAAAACTGAGATGCTCCCAAAAGTCAGTCAGAGAGGAAAGCTATCTCCGACTCTAACTCCGAATAACTGATCAATCTTACTACATCAAAAAATACCTCTCATGACACCAGTCACTCCCACTCAAACTTCCTCTCAATACGAAACTACCAAGCCCGCAGAAAAAATTGACTCTCTGGTAGCAGAAGTTCAACCAGAAAGCGAACTCGATTTAGAATTTCTATACACCAGAGATATTGAATTCCGCCAAGAAACAATTTATTTCATTGTAGTCGATCGCTTCCACGACGGCGACCCTGCAAATAACGAAGGCCCAAACCCTGAACTTTACGATCCAGAAGGCAAAGATTGGGGTAAATATTGGGGCGGCGACTTGCAGGGAGTTATCGACAAACTCGACTACTTAAAAGATATGGGTGTTACCGCAGTTTGGCTGACTCCTTTATTCGAGCAAGTAGAAGCCTTATTTATCGAACAGGCGGCGATTCACGGCTACTGGATTAAAGATTTTAAACGGATAAATTCGCGGTTTATTGGTAAAGATGAAAATCCATCTCTCAACCAAACTCAAGAAATTCAAGATACCCTATTTGATAAATTGATTGCTGAATTGCACAAGCGAAAAATGAAGTTTATACTGGATATTGTCTGCAACCACAGCAACCCTGATTTTAGCGGTAAAAAAGGCGAACTTTACGACGATGGTGTAAAAATAGCTGATTTTAATGATGATAAAAATAACTGGTATCACCACTACGGCGCAGTCAAAAATTGGGAAGATGAATGGCAAGTACAAAACTGCGAACTTTCCGGTTTAGCTACTTTTAATGAAAACAATCCCGAATACCGCAACTATATCAAATCAGCAATCAAACAATGGCTCGACCGGGGTGTTGATGCTTTGCGAGTCGATACTGTCAAGCATATGCCGATCTGGTTTTGGCAGGAATTTAACGCTGATATTACAACGCACAGACCGGATGTTTTCATCTTTGGCGAGTGGATTTATAGCGATCCGAGAAACGATCAATCTATCGAATTTGCTAACGAGTCGGGAATGAGTATTTTAGATTTCGGTTTGTGCGTGGCAATTCGGGAGGCGCTGGCCCAGGGCGCTGAAGGTGGATTTCATTTAATCCAAGATGTGCTCGATTTAGATAGCCGCTACTACGGGGCTACTGAGTTGATTACTTTTATTGACAACCACGATATGCCCCGGTTTCAATCGCTGAATCCCGATCCAGAAATATTGAAGTTGGCTGTTAATTTGATTATGACAAATCGCGGGATTCCCTGCATTTATTACGGTACAGAACAGTACCTGCACGACGATACAAACGGCGGCAACGATCCTTACAACCGCCCGATGATGGACAAGTGGGATACTGATTCGCCGATTTACCGAGATTTGCGGTTGCTATCAGGATTGCGGCGGTTGAATCCAGCGATTTCTATGGGCAGTCAGTGGCAAAAGTATCTTACTGCTGATGTCTATTGTTACGTGCGGCGCTATCGAGATTCATTAGTATTTGTAGCGATGAATCGAGGTGATTCTGTCATCATCGAATCTGTTGATACTGAATTGCCTGATGGAGAACATACGGATGTTTTGTCGCGCCGCAAGTTTGAAGTGAAAGATGGGATGTTGCAGGATTTAGAGTTGGGCGCGCGGGAAGTAATTATTTTCAGTCATGTGGGAGAGCGAATTAAGGCAAAAACCATTGTGCGGGCGCAGCTTAACAGCGTTGAAACTCAGCCTGGGGAAAGGGTGGCGGTGATTGGAGATTGTCCTGAATTGGGTAATTGGGATATTAGCAAAGCTTACCCGCTGGAATACATTAATACTAATACTTGGTTTGGGGAGATTCCGTTTGATGAAAGTGCGGGGAAGTTGATTACTTACAAGTATGTTTTGCTGCGGGAAGGAGAGTCGCCGCTGCGAGAAAATCTGGTTTGTCGCCGCTGGGTTTTGGCTAGTGAGGGAACTGTGAAATGGCGGGATAAGTGGGCTAGCGGACGGGAGTCTTAATAGTTTTGTGCGGGTTTTTTAAAGGATTGTAGGGTGTGCAACGCGCACCTTACTGATGATTCGCGTGTCAGATTTATGGTGGGGATTGCGCGACGCGGTGACGTGATTTGTGGTGCGCTACAAGCACCCCTAGGGTTTTATATCATGTCCGATCGATAGACCGCTATAAAATTGGTTCGTAGTGCGGACTTTAGTCTGCAATAATGAGCGGACTGAAGTCCGCACTACGAACCGTTTTTGTGGTAATCGACCGGAAATGATATTATTGAAACGATCGCAATTTCTCGACTAAAACATCGACATAATGTTCGCTGTTGTGGTGGTTGACAATCATTTCGTAGCCGCGCTGCGCTTGAGCTTGTGCTTCTTGAGGATTTTTTAGCAAATAGACGATCGCCTCGCGCAAAGCTGCTGCATCTCCCACCTCTACAACTTTAGCAATATCTGGCGCTAAATAATCTACCATACCTTGGGTGCGAGTAATGGCGACCGGCCGCTTGCAAGCCATTGGTTCCATCAAACCCTGCACTCCTGCAGCATATTTATTGTCTGTCAAACAAACTGCAACTACGTCTGCATCGCGGTAAAGCTGCACTAAGTCCGGCCATTCGTAGAATTTGCGGGACATATTTTCGGGCATAGTATCGGGGAAAGCTTGCGATAAAGCTTTGGCATCTTTAGAAAAGCCACTAATTTTTACGTCAACATCTAAGTCAGCAGTTGCTTCTGCTAGAACTCGGTAGTCGCGCTTTTCTAGTCCGACGCTAACAACTGTCTGCCGCTTTTTATCGGCAGAAACGGGCCCTGGTGTGAAAAACTGGGTGTCTGTCTGTTCTAGCAGCACTAAAATGCGGGATTCGGGTATGTTTAAATAGCTGCGGACAAAGTTTGTTTGAGGGCTGGCGCAGGCGGTGAACAAATCAATTTTGTCGGCTAAACCGAAGAGTTTTAGGGCGACTCGGCCGCGCAGCCGATCGATATTGTGGAAATATACAACTATTTTGGGGCGATCTGGTTTAGCGCCACACAGCGCCGCCACTGGAATCCCAATGTCCTCGCCAGTACAAAATATCACGTCGTCGCTGCTGACTTGCTCCGACAATTTGCGCGCCGCGGCCCAATGTTCGGGTTTAGAAGAAATTTTCGATCGCAGTTTGTCGAGCGAGGATATCGCTTCGCCGTCCGGGTAGTGGACGGTGGCATTTAAGCGGTCTCTCAGAGCCCGCAGGACGTGTCTGGGGCATTTTCCGAGTTTGGCATCGCGGTCAATGCCATCGAGGTCTATTTTGCGACCTAACGCCAAATGATATTTCAAAATATTCTCCTTATAATGCTGGTGCTGGCACGAATTAATCTAATCTCAGAAGATTCTATCCTTTGCTGTTGAAAATGCTGGTGCGATCGATCAGTCCATTTTAGATTTGACCCTACCGATGAATCTGGGGGCTCTCCCTAGAGTCTAAAAATTTTTGAACTCAGCGAATCCTGTGTGGGCCCTTTCTCGCAACCGCCCGCTTGGGTTAGCAAACCGGGTTTCAAGGACACCAGGGCCCAAATCCTGTAGGAGTCAAAAACGGTGACAGAGGTCGATCGATCTATTCAAATGACTTAAGCTTTTATCCTGAAGTTACTAAAACATTTATTTTTAACCTCATGTATATTTCTCCAGAACAAGACCAAAAAATTCGCTACACCATGCGCGAGTGCGGTCAGGAAGCTTACAAGCTGGCAGCGCAACCTTTTGAAGTTTGCGAGAAAGGCCCGGACGACTACGTGACGAGTATCGATCGCTACTTAGACGGACAATTATCGGCAGCATTTAACGCTTTGTTTCCTGAAGACGGCACGATCGCGGAGGAAAACAGCGCCTCTATAGCAGCTTACCAGGGCAATTACCAGCGGCTGTGGTGCATCGATCCGATCGACGGGACGGAGGGATTTATTCAAGGAAAACCGCACTACGCTGTGATGGTGGGGCTGCTGCTCGATGGCGAACCGGTGGCTGGTTGGATCTATGCCCCGGCTTTTGACCAAATGTACTTTGGGGGCAAAGATTGGGGATTGTTCCAAAGTGTCGGAGCCGAAGCGCCGCAGCCGATCGCCCCGTGCCAACCCCCGGCTCCGACAGCGAACAATTGTAAAATTATTCTCGGAGACAAAGACCAGAAAAACTACGCCCGGACGATCGCCCAAAGCATCCCAGGAGTAGAATTTTACTCGCTAGGCAGCTTTGGCTTAAAAGTGATGGAAGTCATAGAAGGTCGAGCCGGTTTGTACCTGTATCTCAACGGCAGAGTTAAAGTGTGGGATACCGCCGGCCCTCTGGCTCTAGCTCTAGCAGCCGGATTGGTTTGCTGCGACTTGCAAGGTCAACCGCTGAAGTGGACGAAAGACGCGATCGAGCCGGAGTCTCTAGCCCACACGCAGTCAATCGCGATCGGCTGGCCGGACTACATAGAAGCTTTGTTGGGCAAAATTCAAAAGGCCGTGGCACCTTTGTAAAGCCCGTTTAAGATTAAAGAATCTGCCAATTTTAGGTGAACCGCGGCTCTGTACCCTTATCATCAATTACAGGAGCGATTATAAGTAAGTTTCTCATCTGTATGTCCTGTCTGTCCGTCTCGTTTGTTTTGTGTCAATCTTGTGTAGCAGCAACAGATTGTTTGTTTTCTCAAAGAGCGATCGTTCCCTAGCTGTTCGCTGTCACTTAATCATATTTCCCACCTCCGCGAGTTTGCATGAAGACAGAAGCTTTCAGTGAGCTGTTCCCTCTATTTAAGGGTGCTAACCCAGAAACCTTGGGAGGGCTGCTATCCAATGCCGTCAAACATGAGTATCCCCCAGGCCGAGCTGTAGTGATGGAGGATTCTTGGGGCAACGCGATTTATTTTGTGGTGTCCGGCTGGGTCAAAGTCCGGCGCTTGTCAAACGATCGAGCTGTATCGATGGCTATTTTAGGACGGGGTGCTTTCTTCGGCGAAATGGCGATTCTTGACGAATCTCCGCGATCGAATGACGTACTTGCTCTATCGCCCGTGCGGCTGATCAGCGTCACGGCCCAGCGATTTATCCAAACCCTGTTTAAAGATCCGCAATTGCACCACCGGATGCTGCAATTGATGGTGCGGCGGCTCCGCCAAACCAATCTGCACTCTCAACTCCGCAACCGCCAGCCTGCCGTTAAACTAGCAAATACCTTAGTCGAGCTGGCAGAAAACTACGGTCAAAAAAATGCTGAAGGCAAAGATATCTTCAACATCCCTTATCAAGACTTAGCTGATGTGACAGATATCACCTTAGATGAAACCAGCAAAATTATGGAAAAACTCGATAGTAAAGGCTGGCTCAAAATCGATCCAGAGCGCCAAACTATCCATTTGATCAACCTCAAGCACTTGATTAATTTGGCAAGTCAATGACTGATGTTACTTCTTTGGATCTCTCGCCGGCTGTCGGCAACCCGATCGGGCAACGAACAGCACCGACAATTCAATATTGGGTAGCAATGCCCAATCCAGAATCCCACCTGTTTGAAGTGACTTTGCGGGTGCAAGGTTGGTCAAAGCAGGTGCTAGATTTAAAAATGCCTGTCTGGACTCCCGGTTCTTACTTGGTTCGAGAGTACGCCCGCCACCTGCAAGATTTTAGCTCGCGATCGGGCGATCGATCTTTAGCTTGGCGCAAAATTAGCAAAAATCACTGGCAAATCGAGACAAATGCAGTGTCAGATGTCACGATTTGCTACCGCATTTTTGCCAACGAACTGACCGTGCGAACCAATCATTTAGACTCGACTCACGGTTATTTCAATCCAGCAGCTTTGTGCTTTTTCTTGCCCGGTTTTGAGCGCAACACCTACACCGTGACAGTTGTGCCGCCGCATCCCAAATGGCGCACAATAACAACTTTGCCGCCCGTTCCCGGCCAGAATCTTACTTTCGCTGCTGCGGATTTTGATACTCTGGTCGATAGTCCTTTTGAGATTGGCTGTCACGAAGCTTACGATTTTGAAGTGATGGGAAAACCCCACCAGTTAGTCGTTTGGGGAAAAGGCAATTTAGAACCAAACCGGACGATTCGAGATATCCAGAAAATCATTGAAGTTGAAGCCGAAATGTTCGGCGGTTTGCCCTACGAAGGCTACGTGTTTTTGCTGCATTTATCTGGAGCGGGTTTTGGCGGTTTGGAACACAAAGAAAGCTGCACTCTCAACTATCCGCGTTTTGGTTTTCGGGCTAAGGAAAAGTACGAACGCTTTATTCAGTTGGTGGCTCACGAATTTTTTCACCTCTGGAATGTCAAGCGCATTCGACCGAAAGCTCTCGAAGTATTTGACTACGAAAACGAGAACTATACTCCTTCTTTATGGTTTTCCGAAGGCACGACCAGTTATTACGATTTGGTGATTCCTTTTCGCTCTGGTATCTACAATGTGAAAGGTTTTTTTCAAAATTTGGCGAAGGAAATCACTCGGTTGCAGGCGACTCCGGGGCGAAAGGTGCAGCCGGCGAGCGAGTCGAGTTGGGATGCTTGGATTAAACTTTATCGCCGGGATGCTAACAGCGACAATTCGCAGATTTCTTATTATTTGAAAGGGGAACTTGTTTCGTTTTTGCTCGATTTGTTGATTCGAGCCAAACACGGCAACGCCCGATCGCTCGACGATGTGATGCGTTTAATGTGGCAGCAGTTTGGGAATGGTCATTCTGCTGAAAATGAAGATTTTGACCAAAAGTCGGGAACAGAGGCTAAGCCGGGGCAGATAACATCAAACGGACAGTTAAATGCTCGATCGCTCCCGGCAGAAATAGGCTTTACTCCTGAACAGTTGCAAAGGGCGATCGAGTCCGTCGCCGATCTGGATTTGAGCGACTTTTTTGCGCGGTATGTAGACGGCACAGAAGAGCTACCTTACAACGACTATCTCGAACCGTTCGGGCTGCAAATTTCGGTAGATGAAACTAACCAAATGCCTCGCATCGGTTGGATTTTGGGAGCGGAAAACGGGCGGGAAATGATTAAATTTGTCGAAGCAGGCTCTCCGGCACAATTGGCGGGAATTGACGCTGGAGACGAGTTGCTGGCGATCGCGGGTTTTCGGGTAGCCACCGCAGAACAAGCGGGCGAAAGGCTCAAAGATTATCAGGCTGGTGACACTTTAGAGGTGACAGTGTTTCACCAAGACGAACTGCGGACTTGTTCTGTTACTCTCGCCGAGGGGCGTCCGAGTCGTTATTCGATCGTACCGGTCGATCGACCCAGCGCAATTCAGAAACAAAACTTTACTGGATGGCTTGGTGTTCCGCTATCGCATTTGTGAGATAAATTAATGGCAGGGGAAAGCGGAATCAGGCTCAATTCCCAATTTTCAATTCCCAATTCTCAATTAGTGTCAACAATCGCTGACAACCCTTGTATTTCTCGCTTGTAGCGCAGTCTAGATCCCCCTAAATCCCCCTTAAGAAGGGGGACTTTGAAAATGCTCTTTCTTGTCCCCCCCGAATCGTTGCGGGAGTAGTGGTTGACTTTGAATGGTCTTTCTTGTCCCCCCCTTCTTGAGGGGGGTTAGGGGGGATCGAGGCCTAATCGTCAAAGAACAGACTGGTACTAGATAAGATCTTAAGTTGATACTAATGAGCAATTCCTAATTCCCAATTTTCAACATCCCAATTCTCAATTAGCAATTTTAATTATGCAAACCCCACCACCTCCATCAATTACGCCCCGCCAGATGAACCTGCTGAGAATTGTTGCTTCTATGGCCTGGGCTGACGGCGAACTCGCGACAGAAGAAGTTAATTTAATGCTCGATCGCTTTTGCAGTTTGTTTGCTCCCGATGGCGACGCACAACAAATGCAGCAAGAACTGCGGGATTACATCATGCAAAATATCCCCCTAGACGAGTTAATTCACCAACTAGAAACTCAAGAGGAAAAGGAATTAGTCTTGCGACTCGGCTATCAAGTCATTTCCTCTAGTTCTCGCACTCCTGACGAACCAAAAATTAACGCTGAAGAAGCTGCAGCTTATCAAAAATTAGTGCGGTTGTTGAATCTTCCAGAGGATGCAGTCAAGCGTATTGAAGCGGAAGCATCGGCGGCAGGTACTTCGGAGGGAATTGTCGAGCATATGGCTCAGAAATTACAAGATTTCATCAAAGGCTAGTTTGGGGATTGCGCGTGGCTATTCAACCCGCGGAGGCGGGTTTTGTTTGTATAGCCGCGGTTTCAACCGCCGGGTATTCAACAATCAGTCGTAGGGTGCGTCGCCGTGAAAAATCCCCTGCATTCGATTGACAATCTCCGAGCGACGCACCTGATACCATTTATAAAAAAGCTTGCTTAAGACAAAAATGTTGGGCGGAGTGAAACGGAGGGTTGTTTATTGGGTGATTGAAAAGAACAGGTGCGTCGCTACGGGATTGTCGCTTTTTCTTGAAGATGGTCGATGGCGACGCACCCTACGGCTTGTCGTTGTGAATCTAAAATCTAAAATCTAAAATCTAAAATTGTATGAGCTACGGTAGTAATTTGGTAACTACTATTGTTTATATCGGTGATTTCTATCAGTTCGCTTCTGCTCTGCATGGTGCACTATAGAGTTAGAAACCAATTTACTGACTGGAATCCAACTTTATGCTCCCAGCTTTAAAAATTTCTGGGTATGACTTGCAAGAACTCATTCACCAAGGAACTAACACCGTTATTTATCGGGCGCTATCGATCGCCAACCGACAGCCTGCCATCCTCAAAGTTTTAAATACAGAATATCCTACCATAGAACAGATAACTCGCTTAAAACACGAATATCAGATCGCCGTAAATCTCGATTGCCAGTATACCGTCAAAGTCGATCGCCTAGAAATTCACCCGAATTGCTTAGTATTAGTCTTACAAGATTTTGGAGGAATCTCCCTCAAACAGTGGATGGCCAAAGCCGGGAATCCTACCAACAGCATTTTTTCCATGCTGGAAACCCAACCTGTAGACGGCGGGGAAAACGCTGCAGGTAGCACCACTGCTGCTTCCACAGCAACCGCGCCTTACCAATTGCCGATCGCCCAATTTTTAAACATCGCCATCCAATTAGCAAAAGCTTTAGAATTCCTGCATCAAAATCAAATCATTCATAAAGACATCAAGCCAGCTAATATTATCATAAACTCCGAAACAATGCAAGTAAAACTTGCCGATTTTAGCATTGCTTCGCGGTTAAACAAAGAAACGCCAAACTTAAAAAATCCCGATCGCCTAGAAGGAACCCTCGCCTATATGTCGCCGGAACAAACCGGGCGGATGAATCGCGCTGTAGACTACCGCAGCGACTTCTACTCTCTAGGTGTCACATTTTACGAATTGCTGACAGGAAAATTGCCATTTCGCAGCAACGAACCGCTGGAATTAGTCCACTGTCACATTGCCAAACAACCGATTCCCCTTCAACAATTAAATCCGCAAATTCCCCCAGTTTTGACCCAAATTGTTGAAAAACTGATCGCAAAAAATGCCGAAGACAGGTATCAAACAGCAGCGGGATTGTTAGCAGATTTAGAACGCTGCCAGAATCAAATCGAGGATTCAGGTAAAATTTCTAATTTTATTCCCGGACAACTGGATGCAATGAGTCAGTTGTTAATCCCCCAAAAACTTTACGGGCGGGAAGAGCAAATAGCACAATTATTGCAAGCCTTCGATCGCGTCAGCAAAGGCAGCGGTGAAATTGTTTTGGTAGGTGGCTATTCCGGAATTGGCAAATCAGCATTAGTCCACGAAATTCTGCGTGATTTAACCAGGCAGCGCGGATACTTGATTTCGGGCAAATTTGACCAATTCAAGCGCAATGTTCCCTATGGTTTCAATCAAGCCCTGCGGAGTTTGGTGCAGCATATTTTGAGCGAAAGCCAAGCTCAGATTGAGTTGTGGCGGGAAAAGCTGCTGCAATTTTTGGATGCGAATGCTCGAATTGCGATCGAAGTTATCCCCGAATTAGAATTAATTTTAGGCCCGCAACCAGACGTAACACAACTCGGGGCGATCGAATCTCAAAACCGCTTCAACCGAGTGATGCAGCAGTTACTTCAAGCAATTGCCACCGCCGAACATCCCTTAGTAATGTTTCTTGACGACTGCCAGTGGATAGATGCTGCAACAGTCAATTTGTACCAACAAAATGGCCTTGCAAAAATCCCTTACTTGCTAGTAATTGTTGCTTATCGGGATAACGAAGTCAGCCCTACGCATCCATTTATGCTAGCGAATGATGCAATTCGAGCCGCAGGCATTCCGATCGCAGCTATTACTTTAGAACCCCTAGCAATTGACAGCGCCATTCAACTAATTGCTGAAACTTTGAACTGTGCTGCTGAAACAGCAAGTCCCCTGGCGAATTTGCTCATGCAAAAAACTGACGGAAATCCATTTTTTTTAAAGCAAATGCTCAAGTATTTGCATCAAAAAGGCTGGTTGAGATTTGACCCGGAGGCTGCTGAGTGGCAGTGGGATATTCAACATATTCAAAGCCAGGATATTTCAGAAAATGTTGTCGATCTGATGGTGAATAAAATTAAAGTTTTGTCAACTGCAACCCAGCGAATTTTGCAATTAGCGGCTTGTACAGACAATCAGTTTAGTTTGGATGTGCTGTCGGTGGCTAGCGGACAATCTTGGACTCAAACAGCGCAGGATTTGTGGGAAGCG
>Ga0335395_10000592_pt1 | contig 22780 bp, 23 predicted proteins | sample MAT02_FD_205744 | JGI IMG/M metagenome (GOLD analysis project Ga0335395, IMG submission 205744) | Freshwater microbial communities from Lake Fryxell liftoff mats and glacier meltwater in Antarctica - MAT-02 (spades assembly) (version 2) ...
AAGGCCCGAACGTGGGCGGGCCTCACGCGCCCTATCGGCAGTCGGAGCGGAAAGAAATGTACCGCGAATACGCCGAGAAGCTGGTATTTGAGGGGAAAGCCTATTTCGCTTTCGATACGCCCGAGGAACTGGACGCCATGCGAAAGCGGCTGGAAGAGGCCAAAGTGCCCGCTGCGCAGTACAACGCCATCACGCGGCTACAGATGACCAATTCGCTGACGCTGCCCATTGCCGAAACCAAGAAGCGTCTCGAAAACGGCGAGCCGTACGTGATCCGGATGCAGGTGCAACCTAAGGATGACATCCGTTTCAAGGATCTTATTCGCGGCTGGGTGGTGGTACACTCGTCGCAGATCGACGACAAGGTGCTGCTCAAATCCGATGGAATGCCGACCTACCACTTGGCCAATATCGTAGACGACCACCTGATGGGCATCACCCACGTCATTCGGGGTGAGGAGTGGCTACCTTCGGCCCCGATGCACGTGCTTTTGTATAGATATTTGGGTTGGGAGGCGACCATGCCGCAGTTCGCGCATCTGCCCTTATTGTTGAAGCCCGACGGCAACGGCAAGCTCTCCAAGCGCGACGCCGATCTGGGCGACTTTCCAATTTTTCCGCTGAAATGGACCGACCCGAAGACAGGGGAAGTGGCTAAAGGCTTCCGCGAGGAAGGCTACTATCCCGAAGCTACGGCCAACTTCCTGGCCCTGCTGGGCTGGAATTCCGGCACCGAGCAGGAGATTTTCTCGATGAATGAATTAATCGAAGCATTCAGCTTCGAGCGCGTCCACAAGTCGGGGGCGAAGTTCGACATTCAGAAGGCGATGTGGTTCAATCAGCAATATCTGAAAGGAAAGGACGACCGGACAATGGCCGCCCAAGTGCAGCCACTTTTTGCTGAAAAAGGCATCGAAATCTCCGACGAGCAGGCCATTCAAATCGTGCATTTGCTGAAAGACCGCGTTCATTTTGTCCGCGAAATCGTGGATGAATCAGCCTTTCTTTTCTCGGCTCCCGAAAGCTATGACCAGGAAATTGTCGCTAAGAAATGGAACGACGAAGCGCAGCGCGGCATCGCCGCCTTCGCCGAGTCCCTCAATACTTACGATGGCGAGCTTCTGGCTGAAAATGTCAAACACATTCTGGCTGGAACGATGGACGCGGCGGGTATCAAAATGGGGAAAATCATGCAGGCTCTGCGGCTGGCCGTGACGGGCGCTGGTACCGGGCCCGACCTCATGGTGACGATGGAGATTCTGGGAAAAGTGGAGGTCGTTCGTCGCTTGCAGCGAGCGGTGGAGATTTTGTAAACTGCTCCTTTCACCCACCCAAAACTGCCAACAAAAGGCCGATATGTGCCGTTTACTAGAAGAACCTTGTCATTTCCGGCAAGGTTCTTTACATTGGTAGCCGTTAGGCTTTGGGCCGTTGGCCGGGCGGCATTCCGCTATCGGCTTAGCAATTATCCATTTTCAACTATCCATTAAAAAAAATGGCCAAGAAAAAACAACCCGACCCCAACGAGCCAGAAGGCGAAAAGCCCCGCGTCCACAAAGACCTTGAAGGTTTTGACATCCAGATAAATTCCTTCGGCGAAATCACCACGAGCTTCGACATGGATCGCGTCAACGAGTTCCTGAACAAAAACGTGGACGACAAAAAACTCCGCGACCGCGAAGACATCCCCGGCAGAAAGAGTCCTAAGAAAAAGAAAAAGTCGGAGGAGGAAGAATAAGGAAGAGATGTGTAATTGTTGAATCGTGTAATCGTTGAATTGCGGTTAAAATATTGTTTTTTTGTTTAAATAATTGATAGCAAGCGAATTGGGTTCTAAACCAGTCAAGTGTTCCAGTTCCACAACTCTACGATTCAACATCAATTACACGATTCAACAGTTCAACAATTAAACAAAAGCACTAAATTCACCAATCCCTTAAACGCAACAAAATGACTTCACACGAAATTGACTACAAAATCATTGGCGAGGACATCCAGGTAGTGGAGATCGAACTCGACCCGAACGAAACTGTCATTGCCGAAGCCGGGGCCATGCTTTACATGGAGGACGGCCTGCAGTTTGAAACTAAAATGGGCGACGGCTCCGAGGCGAACCAGAGCATCATGGGCAAGATTTTCCAGGCCGGCACGCGGCTCATTACCGGGGAGTCGCTGTTCATGACGCACTTCACCAACCGGGGCGTCGGCAAGCGAAAAGTGGCTTTTGCCGCTCCGTACCCCGGCACGATCATGCCCATTGACCTCAGGAAAATCCCCGGCAACGAACTCATCGTGCAGAAAGACGGCTTCTTGTGCGCGGCCTTGGGCACGAGCATGAAAATCCACTTCAACCAGCGTATCGGTTCCGGCCTATTTGGTGGCGAGGGCTTTATCCTGCAGAAGCTGCGAGGCGACGGTATGGCGTTCGTCCACGCGGGTGGCGTGATGATGGAGCGGCAGCTCAACAACGAAGTACTCCGCGTGGATACGGGCTGCGTCGTTGCTTTTGAGCCGAGCATCAACTTCGATATTCAGCGGGCGGGTGGCCTCAAGTCGATGGTGTTTGGCGGCGAGGGCATGTTCCTAGCCACGCTGCGCGGCACGGGGAAAGTATATATACAATCTATGCCGATCTCGAAGCTTATCGATAGGCTTTCGCCCCGGGGCGGCAATGCGAACAAAGAAAATGGGGGCGTTCTGGGTGGGCTGGGAAATTTGTTTGAAGGTCGGTAGAACTGCCTGTCCTGCCGAAAGAAAGGTATATCCTGCAAGTATTCAGGAAAGTCGGGTTTTTTTCGTAAATTTAGGTCGCATTTGTTTGCCGAGCGGGAGTCTTCCAAGGCGGAGACCCCCGCTTTTTATTTTTTAATTAAATCACTCCATTTATGTTTTTTATCGTTATTGGCCTGGTTCTTTTGGTAGCCGGCTTTGCAATCAACACGCCGTCGATGCCTGTCGCGCAGTACGCGCGGCCCGTCAAAATCGCGGGCATCGTCATCGCCCTGATCGGGGCGCTTACTGCCAGTATTCGGCAGATCGATGCGGGTACCATCGGCATACAGTCGCTGTTCGGGAAAGTCAACAACAATGTTCTTGAGAACGGCCTTAACTTCGTCAATCCGCTGGTCGATGTGTTCGTTTTCGACACCAAAACCCAGAACTACACCATGTCGGCACTAGGCTCCGAAGGCGAGCAGTCGGGCGACGACGCCATTCGGGTGCTATCCGCCGATGGCTTGGAGGTGATCATTGACCTCACGGTTTTATACAAAATCCTGCCCAGCGAGGCCCCGAATATCTACAAGCAAATCGGCCGCGACTACAAGGACAAGATCGTGCGGCCCGTAACCCGGACGCGCATCCGCGACAACGCGGTTTACTACGACGCAGTGTCGCTTTATTCCAAAAAACGCGACGAGTTTCAGGATCGGATTTACAAGACCATCGCCAAGGATTTCAAAGACCGGGGCCTAATCCTTGAGCAACTCCTGATCCGGAATATCAACCTGCCCGAATCGGTCAAAAAGACCATTGAATCGAAGATCAACGCCGAGCAGGATGCGCAGAAGATGGAATTCGTCCTGCAAAAAGAAAAGCAGGAAGCCGAGCGCAAGCGCGTGGAAGCCAAGGGTATCTCGGACTACCAGACCATCATCGCCAGCAGCCTGACCGATCGCCAGCTACAGTACGAGATGATCAACGCTCAAAAGGAACTCGCCAAATCGCCCAATTCCAAGATCATCATCATGGGAGGCGGCAAAGGCGGCGTACCCTTTATTATTGGGGATAAATAAGCTGGGAAAAAGGAGATAATTAGACAACAAGGGGTAAGGCTGCATGCTTTACCCCTTTTTTGTGCTTTTGTGTAGGAACTCCGCATCGCTTTGTACCTTGCTTTATCTGTCATTCTGAGCGTACCGGGCTGGCGTTCCAGCCGAAAAACGCCGCCAATCCCGCCAAATCATCCGTACCGATGTAGTCCACGCCCAGCTCTTTCAGGGTCTGGTAGCCAATGGCGGTATTAGGCGTGGCCCACAGGCGCACCAATTTCTTTTGGGCGTGCTGGAGTTGGACAAATGTTTCGATGCGACCGCGAATTTCTGGATCCAGAGGTTGTTTCCCGTCCCAATATTTGCCAAAACTGAGCATACTACTGCTCATGAGAACAACGTAGGGGAAAGCATTTTTGGGGTAAATCAGCTCTTTTCGCCCGTCGAAGGTGAAGAGCTTATCCTGGGCGAACATCTCCTCGGGAGACGGCATTTGGCCGCTGATTACGATCCTGACGTGGCGGAGTTCTTTGCGGTAGGGGTCAAACAATTTTTGTAAAGCGATCAGCGTCGCGGGTCCAGTATTCTTGATGTCGATCAGCAGTTGAAGTTCCTTACGATGCGGGTAGGGATAGCCTTTGTTTTCGCTGATTTTTTGCAGGAGAGGTTTTAGGTAAAGTGTCTCCAGGGTGCGTTCCGGTTTTATATCTTCGAAATTGTGCGCAACGTACAAGCCGTTATCTTTCAAAAAAACGTCCGCCTCAAAGGAGCCAAACCCCAACTCATAAGCCGCGTGGAACGGGCGCTTTTGTTCGTAATCGTTGTGCGAATGGACGTTGGCATTTGTGTAGGCGGCAGGTTGTGCTCGCAGCGAAACGGAATAACCCAGCATTAGCCCGATAAGCAGATTGACCCCAACGCAGGGAGTTCTATGCTTGGAAAAAACAGAGGAGGGTGTCATATTTTAAAAGGGTTTATTTCAAAAAGGCAGAAAAATGAAACGGGGGCTTGTAAATCGCTAATTCCTTGGCAAGATTGCTGAATCGCAGGAATTAATCGGCCATCTTCCCCATAAGCGCGTGTTTTTTTTACAAATTGAGGGCCCAAAGCAACCCATCCGTATGACATGCGCGTACTATCATAAAATCACCCAGCATGTCCGAGCATAACTCCGCCGCTATACTTGAACTGCTCGACGGATGTTTGCAGGGAAACCGTCGTAGCCAAGAATTGCTCTACAAGCAGTTTTATGGCTACGCTATGAAGCTCTGCATGAGGTACGCGCGAAATGAAGAGGAAGCGAAGGAAATTTTGAACGATGGTTTTTTTAAGGTTTTCACGAAGCTGGAAACCTATGATATGAAGCGTCCTTTCAAAACCTGGATGGGGCGCGTGATGATTAACACCGCTCTGGATCAGTACCGTCGCGAGGCCAAGCACCAAGTTTATGAAGACATTCGCTCGGCGGAGAATGTGGCTGCGGTCAACGAAACGGCCGTGAGCCGCATGGCTCACCAGGAACTGCTCGAACTGGTGCAACAGTTGCCACCCGCCTACCGCACTGTGTTCAGCCTGGCGGTGCTGGACGGCTACACCCACGAGGAGATTGCCGACGAGCTGGATATTTCGGTGGGAACATCGAAGTCTAATCTGTCACGAGCGCGGGTAAAATTGAGAGAAATGTTAGCACATGTAAGCAGACAAGAACATGAAAGAGTGGTCCGATGAAGAACTGGACAAGCTCTTCCGTGCATCCGCCGAAGAGTTTGAACCCGAGTACCAGCCCAATGACTGGCACAGCCTGCGTCGCCGCCTTGACGAAGCGGACGGCCTAACGGCTGGTGGATGGCTGAAAAATGCCGCCCCTTGGCTGGTGGGCGTACTATTACTTTTGCTGGGCGGAATGGGGGCGTATTTTTATGGCAACAATATTGAGAGTGGTAATACGGAAATTCCCAGAGTCAGAGCAGTCGTATCTGCTTCGGGAAGAGGGGGCGGGCAACCCGCTGCCCCGACGGCATGGCCGCCTAGCGCAGCCTTCAGTACAAGTGAAGTAGTCGAGACGGACGAAAAAGTAAAATCAAAGCCGCAATCCGTAAGGATTAAAGGAACAAAAGCACAAGAAATAGCGGCGGCACCGGACGTTGCTGAAAAGAAAAAAGAACTGCCCCTGAATCCGGTGAGTGTGAGCGGAGCACGCAAGCCAACTGACCCTGAACGGAGAAGCGAGAAAGGGGCCGTTCTTTTATCAAAAAAAGCACCAACAAGGGCAGACGGAATGGCCCGAAATACGGAAAACATGGGAGAAAAACTGTCGGAATTCGCCAAGCGGGCGGCCTTACGCGAGGGAGCGTCCGACGACGAGTTTCGCAGCCTTTTACCCGCTTTGGCGAAACTAGCTTCTCGCCCCACTTCGCCAATGGGAAGTATCATTTCTTATCCCGCTCTTGCCCACGCCCAGCCAGCCGTTACGGCAGCTTCCAAGCCCACTGAACCCGAAGAAAGCATCCCGAAGTGGTCGGTCAGGCTGGGCCTAGCGCCAGACCTAAGTACGGCGGGAACGTCGGAAATGACGAGTTCCATAAAACCGGGGCCGTCGGCCTCGATGCTGGTGGATGTCAACCTGAGTAGGCGCTGGGCAATCCAGACCGGCGTCATCATGAGTTTTAAAAATTACGTGGCGACGGGCGGCGAATACACCTGGCCCTCGGAATGGAAATATAAACAAACACAACGACCCAGCAGCGTAAACGGCAGTTGCCGGGTTATAGAGGTGCCGCTCAACCTGCGTTTCGATATTCGCCAGTCGCCTACCTCCCGTTGGTTTGTCGGGGCCGGAGTCTCATCGTACAATTTGTTGAATGAAAAATACGAGTTTAACTATAATAGCTATGATCCCAGTACAGTCATGTATGACTACGACACCAAGAGCAAATCAAACTGGGCTATTCTGTGTCACGCCAACGCATCGGTGGGCTACGAACGCCGTCTGACCAATCGCCTTTCGATCCTGGCCGAGCCCTACGTCAGGATTCCCCTGCGGAAGTTGGGCGTCGGTCAGGTGAATCTGTTCACGGGAGGCGTTTGGTTTTCGGTGCGTTACACGCCGGTTTTCAGGAGATAAAAACAAAATGAGTAGCCAAAGCCTTTACTATGATAAGTTCACGTTGACTTATTTTTAAACAATCCAAATCAATAAAAAATGGAGATACAGAAAAAGCAAGATTTAAAGCGGGGGGAGTTTTTGCGGAGTCTGGGGCTGAGCACCTCGGCCCTCATGGCGTTCTACTGCATGGGTACCACGCTGACCTCGTGCAGCACCAAGGACGATGACCCAGCTCCCATGACTCCTCCAGCTCCCGGCGGGTCAGCCGCCGTGACGGGAACCACCACGGGCGGCAGTATCAACTTCAATGTCGATCTTACTTCTAACGACTACAAGAAGCTGAAAACGATTGGGGAATTCGTTATCATTGGCGACACGATCGTCATCGCGACGGGCAGCGACAAGTTTGTTGCGCTTTCCAAAGCCTGCACCCACCAAGGAACGACAGTCAACTACCGATCGGCCAGTTCTGATATTTTCTGCCCTAACCATGGTTCGGTATTCAAAACTGATGGTTCAGTACAAAAGGGCCCGGCGGCCTCGCCGCTGACCGTTTTCAAAACGACGCTGAGTACGAACGGTAATTCACTCAACGTGAAGGCTTAGACCTATTCCGAGTGCGAGAAATCTGCCTGCTTTTCTGCTCGTTGTTGGCGCCGATGCTTGTTCCGGCACCAGAGGACTTGCTGGGTCAACTGGAAGCTGAGGCCAATGCGCTGCCCGTTCCAGTGGTCGCCACCTTCAAGTCCACCCAGATCATCGAGGTGCGGGCGACTTGTGAGTTGGTTCCGTACGTGAGGAAATAAAAAGTCCTTAACTTTATGCTTTAATTTTTGCAAAAAACCATAACACTCGTAGCCATGAAAGCAAACTCGCTTGACGAACTCATTAGCGGCAGCTTGCTGCACCAGTCAGTAACCGAGCGGCTGGACACCGCCGAAGCCAGTGCGGTGGCACTGGATAGCGAACTACTGGAACTGATTTTTGACCTCTACGACGACGACCGTGACTTTCCTTACCAGAAAATCAGGAAGTTCTCCATCGGTGAAATCCTGACCTACCTGCAAGCGACGCACCGCTACTACCTTACCAAGAAGCTTCCCGAAATCGAGCAGTCGCTGTTGCATATTTTCAGCCGTTACGGCAAAACGCACGAATTGCTGGCCGAACTCTGCCTTTTCTTCAACGACTACAAAAACGACTTGATCGAACACGTCAAGATGGAGGAGCGGGAGTTTTTCCCCTATATCAAACGCCTAGTGAAGGCTACTGAGGGCAACTTGTCGCCGGAGGAAGTCACTAAGCTCCTCGCCTCGGCTTCCATTGCCCAGTTTACCGATCATCATGACTCGATAGAGGATGAGTTGAAGGAGGTAAGTACCATCGTAAAGCGATACTCCGAGTACGAAAACATGCCGCTTCCCTACCGTATTTTCCTCAACCAGGTCGAGCTTTTCGAGCTGGAACTGCGCAAGCACGGCATCATCGAGGATCACGTGCTGGTACCAATGGCCGAGGAGCTGGAAAAAAAATTGCGCGGTTAAGAGCTTCCTAACTAGGAAGACCAAATAGCAGACAATAGTATATTGAGGCAGCAACTCGCTTTATTGGTTTTTCAAAAGCCATCATAACCCGAACATGAAAATAGAACCCTCTCGCCGCGCTTTCCTGAAAGGCACGGCCTTCACTGCTACGGCGCTTACTTTCAAGCCCTTCTACATCCTGAAAGCCCAACCCAAGGCCAACGGGGAAATCATTGGCCACGGCACCCACAAGTACAAGGTGAAATTGGGCTGGGGTGATCTCGACTCGTCGAAGTTTCCCATCAACAACTGCCACGAAATGGTGCAGGACAGCAAGGGGCGGCTTATTATGGTCGGCGACGAGCCCAAGAACAACATTCTGGTTTACGACCGCTCGGGTAAGCTGCTCGACAGTTGGGGCCATGAGTACCCCGGCGGACACGGTCTCACGCTCTGGAATGCCAACGGCGAGGAGTTCCTCTTCATCTGCGACCCCAACCTAGGCAAGGTCGTCAAAACGGACATGAAAGGAAAGGTGCTGCTGACGATCGAGCATCCGTCGAAAGTGGGAGCCTATGAAGAAAAAATGAGCTTCAAGCCCACCGAAACGGCCATCGGGCCCGATGGGACGATTTACGTAGCCGACGGCTATGGCTCGCAGTGGGTGCTTCGCTACACGCCCACCGGCGAGTACATCGACAAGTTTGGTGGCTCAGGCGATGAGGAAAGTCAGTTTGCCACCGCCCACGGCGTGGCCATCGACTACCGCAACAAGGCCAATCCCACGGTGCTGGTGACTTCGCGGGTGCATAATTCCTTCAAGCGCTTCACCTTGGATGGGAAATACCTGTCCACGATTTTCCTGCCTGGGGCCTTCGTTTGCCGCCCGGTGCTGGACGGCGACAATCTGTACGCAGGTGTGTGCTGGTCGCGCCTGAAGTATCTCAACCAAACGCCCAACTCCGGCTTCGTGACCATACTCGACAAGAAGGACAAGGTGATCTCCAACCCCGGCGGAACCGCACCCGAGTACCGCGACGGCAAGTTGCAACTGATGGTGCAAACCTACCCGCAGTTCATGCACTGCCACGACGTTTGCATCGACAACGATAAGAATATTTACATCTGCCAGTGGAATGCCAAAAAGACGTATCCGGTGAAGTTGGAAAGAGTTTAAATTTCGTTCTTCGTTCAGGGTTTTAAAAACAAGAAGCCGCCTTGACTTAGTCAGGGCGGCTTCTTGTTTATGTATTATGGTTTATTGATCTTTTGCCGGCGGGCGGGCGGTGGGGGCGGTATCCTGGTTTTGCCCGGAACGGTCTTGCTGCTTTTCGTAGCGGTGCGTTCCGCAGTTTTCCCGGTCAAAGTGATGGCCTCGGTGCGCAAAGCCCGGTGGCGGCCCAGTGAGGGACAAACTGCCAAACGTTAGGGCGGTGGCTAACAGGCCGATTATAAAACGATTGCTTCTTTTCATGGTTTCGGTTGTTTTAGGGGTTTAAACTGATTCGTTGCCAGCGGCGGCTTTGCTTGGGTCGGTGGGCTGCTGGAATTTCTCCTTGAAGCGGGCGTACTCTTCATCGGTCATGCCGCGAACTTTGTCGGCAAAGGCGAGGCGGCGTTGCGCACCGAAGTCTCCGGGTCCGTGTCCGCGCCAGCCGTGAACACGGCCGTACCCGCCTCCGCCGTGTTCGCGGGAACCTACGAACAGGCGAAACAGTCAGCCGATGACCAGGAAGACGAGGGCGACTCTCAAAAGGAAAAAGGGAGCGTAAAACAATCCGGCTCCCAACAGGGCGCCGAACACGATCGGTTTTAAAATTTTCATGGCTTTCAAATGTTCGGTTATTAAAAAAATAAGCGGTTGTGGTTAGGTTGACGCATAGCGCGGGGAATTACTTTAAAGGCGGGCGATTTTTTTTCAAAAACTTTCGCACTTGACTCGTTTTCGATAAAGAAGCCCTGTCCTTTGCCGGGCAGGGCTTCTATTTGTCAGGATTGCTTCCTCTGAGTGCAGCGTTTTTTCCATTCGGCGCGAATTCGGTCGCGCTTTTCGGGCGTCATGTCCTTGAAATCGCGTCGCCCGTCGGGCGGGCCACGGTATGCAGCCACCCACCCATCTGCTCGATCTCGTCGAGGTTCACCACGCTGCTCAATTGCTGCCACACGTCCTGCAAAATGTCTTCCGCATCCTCGCGGCTGTCCACCCGATTCCTGATGAAGCTGAAGAGTTTGCCACCGTACTGCTTGATGGTTTCGAGGATATTTTGCTGAACGGATGCCGTCAATCGGAAGAATAAGAAGAGGTTTTGGAGGGAAGACGTACCAACTTCGATTTTACTTTAAACGTCTCTGCAAGCCAACCAGACGATTTTCCGGTAGAATGAATGTGGTGATTTCACGCCCAATAGTGGTGATTTCACCGGATCGCACTACAATGGTACAACTTGTCCCACTAATTTCGATTTGCATACACACCAAACCCAAACTGTACGATGAAAACGGAAATGGAATCGAAGTGGGCCTTGAAGAAAACGGATGCCACCGTGCTCGTGGCAAAGTCGGAGCCTTTCACCTGCGAGGTGCTAGGCAGCTTATTGAAGAATGAAGGGTTCGACGTAGTTGGAAGGGCCTCCAAACTGGATGATTTGCTCAGCAAAATCCAGACCAAGAAACCCACGTGTGTCATCACCGAGGTGGGCCTGATCGGCGATGCCACCGAACTGATGAGGGCCATGAGCGAACTGAAGAAAGTGCCGAAGGTGGTGATGTACGTCAATACCCACGACACCCGCGACATCTCGAAAGTGCTGGAGGCCAAGTTCAGCGCCTACCTGCACGCCGACGACCAACTGGAGGAACTCTACCGCTGCCTGCAATCGACCCGGCACAACGACACTTACTATAGTGCGTGCTTCAAGGATTTGATTCACGAACTGGGCATAAAGGAGGCCGACACCGAAACGATGAACGTGGTAAGATCCCTCACAAAGCGGGAAAGGGAGGTGCTGTATTATCTCACCAAGGGCATGACGGGCCACGAAGTAGCGGCGCACCTCAACATGAGCTACCGCACCCTGGCCACCCACAAGCAGAACATTTCGCAGAAGTTCTCCCTCGATAGTGGCCGGCACTTATTACGGCAAGGCTTACTGGTCAGGAGCTTTCTGACGGATCCGCAAGCGGCCCGGCAGTAAGCCCGTTCCGGGCTGCGGAGTTAGCGACGTTGTTTTCCAGCGATTGTTTCAGCGTGGCCATCCGGGCTCGGGGCATGATGAGATCCTTGTCGGGGAGTTTCTGGCAATGCAGCACGTATTTGCCCTTCTCCCAGTAAGAATAGCTGTCGAAGTAATTGAGGTTGAGAAGGTAATTCCGATTGCCCCGGAAAAAACGGTCGGGATCCACTTCGTTCTCCAATTCGGCCAGCGATTTGGAAATTTTAAAACGGCCTTTGGTGTGTTCGACAAAATACTCGCCTTCCTCAGTCTCGAACAGATAGCAGTCTTCTACGTTAAGCAGCGTTTCTCCCGCGTTGGTCTTGGCCGCGATCACCGAGGTGTAAGCGCGGGGAATTCCCGCTGCCAGGGCAGTAAGAGCCCCGAGAACGGTTTCCTCGGGCTTGGCGGCCTTCTTCAGGTTTTGCAGGAAGTCGATGATGAGGGAGGTGTTCAGCAGCAGGTAGCCGAGAATGATGATGAAGGGAGTGTAGGCAAGGTAACCATCGAGAGTATATAAGGCTGCTAGATAAGCAGATTCGTAACGCTCAGCCTCAAAACTCGGAAATTCACGAATCAGGAAGCGTAAGTGAAGAGTTATTGGAATAAAAAAGAAATAAGCGGTTAGGAACACAGGTAAGAATTTGAGTTCGTACTGTAATATTGATTTCGTTGACAGGGTTATCTCATTAATATCAAATACCTTATGAAAACCTTCTATAAGAATCATGACAATGTAAAGAGTAACGCACTCTGGTAGATAAAAGCCAAACACCCAATTGAGCATATAGCCTCCTAGCCCGTCTGCGTGGTTCAATCTAATGGATTGCTCGTTAGGATTTAAGGCCCAGCTAAGCAATTCATAAAGTAATACTATGACGAACAGAATGGCTACTCCATTAAAAGCCCGCTTCAGGAAAGTACGCGACAGTTCGAGGGTTTTCATGGCCGATCAAATTTTTTAAAATGGCTTGTTCAAGGGCTAACAGCAGTCGTCGTACACAAAGCAGACCAGATTAAAACTAGTCATTAATGACTAGATTGGAAAGAAAAAACAGTAAATAACGCGGATTATTCCGGGTAGTTCGGTCCCTTACCTTTGTAACATCAAGATTTAGAGATAAATATTCTCTGAACAAATGAAATGTTTCGCGGCAACGCACAAAGGTAATCGCTCATTTAGAAACCACTTAAAAAAACTACCCATGAAAAAGTTCGAACTCAAAGCCAAAGGAAGCCTGACTCAGTACATTAAGGACAACGCCATTAAGGCCAAAGGCGAAATTAGCAACGTTATGTTGCTGGGTCCTGCCGACGCATCGTGTTGGTATTTTGGAGCCCCCGAAGCATCCAAGGGTCTGTCCGTCTCCTTGTAAGTAAAGCATTTCTCACCGTAATTCAACCAGTCATGGCAAAATCACTGACATCCTACCAGCAGGTAGCGCGGGAGTGCATCGCGGCATTCAACCGGGTGGATATGCGGCGCGAGGAAGGGTACTGCGTACGGTCGGGTTTGTTCTCGGCCAACCTCACTAACTTCCTGCCCCAATTGGCGGAGGACGAACACGAACAACTTTATACGAACCTGCTTCGCAATCTGTCGCTCGAAAAGTTTGATCGGCAACTGATGCACCTGAGCGATGTTTCGGCTTTGGAAGGGGATTTGTCGCTTATCAATAGCCCCAACAAACCATTCATTTTCTGCACGTTCCACATCGGTTCGTATCGGCTAATCGCCAACGCGCTGTTACGCAAAGGCTACCAGTTTTCGACTTTGGTACGCCAGGAGATTTTTGAAACCCAACGGGCGGAGTTTAAGGAATATTGCGCCAGTATGCACGATACTTTCCAGACGCCCAGCAAGGTCAACATTCTCAACGCCGAAGACCCCCGCGTTCTTTTACAGATGACGCGGGAACTAAAAGCCGGACGCTCGCTACTCGTGTACATCGACGGCGACACCGGGTCGGGTGAGGAACACAAGACGACCGTTGGTTTTCTGAACCAGCAAATCAAGGTGCGCAAGGGGATTCCCTACGCCAGCTACCTGTCGGGGGTGCCAATCCTGCCCATCGTGCAGTACCGGAAGCAGAACCTGCAAAACGTGCTGCGCGTCGGTAAACCGATTTCGATCAAGAATAACGAAAGCCGCGAAGAATTCAGCAAACGTTCGTTACAAACCATTTACAAGTACTTCGGCGGGTATGTCAAAAAATATCCCGACCAGTGGGAAGGCTGGACGTACATCCATAATGCAATGGTCATTAAGCCCGAAAGTCTTTCAAAGACAACAACGACCTACGACCTCAAACAGAAAGCGACCTACCGTTTCAACCAGAGCCGCTACCGCATTTTCGAGTTAGAAAGCAATTATCTACTCTTTGACCGAGCGGCTTACGAGACATTCGAGATTACCAGCGACATGAGGCAGTACCTCATGGCCCCAGTGGTAGGGAATCCCATCAAAACCCTGGGTGCGAGTGTTTTCGGCGAATTGATCACCCGCAGCATCCTCGTTTGAAGCGAACAGTTTGGAGAGAGAGTCAAAAATATAGTGTGTGTATAGTATGGAAAACCCCCTTGCTCTTTGAGTGGGGGCTTTTTTTGTTTTTGAAACTATCGAATCAGCCGCATCGTCGCGCTGTTCAGTCCCAGCGTTCCTACTAACAGAATCAGGTACGCCCAGCCGATAGGCAGTAGTGGCACCAACCAGCACACTCCAACCAGAAAAGTAAGAAAACCGAAGCCCGTCAGTAACAATCCGTACATAATGCGTATCGTGGCGGTGGAACCCTGCTGCGCGTGGGTGAACACGGCTAACGTGGAGGTCATAATGGGGAAGGGGGTGAGGATGCCGCTCCATTCGGCACCCAGCCTTTCGGCGGCTTGGGTCAGGAGCAGGACAAAAAGCGTCGCGACCAGCATCCTGAACAGAATATCAAAACGAGGCTGGCGCGGGACAGCGTCGGCCGCGCTGGGTTTTGGAAAGAAATATAACACAACCGACAAGACGGAGAGCGCAATCGCAATTCCCCAAGCCAAAGGTGGCGTGAAGTAAAAACCCACGATTGCAACGATGAAAAACGCTCCGTAACTGGCCAGCAAAGTCGGCAGCCACGACCAGCGGCGGGAGAAAGCCGCGTAGGAGTAGGCAAAAAAGAAGGTTCCGACGGCCCCCATCAGGGCGCTCGGAATGGTGTCGGCAGCAAAAGTCGCCCCCTGTTCCCAAGCCATGAAAAACGAAATCGGCCCGGCTACCCAAGGGAAACCGCCGATCCAGCCGCCCAGTCCGGCCCCCCAGCGGCGTACTGAGAGCGTGACCCCCGCGATGAGTAAGGGCATGAGGGTCAGTTTGATGAGGAGAATATAGTTCATGTAGAGTGGGTTAACAAAAGACATAGCCTGCAAAGGTAAGAAACCGGGAAAGCGTGGCACCAAGAAAAGAACTTTATTCAAATACTTGCAATAATGTTGCATAAAGCCCCACATTTGTCCGTTATCGACTGACCTACAAACTGTGATCGTTACGGACGAATGAAATTGAAGTTAAAAGATCGCCCAGGAAGAATACAAGCAGCGGGCTGGTTGACCAGCTTATTCTGCATTTCTTATTGGCGACGGGCTATCGGCCCACAGGCGGTCAACACAAGGGCTTCAGAGCCGAGATTTATTACAGTCATTTCCAAACCAAGCTGGGCATTTTCTCCGGTTCGCACATCGGCAGCGTGACGGATTTGTTGAATGTCATCCAAAGCGGTGAGCCACTAGTCAAGAAAGTACAGTTGGGGCGACTGGGAACGCTGGGAGAAAATGTTTTTTTATATCGGCAATGGGCGGTAGGGGAGCAACGGCGAGTGCCGCCAAATAGCGACTTTGCCCCGCCGCCGTCGGGCTACGCGCTGTGGAATGCGCAGTTGAGCGGCAACCTGGTTTTTCTGATAAAAAACGGCTGGAACTAACCCTGACGGCGGATAACCTCCTGGACACCGCCTACCGCGACTACCTGAACCGCTTCCGCTACTACGTCAACGACATGGGGCGAAATCTGTCGCTGCGGTCACGCTACGTCTTTTGAGATTTTACCCCTTGCCTACCCTTTCGTTTACCTAATCGTACCCAAACATGATCATGACAAAGACGGAAAATAACAGAAAATGGATATCCGCTGTTCTACTAGGGCTAACCGCTTTGCTTACCCAATGCAAGAGTGCTGAGAATGTCACACCCGACGATGAAAATGAATTGATTACCACCATGCAGTTGGAGTTTACATCACAGATTTTAGTCCCGTTAGAACCTTCATCTACCGCGACGCGGATGGCGACGGGGGCAATGCTCCCACGAAGTTTTATACGATTTCATTGAGTGCGAATATGGAATACACATTGAAAATCAAATTACTGGACGAAAGTAAGAGTCCGGCTGAGGATATTTCCGAGGAAGTGAGCGAGGAGGCGGTCGAGCATCTTTTCGTATATACAGCCACCCCGGCCTCCTTGCTGAAATACACTTACGGCCATCAGGATGCCAACGGCTTCCCGGTCGGGCTTACGGGCTTAGTGCGGACAGGGCCCGCCGGAACGGGCAACCTGAAAGTACAGCTCAGCCATTAGCCGTCGGTTAATGGTAAGGCCCAAAAAGACGGCACCTCCGGTCCCGGCAGCGACGACGTGAACTTGAATTTTGTGCTGAGAGTGCAATAGCTCAGCAAATCCCAGTCGATGCTAACGTGTTTTTGGGGAAATGCCGGAATCCAGGTACATCACAAAACCCATTAATCAGCTTCTAGTACCCATAAAACATGAAAATATACACCAAAACAGGTGACAGCGGCACAACGGCACTCATCGGCGGCACCCGCCTGAGCAAGGCCCACATCCGAATTGATGCCTACGGCACCGTGGACGAGCTCAACGCCTACATCGGGCTGTTGCGCGACCAGCCCGTAAACGCGGCTCGGCGCGATTTGCTCAAGGAAATCCAGGATCGTCTTTTCACCGTTGGCTCCCACCTAGCCAGCGAACCCGACCAAACCCGCAAGAAACTTCCCGATCTGCACAGTACCGACATTTTGCTGCTTGAAAATGAAATGGACGAGATGGACGCCAAGCTACCTGTTTTACGCGCTTTCGTGTTGCCGGGTGGCCACGAATCGGTATCGTTTGGCCACGTGGCGCGTACGGTCTGCCGCCGCGCCGAGCGGGCGGTGGTGCTGCTGAATGAACACGAGCCAATGGACGAGATCGTGATTCGCTACCTCAATCGGCTATCGGACTATTTGTTCATGCTTTGCCGCCTGATGACCCAGGAACTGGGGGCGGAGGAAGTGGCATGGAAGGCCCGGCTATAAGTCAGCGGAGCCTGTTCTCTAATCAACTAGCTGCGCTGAACGTTGAAAAGTGCGCTCAGCTTTTCCATCGTTAGCATCACCGCCACCAGTTCGCCGCTTGGCGTGCGGTTGGGGTCCGAGGTGGCAAATAACTGATTCAGCAGGGTCTGGATTTCCAGCGGCGACAGCTTTGTGGCGTAACGCGAGGAAAACCGTCGGGCCAGCGCGCGGGCCAAGGTGTCGGGCTTGTTGAGTTTCAGGTCGGAATAGCTTTGTTTCAATTGCTCGACCAACTCTTCGAACAAGTCCTGCTCACTCTCACTGGGCAAGTCCGCCGGGATGCCGCGCACCACGATTTCATTGGGCCCCAGCGCATCGAACTCGAAGCCCAGGCCACGAATCTGATCGGTTGTCTCGCTGACAAGCTGCATATCGGCGGGCGTTAGGCGGACAGTCTGCGGGAAAAGAAGTTGCTGGCAGGAACCGTTGCGCTTGGTGAGCATCTGGCGGTAGCGTTCGTACAGAATCCGCTCGTAGGCGGCCTTTTGATCCACAAGCATGGCGCCGCCTTTCACTTGTGATAAAATGTAGCGATTGTGTAGCTGAAACAGCAGGGCATCGCCATCCGGGGCCGAAATGGTCTCATCGGCCAGGCGATTGATTTTGCTGGCCAGCGTTACAGACTGCGATACAAGGCTAGGCCGCGCTGTCACTGCTTGGTCGAGTTCCAGCGCTGCCTGCTGCCGTGCCGTTTCGTCCGGGCTTTTCAGTCCCTCAAACAGCTTGTTCCAATTGGTCAGATTGCCCTGCTGCCGCTTGGTAGCATTCCCCTCTTTGGGCGTGGTGGCGGCCCAGTCGGGCTGCACGGCCTTGGGCGCTTCCTTGGGCTGCACGTGCTGGTTCAGAAAGTTGATGTTGTCATCAAAATCAATGGGCGGCGCAAGGTTATAAACACCCACGGCCTTGCGCACGGCGGCCAAAATGATGGCATACACGGATCGCTCGTCGTCGAACTTAATCTCAGTTTTGGTGGGGTGGATGTTGATGTCCACGTGCGAAGGGTCGATTTCGATGAACAGCACGTAGAACGGGTGACTGCCCTCCGGCAGCGTCCCCTCGTAAGCGCTCACGATGGCGTGGTGCAGGTAGCTGTGCTTAATATACCGCTCGTTGACAAAAAAATACTGCTCGCCGCGCGTCTTTCGTGCAAACTCCGGCTTGCCGATGTAGCCCCTCACACTGATGTAAGTCGTGTCTTCCTGGCAGAAAACCAACTGCTCCCGGTAGCTCTTGCCAAACATATCCGTAATCCGGCGTACCAGCTTGCCAGCGTAGAGGTTGAATACCTCCACGTCGTTGTGATAAAGCGAAAAGCCTGTCTCGGGGTGCGCCAAAGCCACGCGCTGGAATTCGTCCAGCACGTGCCGCATTTCTACGGAGTTGGACTTCAGGAAATTGCGCCGGGCGGGAACGTTGAAAAAAAGATTTTTGACCAAAATATTCGTCCCCGGCAAAGTCGCTACCGACTCCTGCGACTTCACTTCCGAACCCTCGATGCGGATCATGGTGCCGATCTCATCGGAGGCGCGTCGGGTGCGCACTTCAACCTGCGCCACGGCGGCGATGGATGCCAGCGCCTCGCCCCGCAAGCCCATTGTCCTGATTTTGAAAAGGTCGTCGGAGTTGCGGATTTTGGAAGTGGCGTGACGCTCGAAGGACATCCGGGCGTCGGTTTCGGACATGCCCGCGCCGTCGTCGATAATCTGAATGAGCGTTTTGCCCGCGTCGCGGATAATTACCTGCACGCTGTGGGCGTGGGCATCGATGGAATTTTCGAGCAATTCCTTCACAACCGACGCCGGGCGCTGTACTACCTCACCCGCCGCAATTTGGTTAGCGATAGCGTCCGGTAGCAGGTGGATGATGTCCGAAGTAGTCATTTATTCAGTTGAAGATTGCGACGGTGTCACTGCTGCGGTTGACAATGGATGCTGTGCGGGGTGAGCTTGTGGCATCTTATTCACAACTAGGAGGGGCGATAACAAGCCCCGGACCCATTTTGACAAATTAACGCTTTTATTTTGTAAAGTTCAGGCGACGGCTTTTCAGTAGAAAACGAAAACTTCTTGCTTGGAACCGTGTTACTAGGATTAACTCAGTATTATTTTTAAGGAATCTTTGGGTGCTAGTAGTTTTTGGCACGTCTATTGCAATGGTCAAAATATTAAGAATGTTTTACTGTAAAATCTGTCACCCCTAAGCCCCTCAAACGATGAAACTGCCCACTTTTAAGAAGTTTAACTACGCAATGGCCTTGCAGTGGATTATCTTTCTACCCATCATTTTGCCGCTGTGCCTAGTGTTCGGTGCTTTGCAGGGTGTGGTCAATATGTTCGGTACCATGGCACAGCGCATGATGCTCGACATTGACTCCTGACCCGACCGGTCACGATTTCTAATTTTTCTCAATAGCCCGCTTCGTTGGGCTATCTTTTTTGGTGTCGGATCAGAAATGAAAAAGATTTTCTGACGAATTCAGTAATCCGAGGACTTGGGTCAGCACCCACAAACGTGTGTGCAGATCGCCATTGGCGGAGAATTCACTACTTTAGGGCAAAAATATCCTTGTGAAAAAAACTCTCCTGACACTATTCAGCCTTAGCACGGGCCTATTGCTGACGGCGCTTCATACTGAAGAGGGCTTTCTGGAACGCATCGTGAAGAAAATGGATGCCTACCAGCGACTATTCATTCACGAAAAAGTGTACTTACACATCGACAGGCCGCATTATCTGCCCGGTGAAACGATCTGGTTCAGTGCCTATGCTACCTTTGCTGCCACCAACACTCCCGATACGCTCAGTCGCTTGTTGTACGTGGATTTGGTCTATTCCGAAACTCAGGAGATTCTACTTACAAGGCGCATTCGGATGACCGATGGCCTGGGGCAGGGTGATCTATTCCTGCCCGACAGTCTGCCCTCGGGTCTTTACCGACTTCGTGCCTACACACACTGGATGCGAAACTTTTCAGAGGATCTTTTCTTTCACCGCGATTTCAGTCTCTTGGCTCAGGAGCTTACCGCTCCTTCTTCCGACGCCCGCTCAGAAATCGACGTGCAATTTATGCCCGAAGGAGGGAACATGGTGCGTGACATTGAGAGCAAAGTCGCGTTCAAGGCCACCGACAGCCAAGGTAAAAGTATTTCCCTATCCGGCTTTGTGCTCAACCAGTCCAACGACACCTTGGTTGGGTTTCGTACGGAGCATCTCGGTATGGGTCAGTTTATGTTCAAGCCACAAGCGGGTCAAACCTACCGCATTCAGGTCAAAAAACCTGACGGTAGCTATGCCGCTTTTCCCTTTCCCGCCATCAAAGAAGAGGGCCCGGTATTAATAGTGGATAACCTCACAAATAAACAGAACGTGAGGGTTTTTGTACGAAGCAATTCGGCCAATCCGGCAGAAATGGCCCTAGTAGCCCATAATCAGGGAGATATAACGTACGCTAATAAAGCGGCTATTTCCTCCAAACTCACCCTTTTCACGATCCCAAAAGCGGGGCTTGGCGACGGTATCACTCACCTTACTCTTTTTGACTCAAAAAGCCTCCCGATAGCTGAACGCCTACTTTATAATCGGCTGCCTAAACCCTTGGAAATCAAAATAAAGTCTGCTAAAAACGCCTATAAACCGCGTGAAAAAGTGGACGTTAGCTTGGAAGTAACCGACTTGGATGGAAATCCTGTACAAGGAAATTTCTCGGTGGCCGTAACAGACGGCAGCCAAGCCGCAACAGAGGTCAATGCACAAAATATTGTTGCCTACTTCAGATTAGAAGCCGACCTCCGGGGTACGATCGAACAGCCGGCGGGTTATTTTGATCGCTCAAACCCCAACGCCGATCGCTACCTTGACCTGCTGCTGATGACTCAGGGCTGGCGACGATTCCGATGGGAGGATGTCCTGACTGACCAGGCCCAAGAGCCCGCCTATTTTGTAGAGCAGGGTATAACGCTCACAGGGAAATTAGTGCGTAAAAATAAACGGGCCACGGGTGTGGTGCCGTTGACTTTCACCATTCTCCAAAAAGATAGCACGCAGATTTTTGTGAAGGGAGAAACCGTGGCGTCGGGCGAGTTTGCAGTGTATGGCATGGACATAACGGACTCCACAGATGTGATGATTCAAATTACCGATAAGAACAAGGCGGTGGATGTGCGGATCCAAACCGATGTTTTTTCGGCACCGATCCCCGCCAAAATCCCTTTCCGAACGCAGAATAGACCGCTAACAACGCAGAATATACTGAAACGTGCGAAAGAGTATCTGGAAATAGAACGCACCATTCGCGAAAGCAGAGAAAAACTATTACAGGAGGTTGTAATCAAAGGCAAAAAAGTAGATCCCATAACCAGTGATACTCGTCGCGCACTTTACAGACGCCCCACGAACACACTGGCGTTCACGGATCGAAACACCATGGGTGCACTCACTATTTTTGACGTAATCAAAGGGCGCATCCCCAGTGTTCAGGTGTTGGGTACAGGGCTTGATAGGGTGATTCAAATCCGGGGAAATACCAATTTTGGGGGAGTCATCGAACCCATGTATATGCTAGACGGTAGCCCCGTCAATAAAGATGTAGCCATGAATATCCTGCCATCTAATGTCGAGTCTGTCGATGTAATTGTTGGCCCGGCCGCTACTGTGTACGGCGATCAAGGCCGGGGTGGGGTCATTAATATTCTCACCAAAAATGGCAATCCCAATCAAACATTTGCCCTGGAAAAAGTTGAGGGCAGTTTGTCCACCCGACTCATGGGTTATGATCCGCTGCGCGAATTTTATGCTCCCCGCTACGACGAGCCCCAGCCCGAACATATACGCCCGGACTATCGGCCAACCCTACTGTGGGTACCCCGCATTCAGACCGGTTCTGATGGTAAAGCTTCTTTCTCATTCTTCACCTCCGATGCCAAGGCTACCGTAAATATCCGGGTAGAAGGTTTGGCCCGCAGCGGTATGCCGGCAGTCGGTCAGGCAAAGGTTCTGGTAGAATAGTCACTGTCTCAAAATTGGAGCGTCGAAAAAATGTCCTTAACTTTAGAGAATGAAAGAGAATGAATGGTACGAGCAATGACCCCCGTGAAAGATCTGGACTGGCGCTCAAAAAGGGAAATGCTATCCGGGAATTACTCGAAGGACACGATCCCAAGAAAATTCTAAAATATTTAGATTCGATGGTTATACCTATGATGCGCACGAGGAAGCCCTGCGACTGATGCAACAGTATCACCGGAATGGCAAAGCCCCGGCACAACATTAGAGTGGTAGTGGCCTGAGCTGTCTGACTGCCGTCGATGACCAACACGATCTCGCCCTTGGCGGCCAAGCCCGCCAGAAAATTCCGTGCGAAAGGCAAGTAAAAACCTTGCCAGTCCACCCACTTGTTGCTCACCCAACGTTTGGCCTATTGCAACAGACTGGATTTTTCTCCGTCTGGTAAGCCTGGGTGGCTTCACTGAGGCTCTCCAATCAGCAGTGGCCGTTGCTCACACAAGACTGGATTAAGGAGGCCATCAGACAGATCCGGCGGCCAAACTGACCCCGTGAAGCGCCAGGGATGACCTCATGCAAGAAATTAAGAATATCTTGGTGGGCTCTTTGTCGCATAGCAGAGGAGGTTTTTGCGTGAGAAACACAAATTCCCCCTCCTTTTTTTCTTTTTCAACATTTTAAAGAATTAAGCCCGTTTTCTAAACAGAAAAAGGTATCCCCTTTCTAAGGGGTTCTTTTATATGTTTAGGGCTTGCTGAAAAAGTACAATCTATTGAATAT
>Ga0335395_10000593_pt1 | contig 22773 bp, 19 predicted proteins | sample MAT02_FD_205744 | JGI IMG/M metagenome (GOLD analysis project Ga0335395, IMG submission 205744) | Freshwater microbial communities from Lake Fryxell liftoff mats and glacier meltwater in Antarctica - MAT-02 (spades assembly) (version 2) ...
AAATCGCTGTCACCTGATTAGCCTCAATTTTTTTACTCGCAGAACCGCTATTTTCCCCACTTCCAACGACTCGATAAGCCGTGGTTGTTTCCACCTCGTTTAAATAAATATCAGTCTCTCCCCGAAACACCTGCTGAGAAATCTCTGTAGATACAAATTCATCAGGACTCGGTGTCTCAGTACCGCGACTGGTAACAATTGAAATTAGTTGGCGATCGCCTTTGAGTATGGTAATCTGGCGGTTGGGATTGTTCGGATCGACTTTCACGGAAAGTACGCCACCGTCGCCTAAATAAGCTTTGGCAATGTTCAAACCGTTAAAAGTGCGATCGCCCACAATTTTCTTAGCTAGCTTAGGTCTATAATTAGAAAAAATACCAGTATTTATTTCCGGTTGAAATCGCACTTTAAACAATATCGGCTGCTGCAAATACTGGCGATTTTTTTCAAACCCAGGCGTGACAATATTTGGCGCTAACGGCGCGGCTAAATCTACCAAAGTGCTCGCAACATTCCAATTTCCTCCCATCCAGTCTGGATAGACTAAATCTCCCTTGGCTACAGCGATGGGAGGCTTGCGATCCCAATTGGGAAAACTGGAAATGCGATCGACCAAAACCCCCGCCCTCGCAGCCCCACCCCACAGCAACACTGCTAAAACCAGACAAAAACCCCAAATTAATTTCATAACAAATTACATTCAAACAGCTAACTTTCTCTTTTTCTCAAATAGGTTAGTAGTGAGGACTTTAGTCCTTCTTTCTGCAGACTAAAGTCCTCACTACTAACCTATTTTATTGTTTGTTAGCTTTAAATCGCCTCAACAGGTGCAGGTTCCCAAACCTCCCCGTATTTTTCCTTTAATTCGTGCCAATTTTCCACCTGTCCCGGTTCATATTCCCCCGGCTTTCCCCACTGCAAAAACGCGCTCAAAGCAGCCTCATTTTGCTCGTCGAGGAAACGAATTGCGTAAGTAGTAAAATTGCCTCTTTTCGCCTCGCCCGTCTCGAACTTCACCTGTTTGATTTTGTCCATATTTAGGTGAAATTCAAATATTTCGGCGTGCATATTTGCATATTTCCCCTTCGGCAATTCCGCATAAAACAGCTTATGAATTGAACCGCGAACTTCCAGCACTGCCGCGCTGCTAGTCACGATTAAACGCAGCGTCCCCAATTTTTCGCAAGCTTCTAAGAATTCTTTCAGATTAGGCATAATTTGGTAATTGGGAATTGATAATTGGTAATTGGGAATTAGGAATGGGTAATTGGGAATTGGGAATTGGGAATTGGGAATTGGGAATTGGTAATAACAACCCAAAACACCAAATAACTAATAATACCCCATGACAACTGACAACTGACAACTGACAACTGACAACTGTCAACCCTTCGACAAGCTCAGGGCAAGCTGACAACTGACAACCCTTCGACTTCGCTCAGGGCAAGCTGTCAACTGTCAACTGTCAACTGACTAATGACTACTTTTCGTGCAGTTCGTAAGCAGCGACAATCCGCTGCACTAGGGGATGTCTCACCACATCCGCCTGATTGAATTCGCAGAACGCAATGCCCTCAACGTTGCCCAGAATTTGTTGGGCAACTGACAATCCCGACTGTTGGTGTGGCGGTAAATCTGTTTGAGTGATATCGCCTGTTACTACCATTCTCGATCGAAAGCCGAGACGAGTCAACACCATTTTCATTTGAGCTGGTGTCGTGTTTTGAGCTTCGTCCAAAATTACGAAAGCATTGCTGAGAGTGCGCCCGCGCATATAAGCTAAAGGAGCTACTTCGATCAGACCTCTTTCCATTAAATCGGCCATTTTTTCGGGGTCGATCATTTCTTGGAGCGCGTCGTAAAGCGGGCGCAAATAGGGATCGACTTTTTGCTGCAAATCTCCCGGCAAAAATCCTAATTTTTCCCCGGCTTCTACGGCTGGCCTGGTTAAAATCAGCCGTTCGTACTGCTTGCTTAACAAAGCTTGGATGGCGAAAATAGCTGCTAGAAATGTCTTGCCAGTACCTGCAGGTCCGGTGCAAAATGTCAAGTCGTGGGTGCGTACTGCTTGGACGTACTGCCGCTGCTTGAAGGTTTTGGCTCTTATTTCTTCGCCACGGCGGGTTTTGGCGAGCACGTCTCGCTGCAAGTCTTGCAAATCGTCTTGGCGGTTGGTATCCAAAGCTTGGCGCGCTGTCTGGATTTCGACTCCGGTAATCGTTTTGCCGGCTTTCCAGAAGTCGGAGAGCGATCGCACTAATTTATGACACAATTCTACTTGAGTTTTTGTGCCAGAAATCAGCAGTTCTTGACCTCGCATGACTAAGTTTGCGCCGGTTTGTTTAGAGATAATTTTCAGGTTTTGTTCTTGATTGCCAGCCAGCGACATGGCGCTTTGAGGGCTCGGTAACTCTATTGTTAGTGTTTCAGTCATGCCAGCATCAGCTTCCTCCAAATAAGCAATTAAAAGTTAACAATTAACAGTTAGATTGGTCACGTTTTGCAAACAAAAAGACGCCCGGTACTAGCTTTTACCTAGTATCTAAGGCGTCTTTTAAATTTAGCTCCCAAATGAGTTTGGTGCTTGAGATACAAATCAAATCTATCTACAACTCCTTTCTATCAAGTCAGGCAACTTTAGATTTTAGATTTTAGATTTTAGATTTTAGATTGACCCAATCCCGTTGACATTTTAGATTTTAAATTTTTGTTCGATCGAACAATCGGCAAGCTAAAATCAGACGGGACTTGTAAAAAAAGTTTACAACAGACAATCTAAAATCTAAAATTTTTTCGCCACAGGTTTTTTCGCGACTGAGCAGTTAATAACCGGGAGTATTTCTGCTTGTTCTAAACGTAGGTGTATTAGTACGGCGAGGTTGCTCTCTGGGAGCTCTGCTAGCTAATGGAGCGGGCCCAGGTGGCGAAATTCGGGGTCGGAAGTCTCCTCGATCGCGCGTACCGCGTTCGGGGCGATCGCCCCTGGGTGCAGGCGATCGCATATCACCTGCTTCACCATCGTATATGTCTAAGTATACGGACTGGCCCGCCGTCTGCGCCACCGCTTCGAGGGTAGTTCTAATTGCCTGAATATTGCGTCCGCCCCTACCGTATACCCGTCCTTTGTCTGGATCGTCAAAAGCTAGTCTAACCCATACCCGCGACTGACGCGGGTGGATTTCACAATCAACCCGCAAAGAGCCTGGGGACTCTAAAAAAGGGCCAATTAAAAACTGCACCAGTCCAGCATAGTTGGGACTAGCTGACGGAGGCTGTGTTGCTGGACTCAATGTTGGCTCCGGCTCCGACTTGTTCAAATACATTCGCTTTTCTCAGGATGTCACGCACAGTGTCAGTTGGCTGAGCGCCTTGTTGTAGGCGCTTGACAATCGCTGGAACATCCAGCCTCGTTTCGTTATTTCTGGGGTTGTAGAAGCCAAGCTCTTCTAGAGGGCGGCCGTCGCGGCGGGTAGAACTGTTCATCGCTACAATCCGGTAGCTTGTCTCGCGTTTTTTCCCGTATCTTTTCAATCGCAGTTTGATCATCTTCTTGCAGAATAGTCCTCTGCCAATTGTGACATACAACAGGGACAGATCTCACTTTATGCTGTGGGAATCGGGCAGGGGGCATTGTTGACTGTTCGCTGTCAACGGTCAACGGTCAACGGTCAACGGTCAACAGTCAACGGTCAACGGTCAACCTCCGAGCAAAATATCGCTGCGATTTGCAGCTCCCAGAGCCGGTCTAGTGCCGTCAATATGGGGCGTAATTGCCAGCGGTAAAGTCGATGCAGCTCCCCACCGCTGTACCAATTTTTGCAAAAATAAATCCTGTTGCGCTCTCAAAGAGTCCCAATCCGTGCCCCGATTGATAATCGCAAACCAAACTAAACCCCGATCGCGCGTGGGTATCGCTCCAGCCAAAGCAATCACCGTGTCCAAACTACCAGTTTTCACCACAGCCGATCGCGGAATGTGTCGATGTTCCACAGTTCCTTTATCGCGCCCGGACACCGGAAACAAATCAGCAATCGTCAGCCCAGTAGTCTGAAGGTTACGCGCGATCGCCTGCATCATCGCACAAGCAGCCCTCGGAGACATCTGATTTGCCACTCCCAATCCCGAACCATTAACTAATTGAAGTTCCGCCGCCGGCACACCCGCCGCCCAAGTAGCTTGCTGCTGAACTACTTTCGCCCCACCCAAATTGTCAGCCAACATCTGAGCAATGTCATTATCGCTGTGGACATTCATTTGCTTGAGAATTTCGACCAAAGAGAGCGATCGGCGCACCATCAGCAAACGCCCTGAACCCACAGATTTCTCAGGAACAGTGCCACCAACCACAGCTACCTGCGGGCGTTTCGTTCCCGGAGGCATTTTAGAATATATTGACTGCACCTCCCGTGGCCAACTCCGACCATCGAGAGCTACCCGCAACAACTCCCCCGCAGTCACAGGATCGGACTGGTTATTCATGCGGAAATTGCCAGTCACCACCAAATTACCCGCCACGCGACGAATACCCATGTCATTGAGAGCATTACCAACGGCGATCGCCTCCTCCCACACAAACAGCGGGTCTCCCCCCCCGCTCACCACCAAATCCCCCTGCAACACCCCATTTCTAATCTGCCCCGTCCCCCGAAACCGCGTTTCAAACTGATAATTCGCGCCCCAAGTTTCCAACGATGCCAGAGAAGTCGCAATCTTAGTCAGCGAAGCCCCAGGCATCAGCGTCGTCCCGTGCTGACTCACCAGTGGCAACATTCCCGCCTGCACCCAAACTCCCTGATTTCCCTCAATCAGCTTCTTCGCTTTCAAATCTTTGAGAAATTCCTGCACCGTCGCTGCTGCGGGCAAATCTGGATTAGCCAAGGGCACTCCCCCCAAAGCTAAATCTTCCGCCACCACCAACCCGGGTATCCCTCCTTGCCAAGCCAGAACTGACGCAGCATCCAGCCCCACGCTGCGTACCCCAGCCATCTCCAGCCACAGAGACATGATTCCCGAACTCAATAAATCCAGCATTTTTTAGTCCTCAACTCAGAATCACTATTACATTCAGTTTTTCAATTGGCAGTCTGAATGGATAAAGAACTACAATCGGCGATCGTTCAGATAAGACAATTGCCATGGACGACCAATTTGCTTAGTTCCTTATGACTTTACCAGGACGCCCTTACCAAAAAATAATCGCCAAGAGTCAGTAATTCCCCAATCTAAAATCTAAAATCTAAAATCTAAAATCGTCTGAATTCTCGACTCAGGCTCCTGACTTCCTGGTAGAATCTTGAAGGTTTCTCAAACATTGGGCAATGGGATCGACACGCGCAAGAATTGCAATAGACGCTATGGGTGGGGATCATGCCCCCACCGAAATTGTGGCTGGAGCGCTTAGGGCACAAGAAGAATTAGGCGTAGAGATTTTGCTAGTGGGCGACCCGCAGCAAATAGAAGACTCGCTCCGACAACAAGACGCGCTGGGTCGCGTCTGTTCAGGTCAGCTTGAAATCGTTGCTTCTGAAGGAACGGTGGAAATGCACGAAGAACCTTTGAGTGCTCTCAAACGCAAGCCGAAAGCTTCGATTAACGTAGCGATGAATTTGGTGAAGCAGCAACAAGCCGATGCTGTGGTGTCCGCCGGTCACTCCGGCGCGGCAATGGCTGCGGCTCTGCTGAGATTGGGACGACTTCCCGGAATTGACCGCCCTGCGATCGGTGCGGTTTTGCCGACAATGGTAGCTGGTCGTGCTGTACTAATTCTCGATGTCGGCGCTAACGTGGACTGTCGCCCCAAATTTTTGGAGCAGTTCGCGGCGATGGGAACAATTTACAGTCAGTATGTGCTGGGTGTTGGTGAACCTAAAATTGGTCTGCTCAACATTGGCGAAGAACCTTCTAAAGGCAACGACGCGGCAGTTCGTACTCATCAATTATTGGTGGATAACCCTCATATTCCTTTTGTGGGGAATGCTGAAGGCCGTGATGTGCTGTCTGGGAAATTCGACGTGATTGTGTGTGACGGGTTTGTCGGTAACGTTTTGTTGAAGTTTGCTGAAGCGGTGGGCGAAGTCGTAGTCCAAGTGCTTAAGGAAGAGTTGGTGAAAGGACTCCAACATCAAATTAATGATCCTCTGCTGCAAAAAAGCTTGCAAGGATTTAAGCAGCGAGTAGACCACGTTGAACACGGTGGCGGTTTGCTTTTGGGTGTGGCTGGGGTTTGCATTATCAGCCACGGTTCATCTCAGGCTGCTTCAATTGCTAATGCGGTTCGTTTGGCTAAGGGAGCTATTGATAACCAAGTTCTAGAGCGAATTCAATCGGAATATCGCCAAAGTCCCGTAGAACAAGAAGCGAGGAATTAAAGTTGGTAGATATATAGCAGTTTTCAATCGGATGCAATACAGCCTTGCGGCTGTAGGGACACGGCACTGTAGGGACACGGCAGTGCCGTGTCCTACTGGACAGACAATATAAAGACCGATCGCGCTCAAAAATGGAGAAGAATGTTGCAGCAATCAGGGTTTGGTATTGCCATCACGGGTAGCGGTTCTTGTACACCGCCAGTTTCGCTGGATAACAATGGTTTGAGTCAGATGGTGGACACGTCTGATGAGTGGATCGCGAGTCGAACCGGAATTCGATCGCGCAAATTGGCCCCCGATCACATTTCTTTGTGCGATTTGGCCACGGGGGCTGCTCAAAATGCGATCGTCATGGCACAAATTTTGCCGACTGATATCGATTTGATTATTTTGGCTACGTCAAGTCCTGATGATTTGTTTGGTAGTGCTGGTCAAATTCAATATCGGTTGGGCGCGACAAAAGCTGTGGCTTTTGATTTGACAGCAGCTTGTTCGGGTTTTGTTTTTGGTTTGGTGACAGCCTCGCAGTTCATTCGGACAGGGGTTTATCAAAATGTTTTGCTGATTGGGGCGGATATTTTATCTCGTTGGGTGAATTGGTCCGATCGAGGTACTTGCATTTTATTTGGAGACGGGGCGGGTGCGGTAGTCTTACAAGCTTCCGAAACCGATCGCTTTTTGGGATTTGAAATTCGCAGCGATGGTACCCAAAATTCCTCTCTCAACTTGGCTTACAAAGGAGAGTCAAAAGAATTAATTGATGGCGTCAGTATCGGACAAGGTGCATTTCAACCCATCACCATGAATGGTCAAGAAATCTATCGGTTTGCCGTGCGGAAAGTCCCGGAAGTTATAGAAAAAGCGATGTTTCGGGCAAATATTAGCGCCGCAGAAATTGACTGGCTGCTGTTGCACCAAGCTAATCAGCGAATTCTGGATGCAGTTGCCCAAAGGCTAAATATTCCGCCCGAAAAAGTAATCAGCAATTTGGCAAATTACGGCAATACCTCAGCAGCTTCAATTCCCCTGGCTCTGGATGAAGCCGTGCGTCAGGGTAAAATTAAAGCCGGGGATACCATTGCTGCGGCTGGTTTCGGTGCAGGTTTGAGTTGGGGGGCTGTGATTTTTCAATGGGGAAGCTGAACATTATCGATGCTGTGGGGCGGTGGATTGGAGTTTTTGGTTCTGAAACTGAAAAATCTCTTGGCTGTGATTGACTTTGGTCACTCGGAAGCTGATGAATTATTTCACAGAGATTAATTCAATTAAAGTAACACAAATAAATTATAGGAAATTTTGAAAAAACTGCATTGAATATGTTAATATTGTAAGTCGCGCAAAGATAGTTAATCAGCGAGAAACAAATAATTTTTGCAATCACCAATTAGCAACTACCAATTAGCAAATTACCGGAAAAATGACTAAAACAGCATGGGTATTTCCCGGACAAGGTTCCCAGGCGATCGGGATGGGTGCAGACTTATTAAACTTGCCAAAAGCCAAAGCCAAATTTGAGCTAGCAAAAGAGATTTTAGGCTGGTCTGTCCCGGAAGTTTGCCAAGAAGAAGCAAAACTCTCTCGGACTCTCTACACTCAGCCTTGCTTGTACGTGGTAGAAAGTATTTTGGTCGATTTAGTGCGCGAAAAGTTCGATCGACCCGCATTGGTTGCAGGTCACAGTTTAGGAGAATACACTGCCCTTTACGCAGCAGGCGTGTTTGACTTTGAAACGGGATTGCGCTTAGTTAAACGCCGCGCCGAACTCATGGATAATGTCTCCGGCGGGCAAATGGTAGCTTTGCTCGGATTCGACAGACAGGAACTGGAACTGCAAATTCAATATAGCCGAGATGTGGTGCTGGCAAACGATAACAGCGAAGCACAAGTCGTCATTTCTGGAACGCCGACAGCAGTAGAAGAATTGCTGGCCAAAATCAAAGTCAAGCGTGCCGTTAAATTGAATGTTTCTGGCGCGTTTCACTCTCCCCTGATGTCATCAGTGGCCGCCGAGTTTCAACAAGTGTTAAAATCTGTCAGATTTTCAGATGCTAAGATGCTGGTGCTCTCCAACTCTGAACCGACAGCTACCACAAGTGCAGCTACATTGAAGCAGCGGTTGAGTCAGCAAATGACTAAAGGCGTGCGGTGGCGAGAGATTTCGCTGCAATTGCCACAACAGGGAATCGATCGCGTTGTGGAAATTGGCCCCGGCAAAGTCCTTACAGGTTTGATTAAACGGACAACTCCAGATTTATCGTTGGTAAATGTGAGTAGTTTTGCAGATTTGCCTGTTTAATCTATTGTTAACCTGCTATTCAACAGGCGGTAATAGGTAATAGGTAATAGGTAATAGGTAATAGGTAATTGCAGGATTGGTAATTTGAGCTCTGGTTAGCTACGAGCTATTATTTCTGACCCATTACCCATTACCCATTACCCATAAAAATGTATAATCGATCGCTCAGTCTGGCGATCGGCAAATCCTGATGTACACTAAGCGTAAGAACCAAGCTAATCTGATATTTTTATGAAAAAAGTCCTTTACTGGTTGATGGGCGAAAAGGCAGGCAGAACCATAGTAGGCGCATGGAATTGGCTGTGGGGACTCCCCGTAGAATCCGGTGGACAGGTGTCCGTAGCGGTGGCAGAAGAGTCCTTGCGATCGATGCAAGAATCAGTGCAAAAGCTAGCAACAGCAGTATCTACCCAAGTTGCAGCCTACCAGCGCGCTAAAACGAAATATGAAGAAAAAGTTAGAGAAATGCAAACCGTAGAGCGTCAAGCCATCACAGCCCAGCGCAACGGCAACGAAGAAGCAGCCCGGTTGGCAATGTCGAAGGTAATTCAGACAGAACAAATCCTACCGCAGTTAGAATCTCAAGTAAAACAAGCCGAACAGTACGTCAACGCTTCCAAAGACAAGCTGAATCGAGAGCGGACAAAGCTGGAAGCCTACAAAACCGATATGCAAAATATGAAAGATATGGCCGAAATTAACGAAGCCCTAGGAGCCATAGCCAAAGTCAACAACGACTTGAGTATTGATTCAGCCCGATCGCAATTCGAGCAAGCCAAAAACGCAGTTCAAGGCCGCAACCTCCAACAGCAAGCTTTAGCCGAGCTATCTGAAAACCCCCAAGAAAGACTTCAAGCAGAATTAGAAAATATGACCATAGACGATGAAGTTAATCGCAGGCTACAAATGTTAGACGACTCCGACAACAAAAAACTTCCCGACTAAACTTTCTGTAATTAAGGAGAATTTTATGGCTAAGAGTAGCGGGCCTCCCCCCATAGTTTTTATTCTGTTATTTTTCTTACTCGCCGGCGGCGGCGCATTCTTTTTTCTGAATAAACCAGCATCCGAGGATGCTAACAATACAGCCACACCCACTCCCACACCCGCAGCCGATGGTGGAGCAAATCAGCCTCCCGTCGCATCGGTACCCGGTGGAGCATCTTCACCAGTCGCTAGTACCTTTGCGCCTCCAGCTTCTGTGGCTCCGGGTACGGCGGTAAAAATTGACGGTTCTACCAGCATGGTGACAATCACTCTCAACCTTAAGAAGGGCTTTCAAGGGAAGTTTTCTGGCACTACAGTCGATACCAAAGCAAATGGTTCTGCAAACGGAATTAAGGATTTGGTGGCGGGAACGGCTGATATTGCTGCGATATCGCTACCTTTGACTGCTCAAGAAAAAGGTCAGGGTTTGGTAGCGGTTCCTGTTGCCCTAGATACGATCGCCCTTGTAGTCGGCACTAACAACCCCTTCAAAGGAGGTTTAACCTCGGCTCAAGTTCAAGATATATTCAAGGGAACTGCTCAAGATTGGTCGAAAGTCGGCGGCCCGGCGGGTCCGATTAAAGTAATTAATCGACCAGAAGTTAGTGGTACTCACCAGACATTTAAAGAACAAGTTCTCAAAGGTGCTAATTTTGGCACGGGGTCAAATATGACTACGCTCGATCGAGATGCGACAACTCCCCTCCTGCAAGCTTTGGGGAATAACGGCATCGGCTATGCGACTTTTGCTCAAGTAGTCAATCAAAAAACGGTGCGGGTTTTGCCTATAGATGGGGCGACACCGGATGCTGGTAACTATCCTTACAAGCGGCAGTTGTATTACGCTTACAAAAATCCTCCCACTCAAGCAGTTAAGGATTTTCTGGGTTACGCGACTTCTCCTGAAGGACAAAAAGCGATGCTTGCCGAAAATTGAGCAGTAGTTTGACCTCGAATTCGGATGACGGGCGCTTCGCCACATCCGAATTTGAGGTCATATCAAATCCGATAGCATGAGAATTAATACTACCGACAATCAGGACACGGCAGTGCCGTGTCCCTACAATTATCGCGGTAGGGACACGGCACTGCCGTGTCCTCTATATCTACCGACAATCAGGACACGGCAGTGCCGTGTCCCTACAATTAATCGCGGTAGGGACACGGCACTGCCGTGTCCTCTATATCCTGACGATGCAACCGGAAACGATATCAAAAGCGGTTTCCAACCGCAGGCCATTTTATAGGCTAATATTCTGTGTAATTTAAAATATAAGGTTTTTCTGTGAGCAAAAATCGCGAACCAGTCGAAAGTTTAATTCTCTACTATTTATTCAAGTGGTCAATTGTCAGCCCGATGTTGCACCTTTACTTTCGGGGTCGCATCTATGGTGCTGAAAATGTTCCAACATCCGGCCCACTGGTGGTAGTCAGCAATCACGCCAGCGATTTTGACCCGCCTATTTTGTCTAGCTCCATGAGGCGACCGGTGGCTTTTATGGCGAAGGAAGAGCTATTTAAAGTGCCTATTTTGAAGCAGGTGATCGCGCTTTATGGCGCTTATCCAGTCAAACGAGAAAGTGCCGATCGCAGTGCAATTCGATCGGCTATCAACTCTTTGGAAAATGGCTGGGCGACGGGTGTATTTTTGCAAGGAACCAGAACAGCGGATGGTAGAATCACCGATCCGAAATTAGGCGCTGCACTGATCGCGGCTAAGGCTAAAGCACCGCTATTACCTGTTAGTTTGTGGGGAACTCATGCTATAGCATCTAAGGATTCGGGATTGCCGCGATCGGTTCCATTGACGGTGCGAATTGGAAATTTAATTGAAGCGCCTACTTCTTCGGATCGATCGGAGTTGGAAGCATTGACTCAAAGATGCGCCCAAGAAATTAATGCCATGCACGATTTAGGGCGGTGAATTTGGGGAATTGGGAATGGGGAATTGGGAATGGGGAATGGGGAATTGGGAATTGGGAATTGGTAAGTAACAGTCAACAGTCAACCGTCAACAGTCAACCGTCAACCGTCAACAGTCAACAGTCAACAATATTACCATTGCAACCCCTGACTCAACAAAGCTGTAGCAGCCTCGCTATCGAGAGGTTTAGAGAAGAAATACCCCTGACCATACTCGCAGCCCAGCGTCCGTAATTGAGCCAGTTGAACGGCGGTTTCGACACCTTCTGCAACCACCTCCATCCCCAAACTGCGAGCTAACATGACGATCGCCCTAACGATTTCCAAATTTTCACCTGTTTCTCCGATGCGGTTAACAAAAGAGCGATCGATTTTCAAAGTATTGATCGGAAATTTATGCAAATAACTCAAAGAAGAATAACCAGTTCCAAAATCGTCAATACAAAGCTCAATACCCAAATCTCTCAACTGCGAAAGCATCAGCGCTGCGGCTTCCCCATCTTGCATAACTACGCTCTCAGTAATCTCCAACTTCAACCATCGAGCATCCACTCCAGTTTCGTGTAAAACTTGCTTAATTTGCTCAATGGAATCGGGTTGCTCAAACTGTCGCCCGGAGAGATTGACAGCTATTGTCAGGGGCGAATCCGCGTCAGGTAATTGCAAATTCTGCCACTCAATAATTTGGCGGCAACTTTCGTTCAAAACCCACAAACTCAAGGGCATGATTAGCCCTGTTTCCTCCGCCATCGCAATGAATTCCATCGGAGAAACCAAACCCCGTTCGGGATGCAGCCAGCGTACCAGTGCCTCAAATCCTGCAACTAAGCCGGTTTTTAAAGAAACGATTGGCTGGTAGTAAACAGTAAAAGGGCATTCCAATTTAGGACTAAAACTTTGAGATTTTGGATGCTCTAAGGAACGATCTGCTTCGTACAGAGGCGAGTTTTCGACTGTTGTCCCAAATCGCAAATCTAACATCGAATATTTCAAATTCAGTTCTTCAACTGACTGCCGCAAATCATGTTCCAAGTGCATCAAAGCCACAGCGCGAGTGTGCATCGCACTGGTAAACACTTCGTAACGAGCTTTTCCGAGAGCTTTTGCCCGGTACATGGCAATATCAGCATCTCGCAAAATATCTCCTGGCCACTGATATTCGCCGCTACTCAAAGCAATGCCAATGCTAGCAGTAATTGAAACTTTATTCCCCTCTAAATGCAGTGGTCGTTCGATCGCCTTTTGAATTTGCTTTGCATTGGCGATGGCGTCCTCAACACCTTGAATTTCTTCGAGTAAAATCACAAATTCGTCTCCGCCCAGACGGGCAACGGTATCACCAGGGCGCAAACAAGTCAAGAGACGGCGGGCGATCGCCACCAGCAGCCGATCGCCCGTGCGGTGTCCCTGGCTGTCATTAATCACCTTAAACCTGTCCAAATCGAGAAATAGCACCGCAAACTGATAGCTGGGATGTCGTTTGACGCGGGCAAAAGCTTGCCCCAACCTGTCAGTCAGCAAAGCCCGGTTGGGCAATTCCGTCAGTGCGTCGTGCAAAGCATCGTGTAATAACTTATCTTCAGCCATTTTGCGCTCTGTAACGTCGTGGCAATTGACCACAATTCCCCGCACAGAAGGTTCAGAGAGCAAATTCGTCGCCACCGCTTCCAAAACGCACCAGAAACCATCCTTATGCCAGACTCGATATTCAGCAAGGGACAGCCCAACTCTAGGCATTTGGATGACTCCTTTAAACACTTGGCCGACCATTGCTAATTCGTCGGGGTGAATCAGCTCAAAGACAGATCTACCTAGCAATTCCGCCGTCGGATAGCCCAAAATCCGCTCTTGGGAAGGAGAGACATAGCGGCAGAAGCCTTTTTCGTCGAGAATGACAATAATATCTCTAGCATTTTCAATCAGCGATCGGAAGCGCTTCTCACTTTGGCGCAGTTCTTGTTCCGTGCGCTTGCGATCGGTAATGTCGGTATTCATGTAGATCAGACCGACAATTGTCCCCGTCTGGTCTTTAATGGCATCTGCCCGCAGGAGGACTTGTACAATTTGGCCACTTTTGGTGCGGTTGGTAACTTCGCCACACCAAGAATAACCGTGGGCGATCGCTTCGAGCACTTCCTCCGCGATGGCGGGGTCAGCAAAAATGGCGTATATCCCCCCACTATTCCTGAATTCTTCTACAGTTTCGTATTCAAATAGTTGAGAAAAGGATTGATTTTGATAGATATGAGTGCCGGAGACATCAGCCATGCCGATCGCATCACTCGAACTTTCCACCGCCTTGCGAGTCAATACCAGAGCCTCTTCTGCCCGCTTGCGCTCGGTGATGTCAATCCCTACCAAACAGGCTGCTTTACCCCGATCGTACTTTTGAGCCACAATCAAATAGTGTCCCGCCGACTGGCCATCGGCAGTTTTGACCCTAGTGGAGAGTTCTTTAACCACCTCCGTAGCGTTACTGGCAAAAAACTCCCCCAAAAAAGAGTAAAAATCCGAACTCACGCCCAAAAATCCGATATCTTGGCCGACGAAGGCCGACGGTGGCAAATGGTGCAGTTTGGCTAAGTGCTGGTTAACGCCCAAATAGCGCAGATCCGAGTTTACCCAAGATACTGTTCCCGGAACTGCTTCCAAAATCGTTTGCAGTTGGTCTTTAGCTTGCTGTAATGCTTCCTGCACTTCTATGCGTTCGGATAAGTCAGACAGAATTCCTACAAAGTGACTCAAATTACCGCTGTCGTCTCCGAGAGGAGACAGGGACAATTTGTTCCAAAAAGCAGTGCCGTCTTTGCGGTAATTTTTGATAATTACCTGACATTCTAGACCTTTGTCGATCGCGTCGCGGATGTTAGCTACGGTAGCCCGATCGGTATCGGGGCCTTGCAAAAATCGACAGTTACGCCCCAATATTTCGTGGGTACAGTAACCTGTAATCCGTTCAAAGGCCGGATTGCAATAAATTATTGGACAGTCGGGGGCTAGGGCGTCAGCTATGACGATACCGTTGCTAGTAGCAGCCAAGGCTCGATCGCGCAACCGCAGTTCTTCTGACGCTGTGTTGCGATCGCCTCCTCCTCCGACTTCACCTAAATTAGAAATTGACTGGTGCTCTCGATTTCCCATCCGCCTAATTTTGAAGCAAACCTTTACAATTTCCGAGTTTTTTCTTACTTTAACGTTTTTCAGGACTTACGCAAGGTAAACTTTATTTCCCTACTAAAATAACCCGGACTTGCAGCCGGATGTCTGCCGAATGCTGGGTAAAACCCTGTGATGGGGTTAAATAATTATCGCGTTCCTTTTTGACCAAGAATTTCTAGATGGTACAAGCCCCCGGATTTATCCGTGGAATCAATCCAAAATCTCAAATCTAAAATCCTCAAGCCCCCGCATTTATCCGTGGGGGTCAATCTCAAATCTCAAATCTCAAATCTCAAATCTAAAATCGATTGACGATCGCGCCTCAAGCAAGCTGCACAAATAACATCCAGCGGGCTTTTTCCTTCTTTCTGCTTTGCTTCTATGGCAAAATCTACCATCATAATTCCGTTGCTTCTGTTGTTTTTAATTTTTAGTAGGCGATCGATCGCTCTTAATTTAAGATAATAATTTGCTATTCAGACCACAACAACTCATAAATTCATTTATTTGATTCATAAAAGTCATAGGATTCTGAGTTGGCAAACTCACGCTTACAGTGCAAACTAAAAAAATATCGCTTCTTGCGTTTAATTAGGTGGACTTACTTATCAAAAACGGCACTTCTGCTTTATTGAGATTAATTAATAAATATTTCAAAGACTGGACAAAAAAAAAGATTTGAGGTAAGGCAGGAGAAATGCGATCGCTCACTGGCCAGAGAAAATTTATCGCGACCAACGATAAAAGCCAACAGTTTAAAAATGTCACAAAGTAGGTTAAACTTAGATGAGAACGGTTGAATAAAGCTCAAAATGCAGCAACACCCTTGGCCGCAGACAATTGAAGAGGCGATCGCCATTCAAGAACAACTCCGGTCACTGGTAATTGCCGAAAACCAGCTGGAAACAGTTCGGTACGTTGCAGGCGTAGATGTTGGCTACGATAATGCAGATATCGTTTCGCGGGCTGCTGTAACAGTTCTGAGCTTTCCCGACTTGCAGTTGCAACAGCAGGCTGTGGTGCGCCGTCCCACCGCTTTTCCTTACATTCCGGGTTTCCTGTCTTTTCGAGAAGTGCCCGCTGTCCTGGCTGCTTTAGAAAATATCAGCCCCATGCCAGACTTGATAAGGAATCGCCCATCCCCGCAGGTTCGGTCTTGCCTGCCATTTGGGAGTTCTGACAGGAATTGCGACGATCGGAGTTGCCAAAAATCGATTTATTGGAGAACATTCAGAAGTAGGTTTAGATCGGGGCAGTTGGCAGCCTTTGCTGCATAGCGGAGAAATCGTCGGTGCAGCACTTAGGACGCAAACAGGAGTAAAACCGATTTATGTTTCGATCGGTCATAAGGTAAACTTGACAGTGGCGATCGAATACGTGCTGTGCTGTGCCCTGAAATATCGCTTGCCCGAAACAACTCGATCGGCAGACCAACTAACATCTGGATAATTGGCTAGCCAGGAAGACATCAAAAAAATCAAAAGTAAAAAGACAAAAAAGCATCCCTATTTTGACTTGTGACTTTTAGTGATTGAGGTGTCCCCTGCTGTTGAAAAATCCTTTGAGTCGAAAAACATTCGGTTTTTGGTTCCATCCTTCCAGCGAAATAAAGAATGACTATACCTGAGAAAGAGGTATCAAAGTTGGGAAATTGTTAAAGTGATTCAAAGGCAGTAACTCGGTTAAACATTGACTCAGCAAACTTACAGCGCCAAAGGTGAGCCATTTTTAGTTCACATTTGTCAATTAGGACTTATGCAAAAAAAACACAAGGAACCGGGTTTTTTAAATCTTGCCACTGGCTGTAATGATTTTTTTTAATTAAAAAACCAGGTTTCTGCATAAGTCCTATAAATTAATGAACCGATTGTCCTTCCGCTTAAACTATGGTTTAAATTGGTAAGATGACGTTTCATAATTTACGACCTGAAACCTCATCACTGACTTGGATTACCAACTATAGTGGGAGACTAAGGTACGATCGAGCTAAACAATCAGAAAAAAACAAGGAGACAGTCATGGCTGAAAAAAGCAAACGCGGATTCGCTTCTATGGACGCAGAAAAACAGCGCGCAATTGCTAGCAAAGGCGGAAAAGCTGCACACGCTAAAGGCACTGCACACGAATTCACTTCCGAAGAAGCGAGAGAAGCTGGTCAAAAAGGTGGCGAAGCTGTCAGCAGAAATCGGGAACACATGGCTCAAATTGGTCGCGAAGGTGGCCGCAAAAGCCGCAAAACCGAAGTTTAAGTCTGCTACAAATCCACACTCTCAACGAAATATCGTCTGACTGTGGGATTCTGAAAAAATTAGGCCACTCTGTTGGAAGTCAAAAAGTTTGGAGGCGATAAAAGCTTGCAAACACCAACTTGTCTCTCAACAAAAGTCTATCCAATAGCAAACAGCCCCGCTAGCGGGGCTGTTTGATTTTTGTCAATCAAAATATAGCTGGATGTTGAAGCGTAGCCGAAGAACCATCAGAACACTGCACGTGCCGTGTCCGAATTTGTTGTGACATTACTCCGCCCTAAAAGGGCAAAGCTTCTAAACCTCACGATTTAGATTTTCTGGTTGTTTCCTTGCGGTTTTTCACCCACTATCTGGATATGTAGTTACCCACATATCCCCGACGCTCTGATTGCCCAGACAGTTTCCTTTCCCGACCATCCATCGGTACAAATACAAACCAGTGCGGAATTTGCGCCCAAGCAATCCGCCGCTAGTAGACGGGAAAATTCTCGCCCAAGGGGATGCAAAATTAAGGTCTGGTAGCCGCATCCATTTGGGTGAAGTAGAACTTGATGTGGTTTCGCTTTCGGTGACGGAGGTTGGGATTCCGCACAGGGTTTTGCTATGCGAAAAACAGACTCCAGCTTCTTCGCCGCCGACGGGGCCTTCAAGATATGGTTTGCAGTGTCCTAAGTGTCGCCGCATTTCGCCCTATGCACAATTGAGTGCGGGATGTCCGTGGTGTGGCACTTCTTTGGCGGCGGCTGCTAGTGTGTTTCTTGCGCCGTGATGGGAGTTGAAATTAGAATAGGGCATTGGGTATTGGACATTGGGAATTGGTGCTTCCTTTTCAGAGAAGGGAATTTAATTGCGTGTACCTCATTTCCTTGAAAATCCCTATAGCTCGATCGACTTAAGTTTAAACAATTGCAAATGCTACGATCGCAGATGTTGCAAAAATAGTAATGAATCCTCAACCTTGGCGCCTGCGACTCACTTGGATAGATACAGTTACCGGGGATCGGCGCTCCCCGATATTTGACTTACCCATCGCTTTAGGACGAGTTTTTGAGGCTATGCCCCCTACCATCAACAGTGAGCGAGTTTCTCGAATTCCTCTCAAAAGCAGTCAAGTTTCTCGATTCCACGCGGTGATTGCCTCCGAAACCGACAGCAGTATCGTAGTCACTGATACAGGCAGTCGCAATGGTACTTTTGTCAACGGGATTAAAAAAAATCGGTGCGTGTTGGCAAACGGCGATATGCTGCAAATTGGACCCTACGCGATCGGCATTTCTTTTACTGTTAATTCCACAGAAACACCATCTGTCAATTCTCACATTTTCTTTAACCCGCAGACAAATGGCCCAGACTCCGCCATCAAACAGCCTGCGACGTCGCCACCTTCTCCCACAGTTAATACAGGGGAATTTCCGCCGATCGCATTTTTGCACGCTTCTGAGGTGACAATGCGATCGATCCAATCGATGGGAATGCCAGTGGAAGAAATTGATTGGGCTGCGGTTGGAGGCGGTTTGGGCAGCTTTATTTGGGTGGATTTGCTGAGAATTTGTGGGGTGAAGGCCGATCGCATTGCTGTTTTGGGCATGGAAAATCAGCCTTACGCTCGTTACCGTCGGTTGTGCCTGAATTCTCAAATTCCGCTCTACGAAAGGCTACGCTCGAATTCAGACTCTTGTCCAGACAATATTTGGGGTTGGCCTCCCTATGCTGTGCGGGAAGCTTGGCAGGAATTGCTGAAAGGCCGGTTGGATGTGTCGCTAAAGTTGATGTGGCAGGTATTTGCTGAACCGACTTTTGCCGAAACTTATACACCTCGCGCGGAGAATGTTTTTGATTCTATTGACAGGGAAGTCTCACGAATTGGGTGGAATCAGATGTTTCGTTATGGTAGAGTACGGGGAATTCGCAAAACTGATGACGGTAGGTACGCGATCGCTTATTCTCGATCGAATGCCGAGCACCGTGAACACGTTTTTTTGATTGCCAAATACGTGCATTTAGCCACGGGCTATCCCGCCATTCAATTTTTGCCGGACTTGCAAGCTTACCGCGAAACCACCCAGGATTTTAAGTCGGTTGTGAATGCTTACGAAAACCATGATGAGGTTTACAAACAGTTGGAAGCCCGTGGTGGAAGCGTGTTGTTACGGGGGCGGGGAATTGTGGCTTCGCGGGTGGTGCAGCGACTTTATGAAGCACGACAGAAAAACCGTGATATTCAAGTATTGCATTTGATGCGATCGCCCAAACCTGTAGGCAACAAATTTAACTTCGCAGAAAGAAGCGTCGAAAATCACTACGAATTTCAACCTTTCAATTGGCCGAAAGCTTGCTGGGGCGGGGAACTGCGGGTAGTTTTGGAAAATGCCTCGCCGGAATTTATCCCGCAGTTGCTGACAGATTGGGGCGGCACTACTACTGCCAATCGCAGCGATTGGCGGCGTATGGTGAAAGAGGGTTTAAGTCAGGGGTGGTATCGGATTACTTTTGGGGAAGTCGAGCGAGTCGAGCGCGACAGTCGAAACCGCACGGTGACGTACATTCGGGAGAAAAAGCTCAAGGGGCAAATTCAGTTAGAGGCTGATTTTATTATTGACGCTACGGGTTTGGACGCTAAGGTGAAAACCAGTCCTTTGCTGAATGATTTGGTGATTCAATACAATCTTGCTGTCAATGGGTTGGGACGTTTGAGTGTGAAACAGGATTTTGAAGTGCCGGCAATGCGGAATTCCTCTGTTAGCAACGGAGATGGCCGGATGTACGCGGCGGGTGCGATTACTTTGGGTGGTCATTACGCGCCGGTGGACAGTTTTTTGGGTTTGCAGTATGCTTGTTTGCGATCGGTTGAGAGTCTGGCAAAAGCCAAAGTCAAGAGTGTTCGGAAATTGACTGTTGTGCGATCGTTAATACAATGGTTAAAGTGGATTTTCAATAAATCTCCCGGCTAAAATCAACAATCGACAATCAATAATCTAATCCCCAATCTAAAATCCAAAATCCAAAATCTAAAATCGAATGACTCCCACCTTATTTGGTCGCTGGCAAACTCGAATCTTGTTATTTGCAACTGTAGGCATTTTAGTAACACTGCCATTTTTTCTGGGTTTAATTAGTTCCAAATCAGGCTCTATATTTTTATGGACTTTAGGGTATGTAGCGATTTTTGGCATCGGTTGGGATATTTTATATATCTACATTCAGCATTTCCGCTGGGATCGAGATTGGCCTGGTGCATTTCAATTGCTTGCCGGAATTTGGGAAGCCGTTTTTGTGTTATTTTTAATAAAAATTATCGGTTTACCAGGAATACCTGAGCAAAATTTTGAATTAGGAGCATTTGCTTTGCATTACAGTTTTGTGTGGCTAGCTATTTATTTGGCATCGCAAACAATAATGCGAATTTTGTTTCCCTACTGGCGTTTTCGTGGCGGCCAATGGCTTTGAGTTTTGAGTTATTAATACAAATTACTATCTTTGGGGACGTTATGAGCATTTCAGATTAGTTGATAAATTTATTGAGTTCTTCTACCAACAAATGTACTGTTGTTGACGGATTATCTTGAACAGGATTGTGACTTTCATATTGTTTAAAAAGCTTTTTAGCATTTTTAATCGCAATAGCTTGCTTCTCAATTAATTCATCATAGATTTGTTCGCTATTTTTTTTATATTTGCGATCGAGTAAAGAATTTAATTTTTTACAATAATCACTTCGAGGAATACCCGTATTCAAAAATTCAAAATGCAGGACGTACCAAAGTTCAAATGCTTCATTAGAATAAGCTACTTTAAAGTTTTGATGCTCAGCATTTTGGATGGCATTATTAAAATCTTGTACAAGCCAATCATCACGATCGAAAACACACCAAACCTGATCGTAATCTTCTCGATTATTAAGTTCCTTTGCACTGTCAACTAGCTTGCTCGGATTCTCTCCAACACCCTTAACATCTATTTGAATAACATCCTTTGGAACACGAAAACTCTTAAAGTAGTTAGGTTCTGTCTTTTCTCCTTCACACACAATCAAAAATCTCTGCCTAACTTCCCTCGTGTTAACTTTTCTCTGTGAATATCCGCGAGAGTTTTCTTTTCTTTTAGGCATACAGCTCAATTAATTAAATGATTCAAATTGATAATATATGGAATTGCACCATATTTACCTTTGATATAATCGCTTTCAAAGGAGGCATCATTACGAATATTATACTCAGCCAAAGAGTAAAGATCCGTTGCGCCTTGTCTATTTTTTTCCGTAAACCATATTTGATCCCTACGGAAAATTTTATTGCTCAGCAGATTTGTATCGTGAGTCATAAATATAAATTGTGCATTATTTGGATTTGTCTCATTAGAATTAAATAAATCAACAATAGCCCGACTAATTAAAGGATGTAATCTGGCATCAAATTCATCAATTACAAGAACTTTGCCGTTGCTCAATGTATCAAATAGTGGGCCTCCCAAAGCAAATATTTTTTGCGTGCCTTCAGACTCTTGTTCATTTAAGTTAAATAGTTCCATAGATGTGTGATGCCCGTTACCATCAAATTTTCGATGTAAAGTACGAATTGATGTTGCTGTACCGCCACTTTTAATCAGAGCTTTCTTAAGTTCATCTGGAAATTCGTCTGGAAAAATGTCAGACGTGATTTCAATCTCTTGTACTTCAACCTCATCAATACCTAAATCCAATTTTCTGATTAAACTTAAAATTTCTTCCTTATTTTTGTCTTCAGCTAAACATTGTTGTACTGTATCTCTTAAATGTTTTCCATCGTGTAAGCCAGAAATAATCTTAAGTTTGTTTGTGAGCCAAGCTAATATTTGCTCTGCAATTTTCACGTTGAACTGTGCCGATACAGATAAAAATAAGGCGTTGTGCCTGGTCTTCTCCTGAATACCATCGGCTTTATAAGTCTTAGAAATTTTTATAATATTGTAGTTACGATCAAAAAGTTTAGTCTCTCTTTGCTTTGGAACATAAAATAACCATTCTGAAACAACTCTGTCTCGGTTGACTTCAAAGCCATATCTATATTTTTTTTTATCTATTAAAAATACAATTTCAAAAAAAGATGGTTTATCTTCTGTTTCTGTACTTAGTCGAAAACGCTCAACACCTATTTTTTCTGTACTTTGAGTTTCTTTGGAGGAATTGACCATAAACCATTTCATGAAACTCAAAGCTTGACCAAGATTACTTTTGCCACTTGCATTTGCGCCGTATATTGCAGCACTTTTAAGTAGTTTGAGTTCATCATCAACGGCAAAGACATTTGCTTCATCAAGATGCTTATCTTTGGCAACAATATTCGCAGCTACCATACTGAAGGTAACTTTCTCTTTAAACGATCTGTAGTTAGCTACACTGAATTCAATAAGCATGGCAAACTCTAGCTTAAAACACAATATGTGAAAAAATCACAAATTTATCTTCTAAGCATAACAAGATTTGAACTCAAGCGTTAAATTATTAAGGTTTTTTTTACATTAACGCTTGCCCAAGCCCAAACAAAAAGCGCCCCTATTTCTAGGAGCGCTTTTTGTTTATCTCAAGTTAAAAATTAACCGTTGATAGAAGGAGCAACCAAAGCAACTGGAGTGGTTTCGCCAGCAGCCAAATCGAGTGGGAAGTTATGAGCGTTGCGCTCGTGCATTACTTCCATACCCAAGTTAGCGCGGTTGATGACATCAGCCCAAGTGTTGATGACGCGACCTTGTGAGTCGATAATCGATTGGTTGAAGTTGAAACCGTTCAAGTTGAAAGCCATTGTGGAAATACCCA
>Ga0335395_10000595_pt1 | contig 22737 bp, 12 predicted proteins | sample MAT02_FD_205744 | JGI IMG/M metagenome (GOLD analysis project Ga0335395, IMG submission 205744) | Freshwater microbial communities from Lake Fryxell liftoff mats and glacier meltwater in Antarctica - MAT-02 (spades assembly) (version 2) ...
TTGCGATCGGTGCTTTGTGGGAAATTACCGAATGGACGGCTGGTATCGTTCTTTCTACCGAAGTGATTGGGAGTCTGGATGATACGATTATCGATTTGATTATGGATAGTTTTGGCTCTGTAGTAGCGGCCCTCACTAGCTTGTGGGCGTTGCAAGAATGGACTCGCCCCGGTGCATCTGTCGTCAATAGTCCGATCGACGATCGCGCTTAACTCAAAGCAACACCATCAGTTTTTCCTCAATCATCTTTCATCGGATAGATATTTTCTTAGGGCCTCAGACAGATGGCAAGGTTGGGAGATTTTAGGTTAAATAGGTATATAAGCAATATTTTGAAATTTAGAACATAAAAAATCAACCTTTTGCTCAAGTCAATTTTTGACAATTTAAATTGCCAGAGATTGGTTGTTTCGATTTAGGAGAATTTTATGAAAATAAAATCATTTTCAACCACAATTGCACTGACTCTGTTGAGTGCAACCATTTGTTTCCCGGAAATTGCCAGAGCTAGTCCCAAAGGCTCTATCCAAGTTGCTCAACAAAGAGTATTATCATCGGATATCGACAGTTTTACTGCGTATCCAGTACAGCGATTAGAGTCGGGAACTGAACTCTATTTTGTGCTGCGAGGAACTCCCTATTCGAGAGCTACCTTGACCATCCCAAATGCAGTGCAAAATCTGCCGATGCGGGAAGTTCAACCGGGAGTTTACGAGGTAAGCTACATGATCCGCGAGGGCGATCGAATTTCCGAAAATACAGTCGTGCGGGCAAATTTGCAACAAGGCGATCGCATCAGCAGCGCCCGTTTGCAACAACCTCTCGTTAACAGTTACAGCGATCGGCGCTTTCAATCTTTGTCGATTAACCGCTTCAGCGCTCCACCCGTAAAGCAGTTAGATCCGGGAACCAGACTTAATTTCACCTTGACCGGCACTCCCAACGCTACAGCTACTTTCTCCATTGAAGGAGTGGCCTATAACATCCCCATGCGGGAAGGATCTAACGGCGTTTACACAGGCGGATATACGATCCGCCGCCAAGACTATTTCCCCCCGCAGGGTGCGACGGTTACTGCTAGTTTGCAGTCGGGGAATCAAGTTATTCGTTCCCGTTTAGATCGAGATTTAGTTGCTGGCGATGATAGCAGTGTTAAGACTGCCGAAATCCCTCTACAAATTATCACTCCCGAAGAAAATGCTCGCGTCAGCGGGACGGTTAAAGTAGAAGGACGCAGCGCACCAAATGCCACAGTTAATGTCGAGGTTCAGGCAAATTCTTCTGTAGCAGGTTTGTTTGGGTTTAAACGAAACATCCTCGATCGCACAATTAAAGCGGACGAACAAGGTAACTTCAGCTTTGCTTTTAATCCGACCATTGCTCTACCAGGAACCCGATACGAAGTGAACCTCAGTTCTAACAGCGGCGATCGCACCAGCGAACAAACTTTGGTACTGTTTCAAAAGTAAGCAGTTACCAGCGACTGTTTGCTCGCTAAAAAACTGGCCAACTCTGACTAAATTTGAAAGATTCCATACATGAGGTATCTATGAATAAACTCAATCGTTGGAAAAAAACTCCAAAGATATTACAAATTATCTCTGGAAGTTTATTAATCGGTCTGCCAAGCATCCCACTTGCTGCATCAGCAACTCCTCTTTCTACACTCAACTCCTGTCCTGGCATTTATTATGAAGAACCTTATAACAGTAATGTTCTGGTTCCCCAGGGATGTCGGCCGAATGCTGCAAGTCAAAGATTGAATCAGCAAGGGTTAGGTCAAAATATGGTTACTCCCGTGAGGCCAACGACTGTTACACAACCACCTTTGCCAAGAACAAGACAGACTCCCATTGCCACTGTCACACCAATGGCAGGTCAGGTGAGCGTGAAATTAACAAACGGCACAAATGCGCCGATTTCCTATCAAGCGATCGGGCATACCGAACCCCGAATGCTAGCACGCGGAGCAGAAATTCTTCTGGAAAATCTACCAACGCCTGTGACTGTCACAATGGTGCGCGTAGATGGAGGACTGCTGAAAGTCACACCCATGTCTAGTTCTCAAACGGGGATGCTAGCAGTTTCATTAGATGAAACGGCTAATTTGGATGACAATCTAGGGGTTTTAAGAATTCAATCTGACGGTCAAGTTTTTTTGAATTAGGTAATAGAAAGACCAGGTTTTGAACCAAATTCTGTACCTTCACCAACAATAGGACTAAAGCCAAAAAACCCGGTTTGTTTGAAAATAATGGCCGCTCGCTGGAGATGCTTGATGCAGAAACCGAATTTTAATGGCTTGATGCGTCCAACACTGAACAAAATAAACACGAAAATCAAGGAGACTTTTCAATGGTTAATAATCGTTTGAACAATTCCACTCAAAAGCTGTGGAATGCTCGAGGAAGTGCGATCGCCCTCGCACTCACCGCCATCCTGCTTCCCGCTTGTTCTACCCCACAGCGGGAAGCTACGGCACCTGCAACGCCGGGAACGGTTGCCACGACAACTGAGAATGTGGTTGATAACACAGCAGCACTGCTTGGTAAAACTGTGACGGTCAGAAGTAAACCCATCAATAAATTGGGCCCATCGACTTTTACAATTAGCGATCAGAAGTTTTTTGGCAGCGAATCGATTTTGGTTGTCAATGCCACCGGCAAACCTTTTGTGATGCCGACTGAATCAGGTCAAGAAGTTCAAGTAACGGGAACAGTTCGCAATTTTGTCCTTGCAGATATCGAGCGCGAGTACAAATTAGGCTTACAGCCAAACTTGTACGCCGAGTACGAAAGTAAACCTGCGATCGTTGCACAATCGATGGCCCTAGCCCCGACACCGGGGGAACTCACCTCAGACCCCAAAAAATACTACGGCAAGACACTAGCGGTGAGTGGTGAAGTCGAAACCATCAGAAGTTCAAACTCGTTCACCTTGGATGAAGACAAATTAATTGGCGGCCAAGACTTGTTAGTGATACACACCGTTCCACAACCAAGCGTGAAAGAAGGCGAGAAAGTTGCCGTAACCGGTGTGCTCCGTCAGTTTGTCCTCGCTGAACTTGAGCGGGACTACGATCTGCAATGGGATTTGACCTTGAAGCAGAAGCTAGAAGTCGAGTATACCAACAAACCCGTGCTAATTTCTACAGGCGTGTATCCCTCAGCCATTCCTGACTGATGAATAGACCTCTCAAATAACTCTTGTAGAACAGGCTATTTGAGCCTGTTCTTTAGAGGTTTTTAGAGTAAAAGCCTAATAGAGGACTCATATCGCGTGCGATAAATCAGGTTCGTAGTGCGTCCTGGCGTCCGCAGTTTAAGAGCGGACGCCAGGACGCACTACAAACCGTTTTTGTGAGGGTAATCGATCGGACATGATATCACTCCGGGATGATGAAAAACCGGGATTGATGCACTAAAATTATTGGTTGTTACCCGAAGATTACAGCACTTTTCAGGTATGTGAGGTACATAGCTCTTGTAGGGACACGGCACTGCCGTGTCCCTACGGGGATATCGATAGTACCTATAAACCTGCAATCTGCTGTAAGTAAAAAACTAAGGTTTGAAGGCATTGATGCGTCTAGGAGCGATCGCTTGCCCCCGGACGATCGACCGAAAGAACCTCTTCCTTGTCTCGTTTGTGATAATTATCAATTCAGCAATAAGGTGTATATCATGAATCAATCAGAATCCGTATCGCCACCACTGCTCCAAACCAAATTCGTCGAAAATTTTCGTTGGTTCAGTCGATTTAGCTTCTGGGTACAGTTATTGTTTGGTGCGGTTTCCGGTATTACTTTAATACTTGCCATGTTGAGCCGCAACCTGAGCGAGCAACCCAATAATCCAGGTATTGGGTTCGGCATATTTTTAGCGATTGTTGGTCTTGTCTTGCTGGCTTTTAGAATATTTTGGGATTTTCGATATCGGCTTTTAGGCAGACGTTTGCAAGGAGGTGATATCCAGTTCTATCCCAGTAAAGAAGATATTACTCAAGCCTTACGAATTGGATTAAACTCTAGTTTGGTGGGACTACTAATCGCGTTTGTCGCTTCGGAAGAAACAGTGGGTCTAGTTTTAGCAAAAACGCTCGCTCAACCACAAGCGCTCGCAACTAATACAGAAAATGTGATTCGTTCCCTAGATATTTTTGTGACTATGGCAAACGTCAATATGATTGGCGCTCACTTTTTTGGAGCTGTTACTTCTCTTGGCTTGCTCAATTGGGTGGATGAGTAGTTGGCAGCAAAAAACACAACTCCTATGCCGTCAGGACTTACAAAAGATGGTATATTCAACTGATATCGCGTCCGAGCGATTACCACAACAAAAACGGTTCGTAGTGCGGAATGCGAGTCCGTAAAATGCAAAAAAATCAAATCTGCACCGGTTCGTAGTGCGGAATGCGAGTCCGTAAAATGCAAAAAATTTAAATCTGCACGCGCGATCGAATCTTACTATAGCAATCCTAAATCATTATCCTTACCGCGAACATAAATGTGATTTCCCCAAAATCCATCTGTAGGGACACGGCAGTGCCGTGTCCCTACAGAAAATCATTTAGGATTGCTATATGATTAATTGAGCGGACAGGATAGGACATCTTGCACCATTCTCAATAAACTTATAACCGGGTTTTTGAACCAGAAATATAGATTTTCATGCTAATTTTTGGTGAGAAACCAGGTTTTTGCCACAGATGCAATATCTCAATTTAACTAACTAATATGAAAGACCTCTGGTATAAAGACGCAATAGTCTACTCCCTTGATGTTGAAACCTTCCTGGACTCGAACGGGGATGGTGTAGGCGACTTTCAGGGACTTACTAACAAGCTAGATTATTTATCAGGACTAGGAATTACTTGTTTGTGGTTGTTGCCGTTTTATCCTTCCCCTAACCGCGACAATGGTTACGATGTGATGGATTACTGCAACATTGACCCGCGATTGGGAACCCTGGGAGATTTTGTCCAGTTCATGCACCAAGCAGGGGAACGAGGAATTCGCGTGTTGATCGATTTGGTAGTAAATCATACCTCCGATCGCCATCCTTGGTTTGTTGCTGCACGTAGCGATGAAAATTCCAAGTATCGCAATTACTATGTGTGGTCAAAAAATCCACCCAAAACCGATCCAGAGCAGCTAATCTTTCCCGATGTCGAGGACAGTATTTGGGAGTACGACGAACAAGCAAACTCTTACTATTTGCATCACTTCTATAAAGAACAGCCAGATTTGAATATTACCAATCCGGCGGTACGAGAAGAAATCTGTAAAATTATGGGTTTCTGGCTAGAACTGGGCGTGTCTGGATTTCGCATTGATGCTGTTCCCTTTTTAATTAAAGAAACTGCCACCGAAGGTATAAGCACCGAAGACCTGCGATGTTTCTTGGAAGAAATGAGAGAATTTGTGTCATCGCGTCAGGGTGATGCAGTGTTGCTGGCAGAAGCAAATGTCGCGCCCGATCGCATTCCAGTCTACTTTGGTAATGGCGACAGAATGCACGTCCTGTTCAACTTTTTGCTGAACCAGCATCTGTTTTTGGCCCTAGCGCGTCAAGAATCCACAGCCCTGCGCGATGGACTAAAAATCTTACCGGATATTCCTCCTATTTGTCAGTGGCTGAATTTTGTGCGCCACCACGATGAACTGACGCTAGACTGCATTACTTCATCGGAACGAGAGGAAATTTTTGCAGCGTTCGCCCCCGATAAAAGGATGCAAATTTTCGGGCGCGGAATTCGTCGTCGCTTACCACCGATGATGGGAAATGACCGCTGCCGGATTGAACTAATCTACAGCTTGCTGTTCACCTTGCCCGGTACACCAATGCTGCGCTATGGAGAAGAAATTGGCATGGGCGATGACCTTTCGCTGGAAGGTCGAAACAGCGTCCGCACTGCGATGCAATGGTCAGATGCTCCAAATGGTGGCTTCTCGACTGCTGCAACTGAGGCTCTTGCCAGACCTGCGATCGCCAGCGGAGAATACAGTTACAAACAAGTCAATGTCGCCGCAGCGCAGCGCGATCCTAACTCATTAATTAACTGGATGGATCGTGCAATCCGCATCCGCAAGCAATGTCCAGAGTTTGGTAGGGGAAAATGGCAAATTTTGGAAACCGACTGTTCTTGGGTTTTTGCTCACTGCTGTCACTGGGAAGGCAGGACATTGCTTCTCGTCCACAATCTAGCCGACAAACCTTGTACTGCTACGCTCAAATCTAACGAATACACCAATCTTGTTGATTTATTTGGCGATCGCCTGTATGAATCTCTCGATGCCGGATCGCCCTCGATTCCCTTACAAGCTTACGGCTATCGCTGGTTCCGAGTCAATTAAATCTTAGACAATCCTGATTGTTCAATATTCGGATTAGTTGGCGGATTTTCCCGGCTGCTGCCACCCGATTCACCAAAAGATAATACCATGCTAGCAGTTACCATTAATTTTAATGCGATCGCCCAAATCACCGACGACCAATTTTATCAACTGTGTCGCGAAAACCCCGATGTCAAATTTGAACGCAACGCCCAAGGAGAAATAATCGTCATGTCACCCACAGGAGGAGAAACCGGAAGTTACAATTTTGAAATAGCTACTGATTTTGGAATTTGGAATCGACAAACCAAATTAGGAATTTGTTTCGATTCTTCAACTTGTTTCAAACTACCCAACGGTGCCAATCGTTCTCCTGATGTTTCTTGGATAGAACAAGCAAGATGGGACGCACTTACTCCCGAACAAAAACAAAAATTCCCTCCGATTGCCCCAGATTTTGTCTTAGAGTTAATGTCGCCAACTGATAGTTTAAAAGATACTCAAGGCAAAATGCAAGAATACATGAATAACCAAGTAAAATTAGGTTGGTTAATCAATCGTAAAACGCGCCGAGTAGAAATCTATCGCCAAGGGCAAGAAGTAGAAATACTGGAATGTCCGACAGAACTATCAGGAGAAGATATTTTGCCTGGTTTCGTGCTAAACTTGCAAGCAGTCTGGGCGTAATTCACAATCGGCTTTGACAACATTTCGGGGCGAACAGACTACCTGCATCGATCGGATTTCATCTGCTGAAAAATACTCCTAATGCAGCCTCTAAAATACCATGATAGCAGTTACCATTAATTTTAATGCGATCGCCCAAATCACCGACGACCAATTTTATCAACTGTGTCGCGAAAACCCCGATGTCAAATTTGAACGCAACGCCCAAGGAGAAATAATCGTCATGTCACCCACAGGAGGAGAAACCGGAAGTTACAATTCAGAAATTAATGCAGATTTTGTGATTTGGAATCGACAAACCAAATTAGGAATTTGTTTCGATTCTTCAACTTGCTTCAAACTCCCTAGCGGTGCAAATCGTTCTCCTGATGTTTCTTGGATAGAACAAGCAAGATGGGATGCACTTACTCCCGAACAAAAACAAAAATTTCCTCCGATTGCTCCCGATTTTGTTTTAGAGTTAATGTCGCCGACTGACAGTCTCAAAGATACTCAAGGCAAAATGCAAGAATACATGAATAACCAAGTAAAATTAGGTTGGTTAATCAATCGCAAAACGCGCCGAGTAGAAATCTATCGCCAAGGACAAGAAGTAGAAATACTGGAATGTCCGACAGAACTTTCAGGAGAAGATATTTTGCCCGGTTTCGTGCTAAAGTTGCAAACAGTCTGGGCGTAACTAGACATCCTGAATCTATCAGCGTTTATTTGCGTTAATCTGCGGTTAAAAAAGAAATCTCATGGAAACCAATACAGAAACAACTACAACCACTGGTTTAACAGCCGAACAGCACAAACAGAAAATGCAGCGCCGCCAAGAAGTCCAGGCGCAGCGAATTGCCAGCGCTGCCAAAGACAAAGGTTTGATAATTGTCAATACTGGCAACGGTAAAGGCAAAACTACGGCTGCTTTGGGTATGGTTGTGCGATCGCTCGGTCATGGATACCGTGTCGCCATAGTACAATTTATCAAGGGAGCTTGGGAACCCGCAGAGAAAGCCGTTTTTGAACTATGGGAAAAACAGCTAGAATTTCATGCAATGGGTGAAGGCTTTACCTGGGATACACAAGACAGAGACAGAGATATCGAAACAGCTCAAAAAGCCTGGGAAAAAGCTCTCACTTTTATCTGCAATCCCGAATTTAAATTAGTGCTGTTAGATGAAGTTAATATAGCATTAAAACTGGGTTATGTGCAAGTCGAGCAAGTGCTCTCCGGGTTAGAAAAAAAACCAGAAGAAACTCACATTATTTTGACAGGTAGAGGCGCGCCACCAGAATTAATTGAACGGGCAGATTTGGTGACTGAAATGACATTAGTTAAGCATCCATTTCGAGAACAAGGCATTAAAGCTCAAGCTGGCATTGAGTATTAATATGGTTCGTAGTGCGGACTTCAGTCCGCCATATTGAGCGGACTGAAGTGCGCACTACGAACCGTTTTTGTTATAGTAGACCTCTTGCAAAAGTCATTTTAATCAAATTTTGTAACAGGCAAGATGCCTGTTCCACAAGAAAAAATGTTTTTTGTGGAACTGGCATCTTGCCCGTCCTAGTCATTTTTGCAATCTTGTCTAGTAACCGACAGGATATAATATGACATGATATAGCAGTTCGAGGGAAATAGCTATGCTGGCAATATGAGAGTAAAAGTTGAACCCTTGCCAAACTCGCTACTCACAGTAATTTCTCCCCCCAGCATCTGAGAGTATTTCTGCGCTATTGCCAAACCCAAACCTGTACCTCCGTACTTGCGGGTAGTCGAAGCATCAGCTTGTGTAAAAGGTTGAAATAACTTTTGTAGCTGTTCGGGAGTTATCCCAATTCCCGTATCCGTACACTTAAAAATAAACTGTTCAGAATCCCAACTATTCTCATCATTTTTAATTTTTTCCACGCTTAGTGTAATTGTCCCTTTCTCGGTAAACTTAGCTGCGTTGCTGAGCAAATTAAACAAAATTTGAGTAAACTTAATTTTATCGGAATGCAATTCGCCAAGATCATTAGGACACTCAACATTCAGGCGATTAGTGTTTCGGAAAAATAGCGGTTCAACAGTTTTCGCTACATCTTGAACTGCCTCCGATACGTCAAAGGTTGCTAATTCAAGTTCTGCATGACCTGCTTCAATCTTCGACAAGTCCAGAATATCATTAATTAATGTTAGTAAATGCTGTCCTGCACTGTGAATTCTATCTAAATCTGACACAAAATCTGTTTCGCCCAAATCTAAAGCATCTTCTTGCAGAATTTCGCTGTAACCGATAATCGCATTCAGAGGAGTTCGCAGTTCGTGGCTCATGTTAGCTAAAAACTGACTTTTAGCCAAATTAGCTGCTTCTGCGGCTTCCTTTGCTTGGTACAGTTCGCCCTCGGCTTGCAAGCGGTCGGTCACGTCGTGAGCCAAGACTAATTCAGCATTTTTGCTATCAAATATCAGGGCATAGGAAGTAATTTGTACGTCAATAATTGTGCCGTCTTTTTTCTGGTGTTGCCACAGGCTCGCCAAGTCAATATCGGCATCTACTTGGGATATATTTTGTAGCAATCTTGGCAGTTCTTGGGGAGGACAAATATCGGCAACGGTCATGTCGAGAAATTCTTCGCGAGTGTAGCCGTAGTGGTGGATAGCAGCTTGATTTACGGCTATAAATTCGAGGGTTTCTAAGTCGTAAACCCACATCGGATGGGGGTTGTTTTTAAACAAAAGTCTGTAGCGTTCTTCGGAGGCTCGCAGTTCGGCTTCGGCTTGCTTGCGCTCGGTGATGTCGCGGACAACTGTACAAATAATCTCGCGGCCGCCGTAGGAAATCAGGCTGGCGCTTACTTCCACGTCTACGCAGGAACTGTCTCGGCGCAGGTAGAGAACTTCGCCAATTCTGAATTGTTTGTCCGCCAGCAGCAACTCGATATTGCTGTCAATTAGGTCTTGAGAGTGAGCGACGATATCGTAAATAGTTAGTTGCGATATTGCTTCAAGGCTGTAATCGAGCAAGTTTCTAAATGCTGTATTGGCTTCTAAAAGGCGTTTGGTTTGAGCGTCCCACAGGAATATACAATCTGTAGCTTGCTCGACTACGGCTCCGTACCGGGCTTTTTCTTCTAGTTGTTCGTTTTCGGCGATCGCGATCGCCCCGAGCATTCCATTGATAGTATAGGCAAGGTCGGACAATTCGTCTTCGCCCGTCACAGGCAGTCGCATTGAGAGGTCTTGGCTGCTGCTAACACGGTTCACTGATGAAGCCAAACTGCTCAAGGGAGACAGCACCAGATACTCTAGCAGCAGCAGAGTGCAGCCGACAAACCCAATTCCCGCTAACGTTACAGACACTAGCAGATACAGCAAACTAATTTGACTTTGGCGGTATATTTCTCTGGGCATATCCACCCGTAGAAGTAGCGCTGGTCGATCGTAAATATCATTGATCAGAGCGTAACCCGCCATCAAATCTTCGCTGACACGACGCACCAAAATCGGTTTTTTTGCCGACAGTTTCTCCCGCGCTTTCACAAAGTCAGCAGGTAACTGAGTCTCATTAACGCTGTGTACAATCAGAGGCAAGCGAGTAATTTTAGAAATCCTGGCAATGGCCGCAGCATCCAAATTGCGCCCGAATATCAGCGTGCCTCGAATCGGGCCAGTGTTTTTTGTAGTGACAATTGGTCGGGAAGTAATCAGTATCGGCCCTGACGGTAGCAGCAGGATACCAGCGAGGCTGCTGTTGACGTTGGGGTGCTGCAACAACGGGGCACCCAGAGAAATCTGCTGTTTTAATGCTTCTGGAACAGGGGTTAGTTTCACCTTTTGGCTGTCGAAACCCGTACCGTAAACTATTTTGCCCGAAGTATTGACAAATAGGGCTATGTTAACTCTCACATTAGCCAGTCCTTCGGGAATCAAATTGGAGGCAATAAATTCTTTGTTACCGTTTTGGATGAAAGCGTAGTTGTCGTCCCAGGCTGACCAGTCGGCAAAGCGCGAGTTGAAGTCATCGGCGGTTTGGCCGAACACGTTGAGAGCTCCCTTGACAACTTGTGCGGCTTCTTGTTCCTCTGCTTTGACAAGGCTACCCAAAAGGATGCTTGAGGAGGCGGCATACAGAATGCCAGTCAGTCCAGCGATGGTAATCCCAACTATCGATAGTGTTTTCCGACGCAGTTTCATCTTGTCGTGTGTGTGGTGTCCGTCCGAAATTCTCAACTTAGCAATTTTACAAGGAAACTAGCGGAATGCGGAAAGCTCAGCGACTTTAGTCCTGAGATGAAAGCGAGCGGGGACTTCAGTCCCCTTCAATCTTTCTTGAATTTATTCCTAAAACTACGGGAAATTTCATTAATTGTGTTACACTGCAATAGTCAAGGTTAAACTCCTTTGCCCGAAGTAGAAAACAGGGACTAAGACACACTTTTAGGCACAAACCGGGGGACAAAGAGCGACGAGAACTCTATAAACAGTCGGGGACTAAACAAAACAGTCCCAAATCCAGTAAACAAAACAATTTCTTTTTTGTTAAGTAGGGTAGGGCATACCCGAACTCTTCTTGTCAATATCCTAGTACGCTTTTGGAGATAGACCCAAAGAGAGTGGCTGCGAATCAGGCTCGTTAATTGGTAGGTTTCTACGGTTAAAAGGTCGGAATATTGCCTTTCATGACGCAACACTTAAAGGTCAGTCGCTGAATTAAGAATCGAGCGTGGTTTTAACCCTGAGAGTGTCAATGCTGTTTCAACCATGACAGATGGCGCTACGCTAGTCTGCCAGTGTTGGGCTACTTTTCCCACACTTGCTGTTTGTGAGATTCCTTGCAAATACCTAAGATACGCCGATCGTTCTCGCTGATGACAGAAATTGGGTAATACTGTTGCAGGTTGGCGGAGTAGGGAGAGCGACTGTCGTTGTAACTGTCTACTACTGTTAAATTTAACTGAGTCCGGTCAAGAGTGCCGTAAAAACAGTAAAAAGCAGACCGAGGCAGGTAAAAAGCGCCGATGACCTTACCCTGCCGCATTTCAAATACAAAATATTCTTTTTTAATTTCATCGGGCTGGCGAGACTGGCCGTAGAGGTAAATTCCCTCTGCTAAACCTCTGCTAGCGGTATCTGGCGCAGGATTTGGGGCGGATGGCGATGCCAAAACGCCTGGTTTGATGTCCGAGAGGTCGGCGTGGCCTGCGGTCGATGCGATGCTGAAGTTGCTGGGCGAGAGGGCAAGGGCGATCGCAATACCTTCTAAACTGCTTGTTAATATCAAATAATTTAAAACCACTTCACACACCAAAATTTTAAATATAGCAACCGCCACATCGGTGAGGACATAAATAACCGGAATGAATAGAGATGGGGAGGGCGGGTTTTGCCTTCAAAAACTGGCTGGTATCATAGATTCTTAGCTAAACCCGCCCCTACAAAATACTATTGTTTTTTCGCAATGACCTACTTAGGATCGCAAATTAAATAACTTACAGTTTTAATTGTTATTGTGGAACAGGCCCGAAAGCCTGTTCAAGACGGGCGGGACGCCCATCCCACAAATTTGTGGAAGTTATTTAATTCTCATTCCTTAATACCATTTAGAAAAAATGTTGCAACAATAAAATTGTTGCAACATTTTTCTATATTGTATAACTTACAATCTTGATTATTCTTGTGGGATGGGCGTCCCGCCCGTCTAAAAAGGACGGGCGGGACATCCCACAAACTTGTGTAAATTATTTAATTTGCGATCCTAAGTTGACACTCCTTGGTGTTGACGGAGTTTCAACCGCCGGGTTTTTTTGGTTGATGATGCTACGAATTTTTTAACCGGGCTAAAATGGCGGCGAAAACAGCGGGATCGATCGGCTTTGCTAAGTGTTCGTCATAACCGGCGTCGATCGCCCGATCGCGGTCTTGTTCGCTAGCATAGGCTGTCAGCGCTACCGCCGGCAACCTTTTGGCTGTGCCTGATTGGGACGATCGCACTTTGCGGATCAGCGAGTAGCCATCCTCAACGGGCATCCCGATGTCGCTGACTAAAATATCCGGCGGTGATTGCTGCAAAATGTCGATCGCCTCAGCAGCCGAAGCAGCCGCCGTCGCCGTCGCACCCAACTGTTGCAGCGCCACCACCAAAAACTCGCGGTTGTCGGGTTCGTCGTCAACTACCAACACCTTTAAACCAGCCAAAATACCCGGAGGCATTTGAGCGGCTTTGCTGTCCCCTCTCAACTGCGACTGCTTACTCCGACGCTGTTTCAGGGGAAGCATTACCGTGAATGTCGCCCCGAGTCCCTCTCCGGGACTTTCGGCGCGTACAGTGCCGCCGTGGAGTTCCACCAAGTGCCGGACGATCGCCAATCCCAGCCCCAAACCGCTGTCAGCGCGAGTAATCGAGCCATCTGCTTGTCGGAAGCGATCGAACACGTAGGGCAGAAACTCAGCAGAAATGCCCTTGCCGGTATCGCTAACAGTAATTTGCACGTAATTAGGTGATGGGGAATTCGCCACAGCTACCGCAGACAAGTGCAGTTTCACGGTTCCGCCAGCTGGCGTAAACTTGACGGCGTTAGTCAGCAAATTCGAGAGTACCTGCTGCAACCTCTGCGCATCGCCCCACATCAAACTGACTGCGGGGTCAAATTCGTCAGAAACAGTCACAGACTTAGCCTGGGCTGCGAAAATGACTGAATTCAGAGCAACTTCGATCGTCTTTCTCATCACGAACCAGCCGGGTTTCAGAGCCAGCTTGCCTTGAATAATCCGGGAAACATCGAGCAAATCTTCCACTAGCTGCGCCTGCACCCGTGACTGACGCTCGATCGCTTCCAAACCGCAAGCTAAAGAATCTGCCGTGTACGGGCGGGTGCGGAGCATCTGTGCCCAACCCAGAATCGCGTTTAAAGGCGTGCGCAGTTCGTGGGAAAGCGTGGCGAGAAACTCGTCTTTCTGGCGGTTGATGGCTTCTGCTTGGGCGCGTGCGGCTTGTTCGCGATCGAGCAACTGAGCGAGTTCTGCCTCGACTTGCTTGCGATCGCTGATGTCAGCAATGATCGACATACAGTTAATGTTACCCTTGCCGTCGCGGACTGGAGTCGCCCACAAACCGATGTCGATCGAACTGCCGTCTTTTCTTTGGCGCTGGGTTTCCACTCCCGTGATCGCGTTTCCGGCGCGAATTCCTTTCAAGTTCACCGTGAATTCCTCCCGCTTGTCTGCCGGAACGCTGGGCATAAATTGACCTACCGCCTCTGATTCTGACCAGCCAAAAATCCTCTCGGCGGCTGGGTTCCACATTTTCACAATCCCGTCGTCGGCGCTAAAAACGGTAATTGCCAGGGGACAAGCCTGGATCAAGGCTTCTAAAGTTTGATTGATTTGCGATCGCGCTTCTTCTGCTTGTTTGCGATCGCTGATATCCATGTTCACCCCGATCATCCGCAGAGGTAAACCGCGATCGTCCTGAAACACCTTAGCCCTGCAAGCAATCCAGCCCACGCTGTTGTCCGGGCGGCAAATGCGGAACTCAATGTCTAATTCCTCCCCGGAATCTGCCGCCGCCTGCACCTGCTGTTCGGTGAAAGTGCGATCGTCTGGATGCACCATTTCCCTCCAATTTTGATAGCTGTCCAAACCGCCGATCGGCAGCCCGTACAAAGCCTCTAACTCCGGCGTACACGCGAGCTCGTTGGTTTGGACGTTCCATTCAAAAGTTCCGATTTTGCCTGCTTGCTGAGCGATTTGCAGCCGTTCTTGATTGTTTTTGAGTTCTGCTTCCACCCGCGCGATCTCGGTCAAGTCGATGTAAAATGCGACGATCGTCTCTAGTTCGGGGTTGTCGGGGCACAAAGTCGTCGCGCCCATCAAAATCGGCACGCGACTACCATCAGAGCGGATGTACTCTTTCTTAAAAGGAGTTGCCACTCCCGACGCCCGCAGTTCTTGCGCCGCCCGGGCGTCGAGGTGCAGGTATTCGGGGGGGGTCATCCTGTCCCACCGCAGTCGGCCCGAGAGCACGTCTGAGCGGGTGTAGCCGACCATGTTGAGCATGGAGTCGTTGGCGTAGGCGATGCGGCCGGTCAAATCGCCGATCGCGACTCCGAAAACATTGGAATCTAATAGCCGCCGGAATAAAGCTTCGCTTTGCTGGATTACCCGTTTTGCTTGATTGCGATCGGTGATTTCGGCTACCACGCTGCTGACTCCCAATAGGGTTCCCGATTCATCGATTACGGGGTAAAAGCTGACTTGCCAATCCCGCACAACTCCCGGCTGTTGCAGGGTTGCAGCCTTCATTTCCAAGTCGAGCACAGGGGTTTGCGTTGCCAGCACTTGCAGGTAAATCGGCTCTACCATATCGGCAAGTTCTGGAATCGCTTCTCTGACAGTGCGCCCGATGTGATCTGCGATCGTGCGGCCGTTGATCTGAGCGAGGCATTCATTCATGCGGATGTAGCGCAAATTGGTATCGACAAAGCACAGCCCGACTGGTGTGGTGTTGTAAACTAAGTCGAGTTCTGCTAGTTGGCGGCGAATGCGAATTTCGTTTTCTCGGAGCTGGTTTTGGGCTTGTTTGCGATCGGTAATATCGAGTACAAAGAATGCTCCTTTGTCTGTGAATCCTTGCAAGTTTCCGCCGCCGGCTAAAATTGGGAAGCGCGAGCCGTCTTTGCGGATGAATTCTTTTTCATAAGGCGCGCAACTTCCTGATGCTGCGATTTGGGCGAGGGCGGTGCGATCGAGTTCTGCGTATTCCGGCGGCGTGATATCTATCCAGCGAATCTGTCCAGAAACTAAGTCTTTCCTAGTATATCCAATCATTTCCAGCAGCGCGTCGTTAGCTTCCGTAATTTCGCCGCCCGCCTCCCAGAAACCGATACCGATCATATTAGATTCTACCACGCTGCGGAATCGCATTTCGCTTTCCCGCAAAGCTAATTCTGTTTTTTTGGCTGTGGTAACATCTGCGATAATCATGCCAGATCCGATGATTTCTCCCCTTTCATTTTTCACCGGGTAGTAGTTGGCTAGCCAGTAGCCAAAATCTCCCGCTTTTCCCGGAAGTTCGCCGCTCACTTCTACGTTTAAAACAGGCTGGCCGGTTTCTAGAACTTGCTGAATTATTAAACAAGTTTGGGCTGCTGATTCTGGCAATAATTGGCGGTAATCTTGACCGAGATGCTCTTCGGCTGTCAAACCGTTGAGTTCTGCTAAGACTTGATTGATGCGGATGAAGCGCATTTCGCGATCGAGAAAACAAATCGCTAGGGGTGATGCTTCTAACAGCGAGTCAATTAAGGCGAAGGATTGCGATGTTTGTGATAGTGCTTGTTGCGCTTCTGCATAAAGTCTGGCGTTGTCTAGGGCGATCGCCACGCGATATGCTAAATCTTCTAGCATTGCCATGTCTTCTGCACTGTAGCGGCGGCCCAACTTCTGCGTAAAGCAAGTGATCGCACCCATTACCCGCCCGCGCGCCTTCAGCGGTACGCAAGCGTGAGAGCCGATATTGAGCGATTCCCTACGGGATAGCTTCGCTTCACGCAATATTTCAATTTCTGCTGCATTTTGCGCTCCTACTGCTAAAATCTCCTCATCCACTTCGGCAATTAGCTCCGATTTGCCGGTGCGAATTACCAGCGGATAGCCGTTAACTGCATCGGAGGCTAACGGGCTGCGGACTCTCAAGTTATTCAGAGTATCAACTGTAGAGGGTTCTGCGTGAGCCACAGCCACTAGGCGCACTTTTGAGTCAGTTTCGGTCAAATGAATGTAGCACCCGTCTGCGATCGAATTAACTGCTAATTCAGCGACATTTTGCAGCACTGTTTCCCCGTCAAATGCAGCAGCCAAAATTTTGCTAACTTCTGCTAAAAATCCCGATCGCCGCTGTTCAATTTCCGCTTTTTCCCTAGCTGCTTGTTCGATTGTCAACTGCAATCTTTGAGTTTCTGCAAGTTTGAGTTCTGTAATATCGCGGGCAACAATTAACGCCGATTCTGGTACGCCGTCTTTGTTAAATTCTGGAACAACGCGAGATTGATATGTTCTGAGACCGTCGGTTGAGTGCGCCTGAAATTCGATGATTTCTTCTCGACCTGTTTCTAACACTTTGTGCAGGGTTTCATCCCACATTTGGCACTGTTCGGTCGGCATTCCTAGGTCTTGACTGGTTTTGCCAAGGAAGAATGAAACTGGTTTTCCTTGGCTTCTGGCAACTGCTTGATTGACATAAATATAACGCAGTTCTTTGTCAGTGCGGATAATCACATCTGGCGTATTTTCTAACAGCGTTCTCAGTTGCTGTTCGCTGCTAGACAAAGCTGCTTGTGTTTGCTGTCTTTCGGTGACATCTCGCACCGTGCCCACGTATCCGACGAGTTCGCCAGAGTCGGAGAACATTGGCGCGGAACCAACGTTAATCCAGCGCACAATCCCGTCTGCTGTTTGCAAGCGATACTCGATCGCATATTCCCCAGCTTCTTGAGTATAATCCAGCCATTGGCTCAATACGCGCGATCGGTCTTCCGGGTGAATGCAATTCTCCCAACCTTCTCCTAAAATTTCTGCCAAACTCAAGCCCAAAATCGCCTGACAGCGCGGGTTTGCATAGGTGTAGCGCCCCTCAAAATCTGCCATAAAAATCCCCATCGGCGAACAGGCACTCAAACAGCGAAATCGTTCTTCTTGGGCTTGCAGGGCTAAAGAAGCTACTGTCAGTTCGGCCGTGCGCTGTTTGACGCGGGTTTCTAGCTTAGCGTAGGATAAAGCCAGGGCTATTTCTGCTGATTTGCGATCGGTAATATCGATGCCAGTTGCTATCACGTATTGTACCAAACCATCGCCATGGATCATCACTGTATTCGACCAAGAAATGAAGCGCTTGTCGCCGTTTTTTGTACGCCAATAATTTTGATATTCGCTGTAATAATTTTCCGCGTTGAGTTTAGCAAAAACTGTTTGAATTGGTTCTACTTCTTCGGGAATCAAAAATAAATCCCAAACATATTTATCCACAACTTCTGCTAGCGAGTAGCCTGTGGTTTTTTCGCAAGCTTGGTTGAACCTGACAATCCGTCCTTGGCTGTCAAGAACTACAATCAAGCAAGCCGTCGTGTCAATGGCTTTTGAAATAATCTGGCGTTCTATTTCTAGTTCTTGTTTTGCGGACTTTAAGCCAGCATACCAAGCGCTAACCGTGGCAGCGGCAAAAAGTAAGATCACAGGATTTGCCTTGAGTGCAAACAGTAACAGAATTGTCAGCAGTAATGCCGTGGCGGCGCTAAAGGTAGCAATGCTGTAAGATTTAATGGGTAAAGGCAAGACCTGAAACCGACTCATTTTTGTTGACCTGTAGCGATGGCGCGATCGCACGAGTTCTGGTACCGATGAAACAACATTGTTAAAACTAATTATATGTTTTTTATATACCAAACCACATTTATCTGCGGCGTGCCATCTTCCCAGAGACAGATTTTCCGAAGTCATTAGTCAGTTGACAGTTGACAGTTGACAGTTGACAGTTGACAGTTGTCAGTCACAGGGAATCAGAAAAATGCTCCCACTCTCCCACTCTCGCCATCTCCCACTCTCTCCCTCTCTCACTCTCTCCCTCTCTCACTATCCCCTTTCTCCATTCGTCGAAGCCAAGCAATTGATGCCCACAGCAGCTTATGATAAATGAAGCGACAAACTGGATAAGTTAATTTCTGGGAGGAACTTACGGTGAATCACAAGCTGGCAAAAATTATCGGATTATTTTTCGCAGCCGCCATCGTCTTCGGATTCATCGGTTACGCGCTACAAGATCCCAAGTTGGTCAGTAACTCAGTGATATCGATCGGCTTTCCCAATCTTACCTCAGTGGCCGTCGGGGCGATCGACAACAAACGCGACCAAATCTATCTCAACGGCACCTGGCAATTTGTCCCCGCCATTGGCAACCCCCAAAACCCTCCAGCCTCCCCCAGTTGGGGCTCCATCCAAGTACCCGGAGACTGGCAAGAAGAAAAAAGCGAATTCATCCCCGGAATCATCACTCGCGGCACCGGCAAAGACTGGGAAAACTTCAACAGCAAACAACTATCAAAAGCTTGGTATCAGAGGAATATAGACATTCCCGGCGACGTTCAAAACCGCCGAACTTTTATCGACTTAGCCAGAGTCAGTACCGATGCAGTCATCTTCGTCAACGGCATCAACTGCGGTCAAATCGAGTGGCCATACGGCACAATTGAAATTACCAAAGTAGTAAAATCAGGTCAAAATACCATATCTATTTTAGTCGCGGCAGTATCCGACGAAAAAGACAAAGCCGTGATTATGAGTCCCACAGAAATCTACACAACAAAATCCAACTTGCAATCGCGCGGACTCATCGGCGAAGTACGGATTTTCAGCGTTCCCCGAGGCCCGCTAATTAGCGACGTATTCGTCCAAACTTCTACCAGAAACAAACAAGTTAAATTAGATGTAGAACTCAAAGACGTTACCCAAAACGGTCAAGTTCAACTAATCGCGCAAATGCTCGACGAAAAAGGCAAAGTCGAACAAAAATTTACCGGAACAGCCAGCGTTAAAGCTCAACAAACTCAAAGCATACAAGTCCAGTGGAATTGGCAAAATCCCCGCCTTTGGGATACTGGCAAACCCAACCTTTACACCCTGCAATTAGAAGTAAAAGGAAGTGGCATTGACACGCAATACAACCAACCTTTCGGCTTCCGCGAATTTTGGGTTGAAGGGCGCAAGTTTTTCTTAAACGGTACCGAATTTCGACTGCGACCAAACTTACATTCCGATACTTGGGAAGGCGGGACAGTCGAAGTATCTGACAAACTAATTGACGGCTATGTCAAAGCCGGTTTTAACATAACAGAAATCTGGCCTTGGAATCACGACGAACGCGGCAGATGGCATTTCCGAGAACTATTTTCCGAACGCGCCGACCTCAAAGGTTTTCCAATTATGGCGCCAGCTTTAGACATTACTCCCATCGCCTGGAGTGAACAGTGGAATAATCGCCAAATAATCGATCGCTGGAAAGGGCGAATGGCGGCAGAAATGCGCCGCTACCGCAATCATCCCTCAGTATTAATGTGGGCGACAAGTCCCAATTATTTCGGCAGCGGTGACGACCAAAATCCCCGCCGCATCGGCCGCAAAAAAATAGAAGGAACTCTCGGCCCCACAGAAGACCAGCGGATGCGCGCCAAAACCCCCTTGGGGAACGAGGCTTTTGCTGCTATGAAATTGGTAGACCCAACCAGACCTGTCATGGTACATCAAGGCGGCACTTTCGGCGATGTTTATTCGCTGAATTCTTATTTAAATGTGATACCGCTGCAAGAGAGAGAAGAATGGATTTCTGAGTGGAGTAAAACAGGTGAAATGCCCTACATGGTGGTAGAATTTGGCACGCCTTTGCACGCCACAATGATGCGCAACCGTCAAGGCTTTGATAAAGTAATTGTTAGCGAACCTTTGATGACTGAATTTGCAGCAATTTATCTAGGAAAACAGGCTTACGAGTTAGAAACTCCGGGTTATAAAGGTAAAATTCGCGAGCAATTTGTCAAAGGTCAGGAGTATAAAAGCTGGCATAATAGCAAGGATTTAGACTTTGCACCTGCTTTCCAAAAATTGCAGCAGTTATTCAGTACAAATACTTGGCGGACTTGGCGGACTTTTGGAATGTCTGGGGGAATGATTCCTTGGCAGCAAGGACACGGTTGGGATGTTTCGGATGCTGGCAGAACTAAGGTGGATCTTGGAGGATTTCAACCTGGTCGCCGGGGCGTTTATTTGAAGCAAGTCTCGAATAATCTTTTGAATTATTTGCAGCCAGAAGCTTACAAAATATATCCTGGAGGCGAGGCAATTATGAATAATAATGGCCCGACTTTGGCTTGGATTGCTGGCGCTAATCAGGCTTTTACTGCCAAAGACCACAGCTTTTTTGCAGGCGAAAAATTGGCAAAGCAAATAGTATTAATTAACGATACGCGGGCGAAACAAGATTTTGCGTTTAATTGGCGAATATTGGTGGGTGGACAAGAAGTTGGAACTGGGGAGAAGAAGGGAAGTATTGAGACAGCAGGCACGCTGTTTTTCCCCATTGACCTGAAATTACCAAATACAATTTCTGGGAAGACTGACGGTGAAATTCGCTTGACTGCACGAATTGGCGATCGCCCGCATTCCGATACTTTCGCTTTCCGGGTATTTTCCACTTCATCCAAAGTCAAGGACGCAGTGACAATCTTCGATCCAGTTGGCAAAACATCAGCCATGTTAAAGCAGCTAGGTTATCAGCTTGTGCCGTGGAACGGTTCGCAAGTTTCATCGCTACTAATTATCGGTCGAGAAGCGTTTTCTAGCGGGCAAAACTTGCCGGGAAATTTAGAAACTTTTGTGCGTAATGGCGGCAAAGCAATTGTGTTTCCCCAACGCCGTGAATGGCTGAAAAATATGGGTTTACGGGTTGCTGAACACGTCAGCCGCCGCGCGTATCCAGTTGATAATAACCATGCAGCAGTTAGCGGTTTGGACGATGCAGATTTGCGCGATTGGATGGGAGAAAGCACGCTGCTTGAAGCGTATCCAGATACGATTAAATCTGGGGCAAGATTGAGTCCGTCAAATATGCCTTGGTACGGCTGGCATTGGGGAAATCGCGGCGGTGTCAGCAGCGCTTCTATTGAGAAGCCGCACCGCACTTCTTGGCGACCAATTTTGGAATCTGAGTTTGATTTAGCTTACTCGCCGCTGATGGAATTGGATTACGGAAAAGGGCGGCTGATTTTAAATGAGTTGGATTTGGAAGACCATTATACTGTGGATGGTGGGGCGGCGCAATTAGTCCAGCAACTTGTGAGTTACGGGATGAATTCTCCGGTACTTGGAAAGCCAGATCAAGTGGTTTTAATTGGCGGAGACAAGGATGCGAAGAAGCTAGACAGTTTGGGAGTAATTTATCAGCGGGCTAATGGGCTTTCTCAGAATGTTGGTTTGGCGATTGTGGGGGCCGAAGCGAATCTAAAAGATGCTGATTTGCAGGGTTATTTGAATGGTGGGGGTAAGGCATTTTTCTTGCCGCGTCAAGTGCCTGTTGCAGGCTTGGGCGTGGGTTTGCAGCAATCGAAGGATTTCGGCGGTTCGCTGTCAGTCCCGGCTTGGGACGAGGTGAAGGGGCTTAGCGGTTCGGATTTGCGATCGCGCTCTTTTTATGATACTTGGTTGATTAAGTCTGGGGGCGAAATCGGTGCTAACGGTTTGTTAAGTCGGGTACAAGTTGGCAAGGGCGTGGCGATTTTCTCTCAACTTGACTCGGATAGTTTGAATGCTGATGCTAAGACTTATCTGCGTTTTACTCGCTGGCGGCAAACTCGGGCAAATGCTCAGATTTTGGCTAATTTGGGGGCGAGTTTTAAGGCGGATGGTGCTGTGTTTAACGGTTCTAGTCAGGAGTTTTATCACCCGGATTATAAGACGGATTTTGAGATGGGGGACGATCCTTATCGGTATTATCGATGGTAGGACTGAAGAAGACTCGGCGGTTGAAACCGCGACTACACAAACGATGTCCGCCTCCGCGGACTGAAGAATAGAGGGAGTAAGTAGTTAAGCAAAATTAATTACATAATTATCTCCAAATTCTTTAAGAATTCTTTCGACAGATGAAACAAGAGATTCCCAGCTAGAGTAGGCATCTATTTCGAGCCATTGATATTTGATAAAC
>Ga0335395_10000598_pt1 | contig 22665 bp, 17 predicted proteins | sample MAT02_FD_205744 | JGI IMG/M metagenome (GOLD analysis project Ga0335395, IMG submission 205744) | Freshwater microbial communities from Lake Fryxell liftoff mats and glacier meltwater in Antarctica - MAT-02 (spades assembly) (version 2) ...
GTCCGGGCCGCGCTCAATGATGGTGATTTCCGCAGTTTCCGAAAGGCGGCGGGCCCGGGCTGCGGCAGACGCTCCACCCGCGACGCCACCGATGATGAGAATTTTCATAGCGATGGATGATCAGGCGTTGCAGCAGGATGTTTGGGGGGTGGGGCAGCGGTTCCAAGGCATTTTGGAGAGCAAAATGGCGAGGCCGCACCAGCCGGTGGCCCCTGCAAAGGTGAGGCCCGCACCGAGAAATGCGGGGAGGATGGCGAAGAGGGGATTGAGGAAAATCGCGAGAAGCGAGCCGGTAAGAGCGAGGACGCCGATGGTGAGCTGGACTTGGCGCATCAGCGGGAGAGTCTTGCGTGTGGATTTTTCTACAGGGAGCCCGGCGGCTTGCCATGAGGTGAGGCCGCCTTCGATGATATCGATGTTTTCAAAGCCGTTGGTGGTGAGAATTTCCGCCGCTGTGGTGGCTCGTTTTCCGCTGAGGCAGAGCAGGGAAAAGTGGGATGAGGAGTCGAGCTGGCTGCATTTTTCAGCGAGGCGATCGAGCGGGATGTGGAGGGAGCCGGGGATCTGTTGCTCGGCGAATTCAATATCGGTGCGGACATCGAGGATTGTGCTATTACCAGCGGAGTGCTTTTGTTTAGCAGTGGCTGGGCTGACGAAATTTTGGTTGCAAGGCTTCATAGATTCTTATATGCTCATACTAGAATAAATGAGTGCTTTGTCCAAGGAAAATTTGAAACAGTCAGGAAAACTCGGGAAAGAGGCGTTAGACGGTATCTCTGAAATGCTCAAGATGTTGGCAGAGCCGGCAAGACTTGCTCTGCTGCAAGAACTCAAAGATGGCGAAAAAACCGTGGGAGAGCTTGCGATCGAGTTGGAGATCGGACAGCCCAGTGTTTCCAAACACCTAGGAATTCTTGCCGGGGCAAATTTAGTGACGCGGCGGAAGGAGGGCGTGAAAGTTTACTACTCCATCCAAGGAGAGTTCGTTTTTCCGCTGTGCCGCTTGGTTTGTGACAAGCTCGCCGCAGATCAACAAAACCGGGCGATGATTGATTTCTCGATCTAGGCTGAAATTTGGGTCGGCGAGATTTACGGCGCCTTCGATTGATGCCGTGAAATGGAGGGAGTCAGATTAATTAAACCGCAGATGGACGGGGATGAACACAGATGAAGAGGGATGATTTGAAATTTCATCTGCGTCTATCATTGTGTATCCGAGTTGAAAACAGTAATGGGTGAGTTGGCTGGCGCCGTAGGTATTAATCCACGCGGCGGCGGCGGGCGCAGGCTCCGAGGATGGCGAGTCCGGCCAGCAGCGCGCTGCTGGGTTCCGGGATGACGGCTGCATCGAGAAACCAAGTGTTGCCATCATTTCCAAGTGCGTGTCTCGCCGTGGTAAATGAACCTTGGATAAATTCAGCTGTGGCAGGAGCTGTCGCAGTAGAACTGACGATGTAGGTGTAGGCTCCCGATGAGTCACTGGTAGTGCTGCCTAATAGATTCCCAGCAGCATCATAGATATTGACGGTGGCCCCGGCGGCCTTGGTGGTGGCACTGGCATCGGTGTAAACATAGCCGTAGGCGATGCGATTCGTCGGATTCGTCGGCGAAAGGGCCGCCAATTTCTGGACTTGCGTGACTCTCTCAAAACCCCAGCCTTCATCGACAGTGCCGATGCCGATGTTGGTGAATAGAGCAGACATCATGGCATCGCGATGGCCTCGCGGATTCTGCATCCCGTTGGTGCCGGTGCCCCAGTCAACCGCAAACGCCATGTGCATCGTAGCAGGATTCGGCAACCAGTTCGGGGCGATATTCTCGCCAAGATTGGACCAGTTGACTCCTACATTGGAAATACGGGTACCAAGATCTGGGCCTGGGAGAAGATGAGGGTTCTGAGTGGCCCCTGCGTCGGCCTCTACGCGGGCCGCATATTGGTGCGCTGCCCAGCCGATGTTGTTGTTCCAGGTGTAGGGGCTTCTCGGGGGCAGAAGAGCCATCGCTTGGAATTCATCGTAGAGAACGTTGGGGCTGGTTTGGAAGAAGTTCATACTTCCACTGACTACATTGTTGCTAAAAGTGCTGCTCCAAAAATTCGCTGAATAGTTCACTCCGTCCAAGAGCTGACCAAGGGTAGTATTGGTATGGGTGGTTCCAAAGTTATCATTGAACATCCTTGCCAGCTCATTCACAGGATCCGCGCGGAAACGGTTGATGAGATTGAACGACGTTTGCTCGGATACAGTCGGAGCGCCATAGTTCTCAATGCGCACGATCGCCGCGCTGGCTGCGGTTGGGAGGATGGCTGCGAGACCGATTTGGAAAAGAATTTGATGTGTCTTCATGGTTGGTCGATTGAAATGGGAGTCAAAACGCCTTCGGACCTTGTGATGACTGAATAGATACGACACTGCCCATGTCGAGAGAAAAAATTTGTGACTTCTGGAGTTCGCTCAAGATCAATCGACTTCTAATCGAACTCCGCGATATCATCTGTGGCGTTCGTTTACAATGATTTGACGGTTCGCACGGAATGGATTGCGAGCCAGCCTCACATAGGCCACGATGGCTCGGGAGGTTTATAAATCGGAACCCTGAACATGGAGGAACAATTGCCAGAAAAATTTCAAGAGCCGGGAGTATGGATGAGTGCCGCTCCATCCATCGCCCAAGATTGCATTATCGTGATCAACTGCGGCAGCTCATCGCTTAAATTTGCCGTTTTCGATATGGATGGCAAGACGGTGCTGCTCAAAGGACTGGCCGAGCGCCTTGGTAGCCCCGAAGCGGCGCTCAAGATCGAGCGTGACGGTGAAACGACCTTTTTTGCTATGCCATTAGCCACGCATCACAGCGCGCTTCAGGCTGCCATCGAGAAAATGACCGGACTGAAACCACGCGGCATCGGTCATCGGGTGGTGCATGGCGCGGATTTTTTCACTGATTCGGTGGTGATCACCGAAGAAGTGATCCATGCCGTGGACCGCTGCAGCAGCCTCGCGCCGTTGCACAATCCCGCCAGCATTGTGGGCATCAGAACCGCGAGCGAGCTTTTTCCTAAGCTCCCTCAGGTGGCGGTCTTCGATACCGCATTCCACCAAACTTTACCACCTCAGGCATTTTTTTACGCGATTCCCTACAAATATTACGAGGAGCTGAAAGTGCGCCGCTACGGTTTCCATGGCACTAGCCACCATTACGTCGCCCTCAAGGCGGCCCGGCGGCTCGGGAAAAATCTTGATGAATCGAGCCTGATCACCCTGCACCTCGGGAACGGTTGCAGCGCTTGCGCCATCCGCAATGGCCGCAGCGTGGATACGACCATGGGACTCACACCCAGCGAGGGGCTTGTTATGGGCACCCGCAGTGGTGATGTGGACCCTGCGCTCCATCAGTATTTGCAAGACCAAACCGGCATGCGTCTTAGCGAAATCACCCAGATGCTCAATTCTAAAAGTGGCCTGCTGGGCCTCTCCGGCTTGAGCAATGACATGCGCACCTTGTCGGAAGCGGCGGACAGTGGCCACGCTAGGGCCAAGCTGGCGATCGAGGTTTTCTGCTATCGTCTCGCGAAATCCGTCTGCGGGCTCACGGCGGCGCTTGATACTTTGGATGCTTTGATCTTCACCGGTGGCATCGGTGAAAATAACGCCGCCGTCCGCGCCAAAACAACATCGTATTTAAAGTTCATCGGCGTCGTCATCGATGATGAAAAAAACACAACCCACGGCCGCGCGGACTCAGGGCGGATCAGCGCCTCAAGCAGCCGCGTGACCTGCCTCGTCATCCCCACCGATGAAGAACGGATGATCGCCCGCGAAACTCTCCGCCTCATTGCATGAAAACTACCTCCAACAAACACACCTTTTTCCTCGCCGCATCCGGTGCCGGAGTCGGCCTCACTTCCGTTTGTCTTGGGGTGGTGCGAGCGCTGGACCGCCGGGGAATCCGCGTCGGCTTTTGCAAGCCGATCAGTCAAAACCACTCTGAAGAAGGTGAAATGGATCCTTCCGCAAGGTTCGTCCAAACCACCATGGGCACCTCGCCCCCGCAATCCATCCCGATCCAACAAGCAGACGACTATGTCCGCGAGGAACACACTGATGATTTGATGGAGCGCATCGTTGGGAAAGTCGCAGAGGCCAGCGTGGACGCCGATGTCGTGATCGTGGAAGGACTGCTGCCTGCAGAAGGGCGTAATTTCAACAATCGTCTGAACCGCTTAATGGCAAGCAGCCTCGATGCGGAAGTCATCATCGTCACCACCCTGCAAGACCATGAGACTGCGCTGCAGTTTGAGCAAAAAGTCGAGACCCTCGCCGCGCTCTACGGTGGCATCGATAACCCAAAACTCATCGGCTGCATCATCAATAAAGTCGGAAAACACCGCGAAGAATCCCAAACAGGCGTGGTCCCAATCGTGGACTCACCCACGGAAGGCACCAACGCGCTCGTCACCTCCGAGGCCGAGGCCGCAGCCGTCGCAGAGCGATTGCGCAACGACTGCGCGATCTTTCACAGCGGAAAATTTGAAATGTTCGGAGTCATTCCAGCCAACAGCAAACTCCATTCATTTCGCAGCTCGGATGTCGCCCGGCACCTGCAAGCGGAAATTATTTGCGCGGGAGACATGGACACCCGCCGTGTACATTCCGTGGCACTTTGCGCCCGTGGAGTTTCTCATATCTACCATGTGTTTGCGCCCGGTGCCCTCCTGATTATGCCCACCGATCGCGAGGACGTCATCATTGCCGCCTCCTTAGTGGCGCTCAATGGAGTCTCGCTTGCAGGCATTATTCTCACCAGTGGCATCGCCTTGGACCCCAAGCTCATGACACTTTGCCAGCGGGCTTTCGAGACGGGTTTGCCCGTGTTTAAAGTTCGCACCGGTAGCTATAAAACCGCGCTCAATCTTTCCCAAATGAGCCCCGAGGTGCCAGCGGACGATCCGGACCGCATGAACCTGGTCATGGATTTCATCGCTCGCAATATTTCCGGCTCCAAGTTGGAAGCCCGTTGCAAGGTGGAACTCGCCGTGCGCATGTCGCCCGCCGCATTTCGCCATAAGCTCGCGTCTCACGCCCGCGAGTTGAACAAGCTCATCATCCTGCCAGAAGGCGAAGAACCGCGCACCATCCAAGCCGCTGTTGCGTGCTGCCAGCGGAAAATTGCCCGCTGCGTGCTACTGGGGAACCCCGAGGAAATCCGCAGAATCGCTCTAGCAAATGGAGTAGAACTCCCTACCGAGCTCAAAATCCTCGATCCCGTTTTACTGCGTCCCATCTATTTGCCCGAGCTCGTTAGAATGCGCAAACACAAGAATCTCAACGAGCATGACGCTATGGAAGCGCTTGAAGACAACGTCATGCTCGGCACCCTCATGCTCGCCATGGGCCACGCCGATGGGCTCGTCTCCGGTGCCATCCACTCCTCCGCCAATACCATCCGGCCTGCGCTGCAACTCATCAAAACTCACGAGCACGCCAGGGTCGTCTCCTCGGTGTTTTTCATGTGCCTACCCGAGCAAGTTTTGGTCTATGGCGATTGTGCGGTGAATCCAAACCCGGATGCCGAAACTCTTGCCGACATCGCCATCCAAAGCGCGGAAACCGCCGAACAATTTGGCATCCCAGCCCGAGTGGCGCTCATCAGCTACAGCACCGGCGAGTCCGGTAGCGGCGCAGATGTCGAAAAAGTCCGCCAAGCCACAGAGATCGCCAAGACGCTCAGGCCGGACCTACTCATCGATGGCCCACTCCAATATGATGCCGCCGCCGTCGCAGAAGTCGCTGCGACGAAAGCGCCGAATAGCCCTATTGCCGGCAGGGCAACCGTCTTCGTATTCCCCGATCTCAATACTGGAAACACCACCTACAAGGCTGTTCAACGCAGCGCCAATCTCATCAGCATCGGCCCCGTGCTCCAGGGCCTGCGCAAGCCCGTCAACGATTTATCCCGCGGTGCCCTCGTCGATGACATCATTTACACCATTGCCGTCACCGCCATCCAAGCCGCGAAAAACAGCCCCGAGTCCGCAATTTCAGCCCCGTGAATTTTTCTTCCCAAGGAGCGGCGGAACGCGTCCGCCGAGGTCCATGAATAGCCAATGAAGAGTGCATTTGCGCTTCCCATTGACACCCCATGGACATGGGCGAACACGTTTCGCCCCTCCTTGGTCACATTCGTTTCAGATGCCACACCCCAAGGAGCGGCGGAACGTGTCCGCCGAGGTTCATGAATAGCCAATGAAGAGTGCATCTGCTCATCTCATTGACACCCCATGGACGTGGGCGAACGCGTTTCGCCCCTCCTTGGTCACATTCGTTTCAAATGCCACACACCAAGGAGCGGCGGAACGTGTCCGCCGAGGTGCATGAATAGCCAATGAAGAGTGCATCTGCGCTTCCCATTGACACCGCATGGACGTGGGCGAACACGTTTCGCCCCTCCGTTAATTGCCGCCTCGTAATATCTCCAGTGGCGGGTGACGACAAACACCCCGACTCAACGCAAGTCCACCGAGGACCGAGATCGCCGTGACAGCCTAGAGAGCAGCTACGAAAAAGTAGTATCTGGCCATTGCGATCCTTTGAAAACGAAGATCGCCAGCGTTGCGTATGCCGCTACCGCCAGCAATACATACTCTGCCATGGCGGACAACGACGAGGGTTGGCCCGTCCCACTTTTTTAGTCACCTTACCAACTAGTGTAAGATCATCTTACTTGACAGACTCGGATTTTCTGGGAATGGTCTTTTTATGTTAAAAACAACTCTTTCTAGCAAAGGGCAGGTGGTGTTGCCGCGTATCGTGCGCAGCCGCTTGCATTTGGCACCAGGAACCCGTTTTTACTGCGAGATACAGGGGAATACGGTGGTGCTGACTCCCGAGAATCCCATTCGCCACGAGCGTGAATATGTGATCGATCCCCTCACCGGCCTGCGCGTGACGAAGGCAGCCGCAGACGCGGAACCTGTCACGAGCGAGATGATCAAAACACTGTTGGAGGATTACCCGTGAACTGGCTGCTCGATGTCAATGCGCTGGTGGCCTTGGCTCATCAAGGACATGCCGACCACCTGCGGCTGATGCGGTGGTTCGCTTCCCTGATCGGCTCACGTGGCAAGCTGGCAACCTGTTCAATCAAGGAGATCGGATTTGTGCGCGTAAGTATCCAAGCGGGTTTCGAGGCAGATGCGACCGGTGCCGTAGAAACTTTGAGAGGGCTCAAGGAAAGTAGTCGAGTGCCTTTCGAGCTATTTGTGGATCCACTGGGAGCCGCCCGCCTGCCCTCGTGGGTGACGGGAGCTAAGCAGGTAACCGATGGTCATCTGCTGGAACTGGCAGAGGAACATGCCATGCAACTGGCGACATTGGACAAGGGAATTCCCAAAGCCTTTTTGATTCCTTGACCGCGCTCGTGTTTGTCAGGCCTGATATTTCTAATGTTTTCTACTTTCAGCCTCCACCTCGCAATATCTCCAGTGGCGGGTGACGACAAACACCCCGACTCAACGCAAGTCCACCGAGGACCGAAATCACCGTGACCGTCCCAAGGGAAGCTACGATAAGCGTAGTATCTGGCCATGGCGATCCTTTGAAAACGAAAATTGCCAGCGCTGCATTCGCCGCCACCGCCAGCAACACACCCGTCAGCGCGGAAAGCACGCCGAGCGTGGCATACTCGATCACCAAAATCACCCGCACCTGCCGCGCCGAGGCACCGAGCGTCCGCAGCAAGACGCTTTCCTTCAACCGCACATCACGACCATTCAGCAAGGTTCCAATCAAAATCGGCAAGCCGGCTAGCACTGTAAATCCAGCCAACACAGTGACCACGGTAGAAATTTTCCCCAAGATCTCGCGGACGGTTTCAAGGATCAACGTCAGATCGATCGCCGTGACATTTGCAAACTTTCCAGCCAACTCACGTTGCAACTCACCCGAGGCAGCAGGCGTCGGCGTCCGCGTCGTCACCACATGGAATCCCGGCGCGTCTTCCAAAATTCCCGGTGGGAAAACCATGAAAAAGTTTAGATTAAAACGGCTCCAATCCACGCGCCGCACGCTCGTCACCTGCGCGCGGATGAGAAGACCTTGCACGTCCAAGGTGACCTCATCACCGATTCCCACATTCATGTCCTTGGCGATGTCTTCCTCCAGCGACATCGGCACCACTTCGGCTGGATTTGCCCGTTCTGTCGCAAACTCGCCCGCTACTAGAGTCTCAGTAACATTGAGCCTATCGCGATAGGTCGAGCGGAACTCGCGTCTCGCCACCCAGCGCGGCACGCCCTTCGCCTCACTTACGTCCACCCCGCGGATCGATTTGACTCTCATCGTGACCATCGGCTCACTTTCCAACACTGGTAACTCGGTGGCTTTCAAAATCTCCTTCACCCCTGCCACCTGATCCGGCTGCACATCGATCAAATACAAGTTCGGGCTGCCCTCGGAGCGCTGGATGTTTAGTCGATTATTCAAAAGCTTCCCCGCTGAGAGAATCGTCACCAGCAAGAATGTCCCGAGGCCCAGTGAAAGTAGAAACAACAAGGTTTGATTACCCGGACGGTGAAGGTTCGAGACGCCTTGCCGCAGCAAATACGGCCAACGTTTTCCCACCACCCGCCGCGTCATCCACATCAATCCGCGCGCCACCGCCACCAGCGCGAGGAAAGCCACCAACATCCCGCCGACCATTGCCAGCGAGCGCTTCCAGTTCGGATCATTCGTATGTGCCACCAGCATCATCAATCCTGCCAGTAGCCCATAAACCGGCAGCGCCCGCAGCACCCCACCTTTCAAACTGCCACTACTGCGCAATGTCACTGCTGGTGAAATTTCACGAATCTTCATCAGCGGCAGCAACGCGAAGCCACAACATACTGCAAACCCAGTAGCTGTCGTCTGCGCGACGATTTTCCACTCCGGCGCAGGATTCACTGAAACCGGCAATTCACCTCGGAACGCCGTCAGCAGCCCCATTTGCAATCCGATCCCCAGCCCAGCACCCAGCAGTGCGCCGAATAATCCCAACGCCAAAGCCTGCGCGAAATAGATCCCAAACGCCAGATGCCCCGGGCACCCGAGGCACCTCAGAATCGCAATCGTCGGGATGCGCCGCGTGATGTGCGCATGCACCGCGCCCGCCACGCCGATGGCCCCCAGCGCCAGCGATGCCAGCGCGATCAAGCCAAGGAATTGTTGGAAATTCGCCAACGCATCTCCCAGATTCTCACGCCGATCTTCGGGTGTTTCCAATTGCCAAAGTGTATCGGGAAACTCGTTGCGAACCTGGTCCTTCAGCTCACTCGAAGCCGGGCCATACGGAATTTCAAGATGCACCTGATGCGATGCCATACTGCTCGCCCCCAGCAGGCCACTGCGCTCGATGTCAGCCAGCCGGACATAGGCCTCCGGCGCGAAGCCGCTGAAGCGATTGCCGCGCGGCGCTGGCTTATCCACCACTCCGCGAATCTTCAATTGGATCCCGCCGAGTTCCACCTCGTCCCCGATCTTTGCTCCAAATTGATCGAGCATCGCCGGTTCCACCAGCACCCCGCCTTCGGCCCGCAGCTTCGCCCAGGCATCCGCCGGCCGCGTTTCTACCTTGCCGTAAAATGGAAACTCTCCGGCGATGCCGCGCACCTGCATCAGCCGCGCGCCACCGCCCGGCAGGAACCGCATCATCGATGGAAAACTCGTCTCTCGACTGAAGCGGCTGGCCATCGCCGTCAGTTTTTCCACCTCATCAAGCTTCATTTCCCTACGCGAGGAAACCCGCAAATCAGAGCCCAGCAGCGCCTTCGCTTCCGAGTCGATGCCGCGCTCCACACTCGCCTTCAACGAGTGGATGGCAGTCAACGCCGCGACCCCGGAAACGATTGCCAGCGAGAAAATCACCAGCCGCAATCTTTGCGTGCGACTATCCCGCCATGCCATCCGCCACACCCACGGGTGGAACAAGGCCATCCACAAACTGCGTGGCAGCGGTTTCCCCTCAGGCGTCATTTTCCTCCTCCGCCACGATGCTTCCGCCACTCATCTTCACCACCCGCCGCGCCTTCGCCGCCAGCGCCGGATCATGTGTCACCAGCACCAGCGCTGTGCCCGCTTCACGATTCAGCCGGAACAACATTTCCACAATCGGCCCGCTGGTCGCTGCATCCAGATTGCCCGTCGGCTCATCCGCAAAAAGGATTTTAGGCCGATGGATGAATGCCCGCGCCAGCGCCACCCGCTGTTGCTCGCCCCCGGAAAGTTGCAGTGGATAATGGTCCAGTCGATCGCCTAAACCCACTTCTGTCAGCAGCCTCGCCGCCTCCGCTTCTTTCCCGGATTCGCCGCGCAACTCCAGCGGCACCAGCACATTTTCGATGGCCGTGAGCGTTGGAATCAATTGGAAACTCTGGAACACAAAGCCCACTAATTTGTTCCTTAAAGCCGCCCGCGCATCTTGGTCCAGCGCTTCGATGGCCATCCCATCCAGCTCCACCGATCCCGCACTCGCATCATCCAGTCCTGCGCAAAGACCGAGCAAAGTCGTTTTCCCACTCCCCGAGGGCCCGATGATCGCCAGCGTATCGCCGGCATCCAGACTCAGGCTCACGTCCTTCAGCACCGTCAACTCATGGCCTGCGGTTTGATGGACTTTGCGCAGGCCGGAGACTTTGAGAATGGGCCGGTTGACAACGCCCGGAGCGGATTCTAAGCTGGCTAACGATGGGGATGACATTTTTGAGAAAATTTTTATTAGGGCTGCTGCTCACCACAGGCGCGGGACTATTGGCCGAGGAATCTCCGAATGCAAATGCTACGGCCAAGCGCATCGTCATTCTTGGTGATAGTATTACCGCCGGTTACGGGCTGGATCCGAACGAAGCCTACCCTGCCTTGCTCCAGGAAAAAATCGCCGCCGCCAAGCTGCCCTTCACCGTCGCCAACGCAGGAGTCAGTGGCGATACCACTGCCGGTGGCCTGCGGCGGGTCGCATGGGCGATGGCAAAAGGAGCGGACGTTCTGATCATCGCCCTTGGCGGAAACGACGGACTTCGCGGAATTTCTCCTGAGGAGACCAAGAAGAATTTGTTAGGCATCATCGCGCAGGCCCGTGCGAAGAACCCCGCAATCAAGATCCTCCTCGCAGGCATGATAATGCCGGATACCATGGGCCGTGACTTCACCACCCGCTTCAAAGCCGTTTTCCCCGAAGCTGCCGATGAGTCCAAAGCCATCCTCATCCCATTCCTCCTCCAAGACGTAGGTGGCATCGAAAATCTAAATCAGCCCGACGGCATCCACCCGACCCCTGAAGGACAAACCAAGATCGCCGGGACTGTCTGGAAAATCCTCGAGCCAGTCATCACGCAGTGAGAAACATGGAGAAGGGGTTTGCAACCCCTCGCACTGGACAATGTCTTCCCGCCTCTATCGCAGAAAAACTTAAATCTGAGGGCATGGATAACTAACAAATCAATTTTCTCCACGGTCCTTAGGAGAGAGAACCGGCGATTCCTTGAGCCAGGGAAAATTCCAATCTGGGTGATTCCATGGGAGTGTCTTTTCACAGGCGGGCAGGTAGGGGCCATCCGCCAAATAGGAGATAAGCGCTGGGATCGTGCCGGTGACGAGAAATCCATGGGCACAGCCTTTTGGAATGTGGAGTTGGTTTTCAGCCTCGGCATTGAGGTGATAAACAGCGTATTTCTGAAAGGTAGGGGAGTCGGGCCGGAGATCAGCGATGATGTCCTGCAGCGTACCTTCGATGAGGGTGAGAAGTTTATTTTGTGAACAGGGTTCTTGGTAATGCATGCCGCGCAGGACGCCGGGTTCTGAACGAGAAATGTTTTGCAATATCCATTCTGAATGCGGATCGCCATCTCCCATGACGGGGAGAAACCAGCCGCGTGGGTCATGGATTTTCGGCTTTGTGGCGATGGTGACTCCGTGGATGCTTTCGACTTGTGAGTGCATGTCAGGTCAGAAGGGTGAGGGCGGCAGTGTGGCCCATGCGCATGGCGCTGTGCATGCCTGGGTAGGTAAAGGCCCCTTGGCGCCCGGTGCTGATGAGACTGGCTGGGCGCTGGAGCCAGGAGCTAATTTCTGCAAGATGAGCATCGAAGCCGAGCCTGTAGATCGGGTAGCCGTGCGGGTTGGTAAAATGGTGCCACTCGATGATTTCAGCGGCTTCACAGATCGATTCCGCAATGAGATCGGCGATGATCTGCTGGCGAGTTTCAGGGGCATCGTTCCATTTCGGATCGTTGATGTCACAGGTCATTTCGACGATGAGGATGGTGTGATCCGCTGGGGTGACTTGCATGCCAGCGTTTTTTGGCTCGCCGACGCGGTGGAAGATACGGTCTCTGTAGTAGGTGTAGAGACCATCAAGGCATTTTGGTTTTCTGACGAGAAGTCCGTAGGTGACGATGGCTTTGTAGTGGAGGTTCTCGGCTGCGCGGCGGACTGTTTCCGGGGCGTCTTGGTGAAGCTGGATGAGGGTGGGAAGTGGGATGGTAGAGATGACTTTATCGAGGGGGAAAATTTGCTCGCCGAGGTGGATTTGCTGTTCGTCGAGTTTGGAAATCGTGGCTCCGTAGATGATGTTTCCGCCTAGTTTTAAAACTTCCTGAGCAAGGACGCGGGGCAGGGTTTCGGAGCCAGTCGCGGAGTAGTGAAGGGTTTCTTCCGATAGGGCATTCTCCACGACTAATTGATTGGACGGCCCTTTTAAAACAACCGGAAGACATTTTCGGACAAGGTCGAGAATCTTGAGGCGAGGCATTTTCCTGCGCACGAATTCCGCAGAGAGCCGGGCGGGATGGATGTTCCAGTATCTGTGGGTGAATTCCTCGAAGAAGAACTCGTAAAGGGGCGTGCCGTAGGTGGCGATGAGCGCGTCTTCTGCGGTGATGGCGGAGGCGCGGGTCTGATTGAGGCGATCATCCACACCGGCAAGTATGAGTCCGAGAGTGCAATGGAGGAGCTGGGCGGGGTCCATCCCGGCGAGGATTTCAAGGCCCTTGAGCGGGTAGCGGTAAGAGCGGCCGTTCCATAGGATGCGGGCATCGAGGGTGACGGGAATGCGTTCTTCGCCCATGAGCTGCGCGATGTCGTCATAGATTTCTTGGTCAAAGGCGTGGAGCATGTGGACGCCTTGATCGAAGTGGTTTTGCCGGCGTTTAAAGCCCGCTGCGAGGCCTCCAGGATGGGAGTTTTTCTCGATGACGGTGACTTGGGCGCCTTTTCTAAGTGCGGTCAGGGCGGCGTAGAGTCCGCAGACACCGGCTCCGAGAATGGTGATGTGCGGGGGCTGCGGCATCTACACGGGAAGGCTGTTGGCCGGGTTGTTGTAAAGTTCGACCATGGGTGGATTGAACTGCTGGAGGTGCTTCCATGTCAGGGGCGAGTCCTTTGCGACTAGGGCGCTGGTGATGGCTTGCTCCGTTTCCGCATCGAGGAGGGCGATGGGAACCCAGTCGTTTTTCCGGGCTTCTTCTGCAGTTGCGATGAGGCCGTAGAAGTGATCTCCGCCGATACCATGGGGGATGGTGGTGTGGGGTGGAATGGCGGTTTTTGCGAAGGCGTAAACATCGGTGATGCGGCCGGCCCAGGGTTGGAGAGTGGGCTCGCGGTGGAGGATGATTTTAGCGATGGCGGTGGTGGTTTCCAAATGGCAGAGGTGGTAGTCGCGCTTGAAAAGGTAGTAGGGGCCCGGGCCGATTTTATAGTATTCGAGGTAGGGCTGCTGGATGGAGTTTTCGCATTTTGCGATGACGTAAACGCCGCCGCCCGGCTCGGCACCGAGGATGTAATCGACGGTGCCGGTATTTTCAGGGATCGCAGCGAGGTCGAAGGCTTCGAGTGCTTGGTCCACGTGGCGGATGGCCGGGCCAGTCATTCCTGTTTGGGTGGGGATGAGATGGAAGGCGTTGGCGAGGGCGGCCATCTCGATACTAAGCTTGGTGCCGTCGGTATAGGCGCAGCATTGGATGGGGGAGAGGTGGCGTTTGGCGGCTTCGTGGATGAGTTCGGCGGAGGTGGCGTGGCGGTTAAGGAAGCCTTTGATGTTGCCTGCTTGGATGATCTCGAAGCCCCAGAGCTGGATTTCCTGAATCATGGTGGCGAGGACGCCGTGCTGGTCGCCAGCATCAGAGGTGACGACGAGCTCTTTCTGGGCGGCGAGATGGCAAAGTGTGGGGCCAAAAGCTAGGTCAACCTCGGCATTCATCAGGACGACGTGGGCGGCGTTTTCCAGCGCGGTTTTACAATATTGGAAGGCGGACCAGATAGTGTTGGTGGCTTCGACGAGGACATCGACGGGACTCTCGCGGAGTAGGCGATGGGCGTCGCTACCGTGGGTTTGTGTTTTCGTGAGAGCGGCGAGTTCCTGTGCGCTTATTGGGTTTCTATCGGCGATCCATTGCAAGCTCATGCCTGGCGTGATCGCAATTTGGTGGGCGATGCCCTTGCCCATGCAGCCAGCGCCGACGAGGCCGATGCGGATGGGGCGCTCTAAATTTTTCAGCTTTCGTATCATTGGCTCAGTCGATGTAGGTTTGCATCCAGAGTTCGAGAATAATCAAGGACATGATTTTTTTAAGGGCGAGAAATTCACCTTGGTTAGCGGCGGTGACGAGGGTTTTGATTTCTTGTGGATGGAAAAGATTTCGAGCGCGGACGGTGGCGGGAGCGAGGCAATCTTTGAGCAGGGTCTGAAATGGGGCGGAGTGGCGGAATGTTTCCAAAGGTAAATGGAAGGGTTGCTTAGGACGTTTTGAGGCTGGGGTTTTGGTGAGTTTTCTCCAGAGATATTTGTTAGTGCTTTTGTGGAGCTTGAGGTTTCTCGGCAAGGCGAGGGTGAACTCGACGAGGCGGTGGTCCAGGAAGGGCATGCGGTACTCGATGGAGTGCGCCATGTTGTTCCGGTCTTGGCGGATGATGGCCCAGTCCTGCATCCAGCTTTGGTAGAGGTGCAGCGTCTGGCGATCAAGGATGCAGGAGGCCTGCGGGATGGTAGGTTCTTGAAAATTCTCGTGGATGCAGAGACGGTGGGCTTCGGCGGGGGTGAAGAGAGTGCGGAGGCCGGATGATTTCTGCCAAGGCGTGGCGCCGGGAAAGTCTGCCAGATAGTCTGCGATTTTCCGGCGACCTTCCTTGCCGAGGGAGCCGGGAAACGGGAAAAATTGATCGAGAAGTGAAAGGGGGCAGTGGCGTAACAAAGCGGCGGCGGGCTTGAGCGCAAAGGAGGGGAGCGAATCGATTTTTGCGAGGTGGCTTTGAAAGGAGTAGCCCATCATGGATTCGTCGATGCCGTCGCCGCCGATGGCAACACGGTAGCCGTATTGGGCTGCGGCACCGGCCAGCTTGTCGAAGGCGAGGATGAGCGCATCGCCGACGGGAAGCTCCATTTGTGCGACGACCCGGCGGAGGCTTGAGAGGTCGTCTGTGTGGAGGATGACGGGGATGTGCGGGGTGTTATTTCCCTTAGCGATCCGGGCGGCGTGATGGATCTCATCGGAAGCGGTTCCGAATCCGGCGGTGAAGGCGGTGGTTGCGAGGCCGGTCTTTTTAATGGATTCCAAGAGGATGGCGGAGTCCACCCCGGCGCTGAGGTAGGTGGCGATCTTTTCTTCGCCTTGGAGGGAAATGGCGACAGCGTCCCGGGTGAGGGAGTCGAGTTTCCCGAGAGCTTCATTCTCAGAAATATCGAGAACCGGAGTAATGCGAGGTTTCCACCAAGCGTGGATTTCCGCCGTAGATCCGGGTGAGATGGTGAGAAAATGTCCGGCCGGGAGGATGGTGATGTCTTCGAAAAGGGTAAGTGGCTCTGGGACATAGCGGTTCACCAGATAGCTGGGGATCGCAGCGCGATTGAGCTTGGCGGGGACTCCGGCGGCGAGTAGGGCGCGGATTTCCGAGGCAAAGTGAAGGGTGTTCTCTGCAGTATGAAGGTAGAGTGGCTTCTGCCCGCAGCGGTCGCGCACAAGGGTGAGAGTATCGCCTTCACGGATGGCGATGCTGAACATTCCGTTGAGTTTTTCCAACATGCCCAACCCCCATTCCTGCCAAGCGTAAGGAAGAAATTCGGTATCGGAATGGGTGCGGAAGCGGTGGCCGAGAGTTTGCAACTCGCGGCGGATCTCCATGTGATTGTAGATTTCTCCGTTGCAGATGGTCGCGATGGTCTTGTCTGGATTAAAAAAGGGTTGCTGGCCGTTTACCTTGTCAACAATGGCAAGGCGGCAAATGCCTAGCGAAATGTTGCTATATTGGTGGGTCTCGAATCCATCGGGCCCTCGGTGCTGGATCGCAACTCCCATCGCGCGGAGACGCGCGGCATCGCTGCTTTTTCCGAACCATCCGTAAATCCCACACATGTTTATCTAAGCTAAGGGGATGAGCTGGATTGATCAATGGTCTGCTTCAAATCGATCAGTTCGGAACGGTGCGGGTGAATCGCGATTGCTTCATCGAGAACTAACGACGCGCGTTGGAGATCGCCCTTGATTGCGAGGGCGCGCGCCGCGTTTGCCCATGCGCTGACACGTCTGGGGTGGGAACGGGTTACGGCGAGAAAATCTTCAGTTGCACCGGCAAGATCCCCAGAGCCAGCCCGCGCGGCACCGCGGTTCTCCAATGCGGTGGGATGCCCCGGCCGCACTTGGAGCATGGATTGATTGAGCGCATCGCCGTTTTTCCATGAAGGCAGTTGCACAAGGGTGATCACGGATGCAGCGACCGCACCCAGAATAAGAACCCACTGAGTGAAGCGGAAATTTTTCATCGCTAAGCCAATTGCAGCGACGGCAAAAAAGTGAGGGAGATAGGAAAGCCGATCTGCAGTGAACTCCATCGGCGAACGTGTCCAACCCGCTAAGGGAAAGAAGATCCCAACCGCCGCCACGAAACACCAAGCAGAAATCCCACCACGCTTCCGCAACAGGGCCACAACGGCGACGAGAGCGCTGATCAAAACCAGCGCACCGAGCACCGCCTTCGTTAACGTCGCGGACTCGATCAGGTATTCCGGGGAAAAATTTCCAGGAATCCATAATTGTTGGAATTGATGCCCGAATGCGGCTAGACCTCGGAACACGCCGTCTCCGGCAGACTCAAGCCCCGCAGTTTCGCGAAGCTTGATTCCGTGATGATTCACCATCAATGCGATCAAAGTTGCGCCGAGACCAGCGGCCCACCATTTCGCTCGGGCGAGCGCTAGCGTCCATAAATTCATCTCAGTTTTCCTGAAGTCCCATAATAGAAGCGCGGCAGGGAAAGCGATCATCACTTGCTTGCTAAGAAGAGACCCGACGAAGAGTAGAAATGCAGGCCAATCATTCCGCCAATCACGGCGATCATCAGCAAGCAAAGCCAGCATCCCTAGCGCGAAACATCCGCTGAGAACGTCCTTTAACGAAGAGGCCCAAGCGACTGACTCCGTCCGCAAAGGGTGCACCGCCCAGACGCAGGCACAAGCAACTGCCAACCAAGAATTTGCGCCAAGGTGCCGGACGATATACCATATAAGCCAAGCGCTAACCGCATGTGTGAAAATACTGATTATGTGAATCGCACGGGCGCTTCCTTCAAAAAAAAAGTCAGCGATGATCGCTACCGACCATGTAAGGGGCATCCAGTTGGACTCTGGCGCGACCGTCCAAGCCGAGAGCAGCCTTGTAAGAAGCGGTGCCTCCCCGAGCAATGGATTCGCCGTGTAGTAAGCTGGATCGTCGAAGTAAACCCAGCCGAAAGTGCAGGCCAGCCCAAATACGAGCAGCGCTGCCAGCGGAGGAATCAGGCTTTCTACTGGAATCCGACGAATCGGTGACACATCGAACACCTAGCAGAATTTGTTAGTGCGCACGACGCCGAATTAACAGCAATCCGAGCCCGGTTGCCGCAAATAATCCGAGAGTCGGTTCAGGAATGGTCGATATAATCAGATTATCCATTGAACCCCGGAAACCGCCGACTCCACTGCCACGAAACGTAATTTGGCCCAACTGGCCTACGACATTTCCCGGATTATAGGTCTTGGAACCGACAAAAAATAACGAGTCCGTGGTGACTGAATTATTCGGATCCGAGCGGGTCACTGAGAAGGTGTAATCGAAGGTCCGGTCATTTGGGTTGCCAATGCCCGGGTAGTAAAACTCGGCGAGAAAGTTCACTGAAAATATCTCTCCAAGCTGCGGAGCACTTGAACTATATGACCAACTCCTACCATTGGAATCGGTGGATTGAATGGATCCCTGCTGGCCGGTGCTAAAGACGAACCCCCCGCCATCGTGCCCTTCAATGAATTGGAAATTTGGGCCGGCGCCATTATTCAAAGTGCCGTTTTGGCTCACTTGAAAGCCGGCGGCGTTTCCTGTGCCAATTGCCTCAATCCCAATATCCATCTTCACCGAGTAAAATTGGGAAGTTTGCAGATTTGAATTATAATTAAGCTGACTGGAAAAGTTAGCAGTCGCCGGTTGGTTGTTCTGCCCGCCAACGAGCAGCGACCTAGACCCTGAAGCTCCGATTGCTGTGCCCAAACCTCCGGTAAATGGATTGGTGGACTCGAAGTTGTTGACGATGGTTTGACCAAGTATGGGTAAATTGGCTAACGTCAAAAGAGTAAGTGTAGAGCAAAGTATTTTCATTGACTTTCGTAAGGGAGTTGGGGGACGTGTCGAGATTTAGCCTCTATGTGATTTTGTCAAGGTAGATTTTGATTTTTTTCCGCGTATCATTTTCGGAAACGAACCGGAGACCGGACGCGTTTCCAGAACCATGATCTCATCCGCAATACTCAGCGCGAAGTTGCAAGCTGATCTAAGCTGCGTGGCTCCCTCTTCAGCGACTCGCGAGCCGTGCTAAAAAGGTGACGATCAAGTTGCCTCGGTGCTGCGGTAAATTTGACTGTTACAACGGCGGCGGCATTCTGCATTACAATTGCCTAACAAGCTCCTCGCGCACGTCGTCCGGAATTTCAGCATGGAGGATAATTTTTGGCCACAGTTCGAGCGGTGGCGCGGCGATCAGCGAGGGATCGAGACAGACGTTTTGAAGATCATCGTAGAGATAGGTCCGGCGGCCGCAATGCTGCGCGAGGCAACTTTTCCTGATGCCCGGTTGGCAGGTTTTCCATGTGCAGATGCGGCCGAGGTATTCTTGTCGCGGGTTGCAGAGAAACACATCAGCGCCGCAGCTGTCGCCAGTCTGAAGGGTTTTGCCGAGCAATTTACGGGTGTGCAGGGCGAGTTGCTTGAGTGGCATCTCGTCGCTGACTTCTATGAGAAGATCAACGTCCTTGGGAATGGCCTTGGGCGTGGTGAGGGATCCGATCAAAGCGATGCGCCGGATGCCGCTAAGATGGCGGATGTCTTTCACGAAAACGAGTACTGCGCGGAGCAGATCAGCGCGTTTGTCCGGAAGCGGCGGTGCTCGTAGAATGTCCCACCCCCACTCTGGGAGTATGTTTTCATGACGGAGCCATTCGACGATGCGCTCACGTTTGCGGCGCGTCTCAAACCACCACCACTGATGCTTCAGCACGATGTTGTCGCCGCCGAATACAATTTCCTTGAAGCGCCGGAAAGCACCTCTACCGCGAATGGCCCGTGCGAGGTCAGTGCCTAAAGGGCTTGGTGGCAGGCATCTCACGAATTCATCGAGCGCGCCGTAATGCAGGTCTTCGAATAAATGGTAGGGCATCAGAAGGAAATTCGCGTCATGTAATAGCGACGCGATTTCCTCTTCCTCTTCCACACCTACGACTTTGCCGGAGGTCAGATTGAGAAATGAATAGTAGGGTTCATCATCATCTTCCGGCTTGATTGCGGTGAGGATATCGAAGGCCGTCTCGAGTTCATAGATGTCGAGCAGCAGATTGCGTGGCGGTGGCTTCACGGCCTTGCCTTCAGCTTGCGAATTACCTTCTTCAAGCGGGCTTGGCTCGATCAGATCCCAATGTTCGCATTGATGTAAAAAAATACCGTCAGCGTTTTCAAAAAGCCATTCGTCGGTATCTTCAACAATCTTCCCGTCGATGATCGTTACCCGTCGCTTGGACCGCTTTTGCTTCCCACCAACGAAGTAATTTTCCCAAACAAAGTGGCCCCGGTCATCGGTATGGTATTTCGCTCGCTTCTGATTCTTCTTCCCCTTCATTGGCATAAACTTTTGTTAGCTTGGCGCTTTAGGTAAGCGCAAGGATGGATGTAGTGAAATAACATCTCGTTGATTGTTTTCGGCCCCTTTTTCTGGCCGGAATGTTTGAGGCTAGTGCTGATGCACCTCACCTGACGCAAAACACCGTGTGATATCGGTTGCAAAATAGTAAAGCCATACGAAAATTCTCGATGCGCCGTTCATCCGCCGGATATTTACGCCTCGCGATCCTCCTCTCGCTGTTTGCTCATGTCCACGCAAAGGCGGCGGTGTCTGATCCCAATTTTACCGAGTCCACCTACTATTCAGCCCCCAACTTCCTCAATGCAACAGGAATGGCTTGGGCACCGGATGGCTCGGGGCGGCTGTTCGTGATTTTGAAAGAAGGGGCCGTCCGGGTCTTTGCGAATGGATCCTTGCTCGCGACGCCATTTGCGACCGAGACAGTGTTCACAAACAGCGAATGTGGATTGATCGGCATGGCCTTCGATCCGGGGTTCGCGACGAACGGCTACGTTTACTTTTTTGCAACCCGCAACAGTAGTGAACAACGCATCATTCGCTACACCGCCTCCGGGAATATCGGCACAAACCGCACCGTCATTATGGCCGGCTTACCCACGGTGGGAAACAATCACGATGGCGGCGCCGTAGGCATCGGGCGCGACGGCAAGCTCTATTGGGCGATTGGCGATCTCGGCAATTTCACGGGCGTGGGCCTTGATACATCGAATCTTGCCTCCAAAGTCGGACGCGCCAACCGCGACGGAACTGTCCCTTCGGACAATCCGTTCGCCGACGGCCCGGGAGGAAGCAATGATTACATTTACGCCGGTGGCTTGAGGAACCCCTTCACGTTCACTTTTCAGCCGGGAACCGGCGCTCTTTGGGTGAATGTTGTCGGTGATAATTACGAGCAGGTGTTCACAGTCGGGCGCGGAGATAATATCGGCTACACCACAGCGCGGAACGAGAACGCAATCCCCTCCGGCAGCCCCTCGCCCTACACCCGCTACATCACGCCAATCATTAAATACAGGACCAACGGTTCGGACACCCGTAACATCGCCGCCTCCGGTGCCTCCGGTGCCGTCAGATCGGGAAATGTCGTCACCCTCACAACGACGGGCGCACACGGCTTCCGCCGGGGCGAACGCTTCGCCCTTACCGGAGTCACAAACTCTTCCTTTAACGGGACTTTTTTCATCACTGGCACCCCGAGTGTGACAACCTTCACCTATGACCAAACCGGCGCAAATGCTACCAGTGGCAGCGGCTCAGCCCAAACGCTCAACATCGGCGGGTCGATCACCGGCGGCACCTTCCTTGACACCACCGCCGTCCCCGCCGCCTACCGCGGCAATTTCTTCTTCTGTGATTACAACTCAGGCCGGGTGATTCGCTCTACCCTCGATGCCTCCAATAACGTGACGAGCGTCCACTATTTCGCCACCGACCTCGGCGGTGCGGTTGATATGTCGGTCGGTCCAGATGGTGCGCTTTACGGCCTTCGTATTAACGGAACCATCCTCCGCTATGTCTTCAATCAAAGCACGCAGGGACTCATCGTCACTCCCACGCAGCTCCAAACTGACGAAGGCGCCCAGATCGCTTTCAACGTCCGCCTTGCCATCGCTCCCGCCTCCAATACCACTGTCAACGTCGCGCGCACCTCGGGAGATGCCGACCTCGCCATCACCAGCGGCGCGTCGCTCACCTTTACGCTGGCGAATTGGGCCACCCCGCAAACCGTTCTTCTCAACGCCGCCGAGGATGCCGACGCGTCGGACGACACCGCCGTCTTCACCGTCTCCTCCGCCTCGCTCGCCAGCGAAACTGTGACCCTGTTTGCACTCGATAACGATACCCCTGAAATTGCTCCCTCCACCTCCTCGCTCACCGTCAACGAAGGCTCGTCAAACACCTTCTCCATTAGCCTCACCGGTCCACCAGCGAGTTCCTCCACCCTCACCGTCGCACGCACCAGCGGGGACACGGACGTCTCCGTCACCGGAGGCAGCAGCCTTGTTTTTAATACTAATAACTTCTCCACCCCGCAGAACGTAACTATCAGCGCGGCTGAGGACGCCGACGCCCTTTCCGACACCGCCGTCATTACGATCTCGGGAACCGGGTTCGCAAATCGAACCGTCACCATCACCACGACCGATAACGATTCCGTCGCTCCCGTAATAATAACATCAGCCCCGGTATCCGCCGTGATCAATGCCAGCTACACGTATGACGTGAACGCCACCGGTAACCCGGCCTCCACTTTCAGCCTGACCGACTTTCCCACCGGCATGAGCATTTCCTCCACCACCGGCGTGATCACTTGGACGCCGTCCGCGCTAGGTTCCTTCAATGCCATCGTCCAAGCCGCCAATGGCACGCTGCCAGATGCCAATCAAAGCTTCACGATCAACGTCGTCCCCGACCAGCCCCCCACCGCGTCGCTCACCCAGCCCTTCGAAGGTGAGTTTGTTTCCGGTGCCAATGCCGAGTT
>Ga0335395_10000599_pt1 | contig 22655 bp, 16 predicted proteins | sample MAT02_FD_205744 | JGI IMG/M metagenome (GOLD analysis project Ga0335395, IMG submission 205744) | Freshwater microbial communities from Lake Fryxell liftoff mats and glacier meltwater in Antarctica - MAT-02 (spades assembly) (version 2) ...
ACAATATGTTAGCGCTGTTTCGCGGGGAAACGGAAGCGGTTTTAGATTTGGAATTAGCCTTTGATGAATCGGCGGTGATGGCTTATTTGGACGATCGCGAAATTAGAACTAGGATACCCGAAGTTAAGGAGTTTTATCGATCGACCTTGAAAGATGCTTTCAACCGACTGATGAAGACTTCGTTAATTACGGAAGTGCGATCGCACCACAAAGCCGAGGCCGATATCGAGTCCATCACCACCTTTGAAACCAACCTCCGCGAGTTGCTGCTGTCAGCGCCGGCGGGAATGAAGCCCACACTGGCGATCGATCCCGGATTTCGCACGGGCTGCAAAGTTTCCGCCCTCGATGAAACCGGGCAGTTTTTGGAATATCAAGCAATTTTTCCCCACCAAGCCGTAGGTCAAAGACAGCAAGCTGGTAAAATTGTCAAGCATTTAATTGAAAAATATAAAATTGAATTAATCGCGATCGGCAACGGTACAGCTTCCCGCGAAACAGACGACTTTGTTGCGGAAGTCTTGGCCGATATGGACAGAAAACCGATTAAAGTCATGGTGAATGAATCCGGTGCATCGATTTATTCAGCAAGCGATGTGGCGATCGCCGAATTTCCCGACCTCGACATCACAATTCGCGGCGCAGTCAGCATCGGAAGGCGCTTGCAAGACCCTTTAGCCGAACTTGTGAAAATTGACCCGAAATCCATCGGAGTCGGTCAATACCAGCACGATGTTGACCAAAAACTGCTCAAAAAGAAACTCGATGAAACAGTCGAAAGCTGCGTCAACTACGTCGGAGTTGACTTAAACACAGCCTCCAAAGAACTGCTGACATTTGTGTCGGGAATGACAGCAACAGTTGCCAAAAATATCGTCAATTACCGCAACGAAAACGGCGCGTTTAAAAATCGCCGCCAACTCCTGAAAGTTCCCAAACTAGGCCCAAAAGCTTTTGAACAAGCAGCCGGATTTCTCCGCATTCGCAACGGCGAAAACCCCCTAGATAATACAGCAGTTCATCCCGAAAGTTATCCTGTCGTACAGGCGATCGCCAAAGATTTAAATTTGCCGCTGACCGGAATAACCGAAATATCGGAAAAAGTCAAGACTATAAATATCAAGAAATATGTCACTGAAAAAGTCGGTGAACCAACACTCCGAGACATTATTTCCGAACTCGAAAAACCGGGAAGAGACCCGCGTGCCGAGTTTAAATATGCCACTTTCCAAGCCGGAATCAAAGAAATCTCCGATTTGCTAGTTGGGATGGAATTGGAAGGCATCATCACGAATGTAGCTAAGTTTGGAGCCTTTGTTGATGTGGGGGTGCACCAAGATGGTTTGGTTCATGTTTCTCAATTAGCCGATCGATTCGTGGACGATCCCACACAAATTGTCAAAGTCGGACAAGTTGTGAAAGTGCGGGTTTTGGAGGTGAATGAGAAGTTAAAACGGGTGAGTTTGACGATGAAGCTGCAAGAAAAACCGCAACCGCCAACTGGCAATATAAGGCTTCCGACTCCGCGCCGCCGTTGAAACTAGGGCTTATCATAATTGTTTGTAGTAAGGACTTTAGTCCTTCTTGACTAAACGCCAGAGAGAGGACTAAAGTCCTCACTACAAACTTTATTTTTTCTTACTGGCTTTCCAAGTGCCACCGTAGAAGTACAAAGGATTATTTTCACTTACCAATTCCCAACATTTAAGACACAAAAAAAACCAAAGCCCCGACTCGTCATACCGGGCGCGGTAGAGAGTCGGGGCAGATTGGGAACAGCGATCGCAAAATTTAATCCTAATTGCCCTAGCCATTGTTTGTGAGTTTCAAGCAATAGCGGACTCTTGAGGGCGGGCAAAAATCATGCGGCCGGCGCTGGTTTGTAGGGCGCTGGTGACTACGACTCTGGCTTCAGCACCGACGTAACTGCTACCTGCTTCTACTACTACCATTGTGCCGTCATCCAAGTAGCCGATGCCTTGAGAGGGTTCTTTGCCTTCTTTGCGGATTTTTAGTTCGATCGTATCTCCGGGCAAATAAGTCGGGCGCACCGCATGAGTCAAATCGTTGATATTTAAAACTACCAGTTTTTGGAGGGTAGCTACTTTCGATAAGTTGTAGTCGTTGGTGAGCAAAATGCCGTCGATATCCAAGGCGAATCGGACTAATTTTGCATCGACTGTGGCTATGTCTTCGTAGTCAGCCGAGTGAATTTGAATCCGTTCTGGATATGCTTCTTTGATGCGGTTGAGTACATCTAAGCCGCGACGCCCGCGCACTCGCTTTTGATCGTTGGCGGAATCGGCTACCAGTTGTAGTTCTTGGAGAACGAACTGTGGGATGATAATTTGACCTTCGAGAAAACCTGTTTCTAGTAGGTTTTCAATCCGACCATCAATAATGCAGCTTGTATCGACAACTTTGGCAGCGGCTGGTTTGAAAGTACCTTCGGCTACCAACACCGTGTCTAAGCTTTTGGGGTTGATCAGTCGCAAGAAAGCGCGGCCGTGAGTGTCGGTTAAGCTAACACCTGTGAAGCCGAACATGACGCTTCCCAAGACTGCGACTAGAGGTTTGATGAAGCCGAATTCGCGGGGGATTGGCAGCAGGAACAGCGGAGCCAGCATTAAGTTCGCGACTAGCAGCCCGATGATTAAGCCGATCGCCCGCGTCAGCAGCATCTCCACCGGCATATCGCGGACTTGCTTTTCTAATCGTCGGTAGGTTGTTTGAGCCACTAATCCGAACACGAAGCCCATTAATGCTCCAAACGCTCCCAGTACGGAACTCAAACCTTGTATATTTGTAACTTGCTCTAGCAGGTTGTTCGGCAGGAGTTCGACTCCGTAATATCCGATACCTCCGCCTGCGATGATAAATGAGATAATTATGATTGCGTCTAGCATTAGTTCTAGGTTAATGAATTTGTTTACATTATATCTTTACAGTGCTGATAGTTTTTTCCTAGTTGCGATCGGATATCGCTATATCTACTGAGGGATTTTCATAAACTTATATTTCGCGGTTGTACCCTTTGAGGGATGTGCGATCCTCTTCGTTGGCTTCGCGGGCGCGCTCAATCTAGCATTCAGCGCGCCCGCCAAGGGTGTCTGCGAACTCCCAATAGACTGCCCTGTAGACTGTTCGGGAATTACTGCCGCTCGAAACTTTGTTGAGGTTAAACTAAAATAGCCGTAGCTTGCGGGGCTCCCAGCCATCGCTCGCAACCAATTTTTACTCAAAATATGTCATAATATACATAATTATTTATGACAGTTTAATTAAAACTTTAGATTTGAAGTTGCACTTTGGGCTTGAGATGTAATGAACCCTACCACAGATTATTTAACATTTGAATTAAAAAAAAGTGTGCAAGCAGTAAATTGGGGGATTCCCAGTTCGGCTTACCTGCACATCCCTTTCTGTCGCCGTCGCTGTTACTACTGCGACTTTCCGGTTTTTGTGGTGGGCGATCGCAAAAATGGCGATAATTCCGGCACAATTCAGCAATACGTTCCGGTACTGTGTCAAGAAATTCAAGAAACTGAAAATTTAGGCGCGTCTCTGAAGACAGTTTTTTTTGGTGGTGGCACACCTTCGCTGCTTTCTGTCAGTCAATTGAGCCATATTTTAGAGACTCTCGACGGTAAATTTGGGATTGATACTGGGGCGGAAATTTCTATAGAAATAGACCCTGGAACGTTTACTTTAGAACAGTTGCGGGGATATGTAGCGGCGGGAGTCAATCGAGTTAGTTTGGGAGTGCAAGCTTTTCAGGATGAATTGCTACAAGCTTGCGGGCGATCGCACTCTGTGGCCGAAATTTTTGAAGCAGTAGAAATAGTGCGATCGGCTGGAATTGTCAATTTCAGTTTAGACCTAATTTCGGGATTGCCGCACCAAACTTTAGAACAGTGGGAAACTTCCCTGAAATCGGCGGTAGAAATTAGCCCGACTCACCTGTCGAGTTACGACTTAATTGTTGAGCCGGGAACTGCTTTCGGGCGCTACTTTGAAGCTGGCGCGCAGCCGCTACCAGCAGATGAAACCGCTGCTGGAATGTACCGTTTGGCGCGGGAAATTTTGACCGATGCTGGCTACGAACATTACGAGATTTCTAATTATGCTCGCGATGGCTATCAGTGTCGCCACAACCGCGTTTATTGGGAAAATCGCCCTTATTACGGTTTGGGAATGGGGGCGGCTAGTTACGTACAAGGCCGCAGGGTGACAAGGCCTCGCAAAACTCAAGAATATTATCAGTGGGTGCGATCGATCTCTGCCGTCAATTCTCCAGCTACCCCAAAACTTGGAGGGGAAACCCAGCCAGATATTGAGCGAGAAATTGAGCAAAATTTTCAAGTCTCAGAAAATGACGTTTTGTTGGAAACGCTGATGCTGGGTTTGCGTTTAGCAGAAGGGGTTAACCTGTCGGCGTTGACTGAAAAGTTTACGCAGCAAACGGTTGATCAAATTTGGCGTTGTTTGCAGCCCTACTGGCGGCAAGGATGGGTAGAAATTGTGGCTGCGGATGGGGGGATTCCCTACGGGATAGCTCCGCTTCACGCAACTTTAGGCGAGCACGCGAAACTGCCACTGTCGGGAAATTTGCGGTTGAGCGATCCAGAAGGTTTTTTGTTTTCTAATACAATTTTAGCCGCTTTGTTCAGCAAGTTAGGTGAGGATAATTAGCTTCCGTCTGAGGAAATAGATTCCCTGGCGAGCCTCGCAGCAGTAAAGCCGGGGAAGCAAATTCGACACTAACAAAAATAAAATTGCTCCCTAGCTTTATACTGTCAAAAATGATATGTTTTATATCGATCCCTCAACAAAACTTAAAATGCGAACTAAGCCTTTAGATAGACGCACCGACTGAAATCGCGCTGTCATACTTGAGAGTGAAAATTTAAAAAATATCTTGATGGAAACTCTGACTCTCGAACGCACCAACATTCACAGCAACCCTACTCTGGTAATTAGCGATCGCGTTTGCAATCCGGCTTCCAAGTGTAATTTTTGCGGTCACTACCAACAGCCAAGAGGTTCAGTTGGTCACTGTCAATTGTTGAACGCACCTGTGCGGGGAGGATGGAAATCTTGCACTTTATCAATGCCCGCTTTTGCACCTTCTTGGGAACAAGTCTAAGATGCAAATATTTTGCTTGTGGCATTTATTAATCAACAAAAAAATGTAGAAAAAAATTTGCATTGAGCTAGCAATATGTTATATTAAACTGAGGCTAGTATTCGATAGATTGTAGAATTTCACAAACAACTTAAAAACATGAATTTGACAATGAATGAGGTAATTTCTGAACGTGATACGCGCATTTTGTGTTGGTATCTCAATACTACTAACAAAGTGCAAATTGCTCGGATCACAAATATACCTAATTGGTATTTTGAGCGGACGGTTTTTCCGGGAGAACGTTTTTTGTTTGAAGCGGTACCAGAAGCTCAATTAGAAGTTTGCAGGAGTGTGGAGACTGGTGCTATTGTGTGCGAGCGAATTTTGTGCGATCGGCTGCGAGTTGAAGAATTCAGCATAGCTGATTGATCATAATTCCTCAGACTTACCAGCGAGGGGTAGCAACCCGGTTTTCAAGAGAAACCGGGTTTCTCGTTGCTATCATAAATTGTATATTTTGTGCGGGCTATTCCGCCCGCCCCACAAGAATTTCAATAAAATAAGTGGGGTGGGCATCCTGCCCGCCCGACAAGTTAAATTTAAACCTCAGAAACCCGGTTTATTGCGTAATTTCTCGTTACGAAGCCCAAAACTCGTAGAAACCGGGTTTCTCGCCCCATACGCATCAGCCCTGAAACTGTCCGAAATGTTGATCTAAGTTAAATTATATAAAATCAACCACTATTCAATCTTAAAATCCGATGTCCCTCACTGAACAAATCCTCTCCCAATTGCCAGGAGATGCCCTTGGAGGCCTGCGAAAGGTCGATCGACTCTGGGAAAACCTCAAACAAAACACCGCACCAGCACCCGCAGCCGTCAACCACAGCCAACAACCCCTCGAAACCCTCGATTTCGACATAGTTATCGGCGGCGGAACCCTCGGAATATTAATCGGTACAGCCTTAGCCGTGCGGGGTTGGCGAGTCGCCTTACTCGAACGCGGTATTTTGCGAGGGCGCGAACAAGAATGGAACATTTCTCGCAAAGAATTAGACGCATTCCTCGAACTAAATTTGCTGACGGCTGCTGAGATAGACAAAGCAATAGCCACCGAATACAACCCAGCCCGCATCAGCTTTTCCAACACCCCCGACATCTGGGTGCGCGGCGTACTAAACATCGGAATTGACCCAGTTTATCTCCTCGAAACCCTCAAACAGCGATTCCTCGAAGCTGGGGGAAAGCTATTTGAAAATACACCATTTAAAACAGCAACAATTCACCCAAACGCAGTCGTCGTAGAATCTGGGACTACCGACTCACAAACTGCCAACAATTTATTTAAAACCAGATTATTCTTAGACGCAATGGGACATTTTTCACCGATTGTCCGCCAAGCCAGACAAGGCAAAAAACCCGACGCAGTATGTTTAGTAGTCGGTAGTTGCGCCCAAGGATTCCCCAACAACGAGACTGGCGATATATTTGCATCCTTCACCCCAATGCAAAATCAATGCCAATACTTTTGGGAAGCATTTCCAGCCAGAGATGGTCGCACCACTTACTTATTTACCTACATAGACGCTGACACAGAAAGATTCAGTTTAGAAACATTATTTGAAGACTATTTACGCTTGCTACCCCAATATCAAAACGTCGAACTCGAACAGTTAAAATTCCAAAGAGCACTCTACGGATTCTTCCCCTGCTATCGCCAAAGCCCTCTAAAAACGCCTTGGAATCGGATACTTCCAGTTGGAGACAGCAGCGGTAGCCAATCACCCCTTAGCTTCGGCGGTTTCGGGGCAATGGTGCGCCACCTCAAACGATTGACTCTCGGAATTGACGAAGCTTTGACAAGCGAAAGTCTCGACAAAAATTCCCTCGCACTTTTGCAACCGTACCAGCCAAATCTATCAGTTACCTGGTTGTTTCAGCGTTCGATGAGTGCTGGGATGAATCAGAAAATAGACCCCAATCAAATCAATCAACTTTTGGCTACTGTATTTCAGGTAATGGAAGAGTTGGGAGAACCAGTGCTCAAGCCGTTTCTTCAGGATATCGTGCTGTTTCCGGCTTTGTCAAAAACCCTGTTTAAAACAGCACTTAGCCATCCTGGATTAGTTATGAAAATTATTCCGCAGGTAGGAATAGCTAATTTACTTGATTGGATGATTCATTATGTTAATCTAGGGATTTATACGGGATTGCAGCCTTTAGGGAAAGCTGTGGAACCGCAGGTTAAAAAATTATCGCCGGAACAGCAATACTATGTTCACCGATTAGTTGAAGCGTGGCAATACGGCGCTGGAGGCGATTATTGATTGTCTGTATTTTAGTTTTTAGAACACCGGGCGGTTGAAACCGCGTCTATACAAACAAAACCTGCCTCCGCAGGTTGAAGAAAGAAGACCGGGCGGTTGAAACCGCGTCTATACAGACAAAACCCGCATTGCCAAGGGTTGAAGAAAGAAGACCGGGCGGTTGAAACCGCGTCTATACAGACAAAACCCGCATTGCCAAGGGTTGAAGAAAGGGCGGTTTAACTCGTTACCAGGCTTCAGCCTGGTAACGAGTTAAACAAGTTAATATTCTTTAGTCCGCGGAGGCGGACTTTGTTTGTGTAGAAGCGGTTTCAACCGCCGTATTATCTGATATATTAGTTGTGAGTTATGCAGGAGCGATAACTGCCAAAGCTTGGGGAATTACTCGGAATTTTGCAGGCGTGTGAGTTGTGATTTCACCGTCGGTATTAATCCGACGGCGTTTGCTAGTATTAATTTCAATTTCTTGAGCATGGAAGGCGCGAACGTTAGGCCAACTGCTATGATTCCCTTGCCTCATTGCTGGCAGCAAAGCAATGATTTCCCACCAATGTTGTGTCTCCAAACTGTACAAATCTAGTCGCCTATCATCAATCGTAGCATCTTCGGCAACTGTCATCCCGCCGCCGTAATAGCGGCCGTTGCCAATAGCAATTTGAATAGTTTTAACATAAAAAGTTTGGTTGTTTACCTTTATTTCTGCTCTGAATGGTCGCGATTCCCAAATTGTCTGCAAAGCAGTAACAGCATAAGCTAAAATTCCCCAGCGCTGCTTCGCGTCTTTGGTTAGTCGTTGGGTAATTTGCACGCTCAATCCTAAACTTGCTACATTGAAAAAATGCTGGCCATTCACCCAACCTAAGTCTATGAGCCGAACTTTACCGCTGGCAATTAGTTGACAAGCTGCGGATAAATCTGTAGGAATTTTCAGAGTGCGAGCCAAGTCGTTAGCAGTTCCCATCGGCAAAATACCGAAGGGCAATTTCGTGTCGATTAAACCTTCTATGGCGCAGTTGAGAGTCCCGTCGCCGCCGCCGATGATGACTAATTCGACTTGATTTTTGTAGCGCCGAATTGTGTCTGAAAGTTCGTCGGCATGGTTTGTAGATTCTACAATTAAGTCAAAACCCAGTGCTTGCAATTCTACCGTGGCTTGGGATAATAGCTTTTGCCCTTTTCGGGAGTGCTGGTTTACTATAAATAGAGCCTTTTTCATGTAGTAATTTTAAATTGAGGATATTGAGCATTTTCAATTACGAAAAGTATACGTTGATTGCTTAAATGCCTGAAATTAATGCTTGATTTGTATTTTATCCGTGATATCATGGATTGACAAAAATGTCGAAAAATGGGTAATTTTAGCAAAAGATAGCTGAAAAGTATCTCGTATTTTCAGCTAGCTGCCATCTACCTTGCTCTTTAAAGAAGCAAAACTAAAATTATGTCTAATATTTTAGAACAAGCACAAGCCGCTGCCGATCGCCAAAACTGGCCTGAGTTAGTCGAATGCTTGCAGCAAGTGACAGCTAATGATAGTCAGCCGCCAGAACAACATATTTTAGACCAAGCTGTCAGTTTAGCAATACAAGCCTTAGAATGGGGCGATTTTCAAGACCGCTGGGAAATTGCTAAAGTATTGCCCAATCTGGGAAATGGCGCGATCGCACCTTTAATTGCTGTGCTCGAAGACGAAGACGCAGACACTGAGCCCCGATGGTTCGCCGCCCGCATTCTCGGAAAGTACGCGCGGCCGGAAGTGATTCAAGCTTTAGTCAAATTGGTCAAAAATTCCGATGAAGAATTGAGCCAAATCGCGGCACAAACCCTCGGAAATTTCGGCCCGACAGCCATAGAATCCCTAGCAACTCTCCTACTACAAGAAGACTCGCGACAGTTTGCCACAGCAGCGCTCGCCCAAATTCGGCACGCCGACATTATTGCACCACTGTTGAGCGTAGTCGGAGACTCTAAAGTTGGGGTGCGGCTGGCTGCGATCGACGCCCTGAGCAGCTTTTGCGACTCCCGCATCCCGCCGGTACTGGTAGCAGCACTCAAAGATGTGGCGACATCAGTCAGAAAAGAAGCCGTGCGAGCTCTGGGAGTTCGCGCCTATTTAGATGCAGAATTCGATTTAGTTCAGTTGCTCAAACCTTTGCTTTCGGACATCCGTTTAGAAGTTTGTCAGTCTGCTGCGATCGCTCTTGGGCGGCTGAAAACCGATGCTGCGGCGTACAGTTTATTTGAATTATTGCGATCGTCCACAACTCCAGTAGAATTGCAAGTCGAAACTGTGCGCGCCCTAAGCTGGATGGAAACTGCAACCGCTTTAGCATATTTGCAACAAACATTAATTGCCGAATTTGATAACACAAATTTTCTTATTTGTCAAGAAATTGTCACTGTTTTAGGACGATGGTCAAAGCCGGAATTAAAAGCGACAAGTGCTGAAATTATGATCGATTTTCTGGCAAGCAATCATCCCGGAGTCGAGTCGGTGAAAATCAAACAATCCATAGCTTTAGGGTTAGGACAATTAGGAGATATCAGAGCGCTAGATGTCTTGATTAAACTGTTAGCAGACCCAGACAACAGCGTCAGACTGCACAGTTTATCAGCAATCAAACAGCTAGATGGTGGTGAAGGAAGGCAGAAACTAGAAAGTTTAGTTAAGCAAGATAATCTGGAACAGGGATTGAAAGAGGGAATTGCGATCGCATTGCAAGAATGGTAGGAGAATTAATCAAAAATTGGCGATTCTGGACACCCCACCGCGCCCGTCGGAGTGTCAACAGATGAAACTATCTTTTACCGCCTCTCTCTTTTTTAGATCAAATCCGGTCAACTGTCGCACATTTAAATTGGAAATTCGGGACGCTGCTCAAAGCCCATCCCACAAGAGTTTTATTGATATTACACCATAAACTCAGGAGAGCCTACTCTTGGCATTATATCTGGGCGTTTATGCTCGGTACGATCGCCCTTAATTTACACTCAAAAATAGAAAAGATATCGCCCCTGAGTTTTATGAGAAAAACTCGGGGGCGATCGCTATAAGAGATATCTTTGCAAGCTGTTATTTTTTCCTAAACAGCTTGAGTTAACGGAGAGGGAGGGATTCGAACCCTCGTTAAGTTGCCCTAAACACACTTTCCAGGCGTGCGCCTTCAACCGCTCGGCCACCTCTCCAGGGCTAAATTCGTTCACTTAGCCACAGCTAAACTATACTAGCAGAACAAATCTGATTTGGGAAGGGGGTAACGGCATAAATTTGTTGTTTAATATGAATATGTGTCAAACGGGCAAGCTTAGCGACCGATCGCTGCAAGTGCAAACCCATTCAAATAAGGGATTTTGCCCCCAAAACCCAATTCGATAAGCTAAAATCTAAAATCTAAAATTCCATGACTCGTTCTTACACAATTAAAATTCATAACAGACAAACGGGATCGAACCACACAGTCCGAGTACCCGAAGACCGCTACATCCTGCAAAGCGCCGAAAACCAAGGAGTAGAATTACCCTTTTCCTGCCGCAACGGCGCTTGTACCGCCTGTGCGGTGCGCGTCAAGTCAGGAGAACTGCACCAGCCAGAAGCAATGGGACTTTCTGTGGAACTGCAAAAAGAGGGTTATGCGCTGCTGTGCGTCAGCTATCCCCGTTCCAACATGGAAGTAGACACACAAGACGAAGACGAAGTGTACGAACAGCAATTCGGCCGCTTTTTCGCTAAAGGTAAAGTTAGATTCGGTTTGCCGTTGGATGAAGAATGAGGCGATTTTATCAATTATCAACTACCAATTATTAATGCTTTATCGGTTATTCGCGATCGCCCTTTGTCTATTGTTAGCTAGCTGCCAAAAATTAGAAATGCCCCAAGGTACGATCGCCAAAGTAGAAAGGGCTATCAGCGGCCAAACAATCGAAGTTATCAGTACAGCCGACAAAATCGCCTTATTAGAACAAATCAGGCTGATTGGTATTGATGCGCCGGATTTGAAACAGCAACCTTGGGGAGAAGCAGCCAAACAAAGACTAGAACAGCTAATTGGAGGAAAAAAAGTATTATTAGAATCAGACATCGAAGAGAAAGACCAGTTCGATCGCAAATTAGCATACTTGTGGCAAGATCAAATGCTGCTCAACGAACAGCTAGTCAAAGAAGGCTATGTTTTGGTCTCAGTGCGATCATCGGGTAACACCAAATATCAAGAGCGACTGATCAACGCTCAAGAATGGGCGAGACTTATGGGTAAAGGGTTGTGGAATCCAGAACGAGCCCTGCGCCAAACCCCCGCAGAATTTCGCCAGCAAAATCAGAAATAGTCATTAGTCATTAGTCATTAGTCATTAGTCATTAGTCATTAGTCGTTAGTCATTAGTCATTAGTCATTAGTCATTAGGATTATTCTTCCCTCTTTCTTAGTGTCCTAGTGCTTACGCACCGCTTCGCGTACTGCGTCTTCGCGTCTTCGCGGTTCCTTCTTCCTTCTTCCTTCTTCCTTCTTACTTCTTACTTCTTCCTTCTTACTTCTTCCTTCTTCCTTCTTACTTCTTCCTTCTTCCTTCTTCCTTCTTCCTTCTTACTTCTTCCTTCTTCCTTCTTCCTTCTTCCTTCATAATGACAGATAATCAACTGCAAAACTTCCTTGAAATAGCCACTGAAGCAGCCCTCGCCGCTGGTTCTGTCTTGCAATCTTTCTGTGGCAAATTAGAAAATATTCAAGAAAAAGGCCGATCGGGCGATTTAGTCACAGAAGCCGACAAAGCCTCAGAAGCCGTCATTTTGGAAATTCTCGGGCGCCACGTACCCGATCATGGCATCCTCGCCGAAGAATCGGGCAAATTAGGGAATGCTAGCAGCAAATATCTGTGGGCGATCGACCCTTTGGACGGTACAACCAATTATGCTCACCAATATCCTTTTTACGCTGTGTCGATCGGGCTTTTAATCGACGGTATACCACAAATCGGCGTAATTTACGACCCTTTACATAACGAATTGTTTCGGGCGGGCAAAGGATTGGGGGCAACCTGTAACCGTAAGCCGATCGCAGTTTCCCAAATCTCAGAATTGAGCAAAAGTTTGTTAGTAACCGGCTTTGCGTACGATCGGCGCGAAACAGCAGACAATAACTATGCCGAATTCTGTCACCTCACCCACCTCACCCAAGGCGTGCGACGCAGCGGTTCGGCTGCCCTAGACCTCGCACATACAGCCTGCGGGCGATCGGACGGATACTGGGAACGGGGACTAGCCCCTTGGGACGTAGCAGCCGGTGTACTGATCGTCTCCGAAGCCGGAGGTCAAGTTACAGCTTATGACGGCAGTTCCTTGGCGATGAGCTCAGGTCGAGTTTTGGCCACAAACGGTAGAATACACGCCGAACTCAGCGGCGCACTGCTGTCAGTTCCGCCCTTATCTTCTTGGAGGTAGCACTTCGACAGCAAGGGTTCCGGGATAGTACGGGGGTCACAACCCCTTGACTCAGGCTACATTAAAGAATAGTCAAAAGCCAGGAAAGCGAGAGTAAAAGTTATGTCTTTTGAAATGACAAAAGGGCTGTTTAAGTACGACTTTACAGATCAGCACGCAATTTTGGGAATTCCCTTAGACGCCGAGTTTAGCGACATCCGCAAGCGCTACATGAAAATTGCCCGCCGCTTGCATTCGGATACTTGCTCTTTTGAAGACCAAGCCGATAAAGATTGGGCCAACCAATTTTTGTCAAAAGTAGTCAATCCGGCCTACAACAAATTCTCTAAGGAAACCGATCGCAAAGAATACAACCTGCTATTAGGAACCATCAGCAAGCGCGTCGCTAAAGAACAAGCAAAAATGCAAATCGACAGCGCAGCAGCCCGAGAGTTAGCTACCGCTAAAGATTTGGAAGAGGCTTACAAAACAGCAGTTGGCAAACTCGCTCTCAAGCAGTACGAATCGGTTCAGGAAACCCAAGATGCGATCGATCAGATTAGCGAACTAAACATGGTTTACCTGCTGCGAAAAGAGCTCGGTGGTCGTGAGATTTCACCCGGTTCGTCCTCAGCAGAAGTAGATCCATCAGTCGTAGATCAGAAAAAACCAAAATCAGACGAGGTAACTCCGTCGCCCAAAGTCACACGCAAAAAATCGCTGGCCGATCAATCCTGCGATCGAGCTCAAGGATTTATGGACAGCAAAAATTACGCCAAAGCAACTTTGGAGTTGAGGGAAGCCCTGAAGCGCGAACCGAAACACAGCAGAGCTCACGCTTTGTTAGCAATGTGTTACTTTCAACAAGATCAAGCCACAATGGCAAAACTTGAGGTGCAAAAAGCTTTGGCATCAGATCCCGAAGAACCTACGGCTTTGGAGGTCAAGAAAAAGCTGGAACAAGCTTTGGAAAAGGCTAAAAAAGGTGAGAAGAAACCGGGATTTTTTGCAAGTTTGTTTGGCGGAAAGAAGAAATAAGAAGATAGGACGTACGGTTGAAACCGCGTCTTGTCAAACGATGTCCGCCTCCACGGACTGAATAAAATAACGTTTTACGTTATTTTCACCGCCCGTTCTTCAACCCCTCTGAGCTCGGGTTTTGTTTGTATAGACGCGGTTTCAACCGCCCGGTCTTCTGTGCCCAATCTAAAGTCTAAAATCTCAAATCTAAAATTGATATGGTTTACCAACCCCCATCGGGTGCAAGAGATTTATTGCCCCTTGACGTTGCTCAAAAAAATTCGATCGAACGGCGCTTGCAGCAGGTTTTTCACCGCTGGGGCTATCACCGGATTATTACCTCTACTCTAGAACGGCTGGAGACGTTGATGGCTGGGGGCGCGATCGACCGATCGACCTTAATTCAACTCCAAGACGCTGAAGATGGAGAACTTGGCTTGCGGCCGGAATTGACAGCTTCCATCGCCCGCGCGGCTGCGATGCGGATGTCCGGGACACGCTGGCAGCCCCAGCGCCTCTACTACAACGCGAACGTCTTCCGCAAAGGCCCGGATACTGGCTCAGGCGGGCAACAGGAGTTCTATCAAGCTGGGGTAGAACTCCTCGGCGCGGGCGGGAGCGTTGCCGATGCGGAAGTGCTGCTGCTGCTGTCTGAGTGCTTGCAGAGCTTAGAAATTGATGACTGGCATTTGGTTTTGGGAGAAGCGGGCTTGACTGCAACTTTGCTAGAACCGTTTCCGCCAAATGTGCGCCAAAAAGTGCGATCGGCGATCGCCAATCTCGATCGCATAGCCTTGGAAACTTTGCCGTTGTCGGACGAATTGCGATCGAGAGCTTTGCTGTTGTTTGACTTGCGCGGCCGCCCAGAAGATGTATTGGAGATTGTGGCGAAGCTGGATTTAGATGCGCCACAGCAAGCCGCGTTAAATGAACTCAAAAGTGCGATCGAGCTACTGCACAAATGTCAAGCAAAAATTCCCAATCTCAAATCTAAAATTCATCTTGATTTAAGTTTGATTCAAACATTTGACTACTACACTGGAATTGTGTTTGAAGTTGTCAGCAGCAGCAAGACGGGACAGCGAGTTTTGGGACAAGGGGGACGCTACGACCAACTGTTGGGACTGTTCGACCCCCAAGGGCAAAATTCCCCCGGCATCGGGTTTTGTCTGAATATTGAGGATTTGCACCAAGTGTTGCTGACAGAGGGTCAATTGCCCACGGAGACACCAGCCAGCGAATGGTTAGTGGTGCCTCAAACCCCTGAAGCGGCAGCAGCGGCCTTTGATTATGCCCGCAAACTCCGAGAGTCTAGTCCCCTAATGCGGGTGGAAATAGATTTGGAGAGTCGGGAGACAGAGGAGGCTGCTAGGGACTACGCGCGCGATCGTAGAATTGCTCAAATTGCCTGGGTAAATGCCGAAGGTTCCCCAACAATTGAAAAGGTAAACCTCTTGCAAAATTCATTTTAATCAAATTTTGTAACAGGCAAGATGCCTGTTCCACAAGAAAAAATGTTTGCTTGTGGAACGGGCCGGAGAGCCCGTCCTAGTTATTTTTGCAAGAGGTCTAGTAAACTAGGATTTGTTTGAAACCTAATTGCTAACTACCAATTGCTAATTTCTCATCCACAATCCAAAATCTAAAATAGAAACATGGCGCACACTATCGTTACGAATATCTGCGAAGGAGTTGCTGATTGTGTAGGCGCTTGTCCAGTTGCTTGCATTCACCCAGGCCCCGGCAAAAACGTCAAAGGAACCGATTGGTATTGGATTGATTTCGATACCTGCATAGACTGCGGCATTTGTTTGCAGGTGTGTCCAGTCGAAAATGCGATCGTCCCAGACGAAAGGCCCGAATTGCAACAAACACCCGCTTAATTGCATTCACAAGTAAGGTGCGCAATGCGCACCCTACACATAGATAAACCTGTAGGGTGTGCACTGCGCACCATAGATTCACGAGTTATGCACACATTTACATAAACTCTTTCTCTTCCCTTCTCCTCTCTTCCTACCCTACCCTTCGGGAACCCCTGCGGGGAACGGGAACGGCTTCACCGAACGCGCCCTTAGCGTCTTCGCGGTTCGTTAAAATTCTATAACTAAGTTTAGATATCTAAGTGCAGGTAATTAAATATGCTACTTTTAGATCCAAAAACTCTCGAACCAGCCACCGAACAGCGCATTATTTTATATGATGTGACTTGGGAACAATACGAGCAACTTTCCGATATGTTTGTCGATGAATTCCCCAGGATGACTTACTTGGAAGGAACGTTAGAAATTATTATGACGACTTCGCCAGAACACGAAAGGCTCAAAAAAATTATTGCCCGGTTAATCGAAACCTATGCAGTTGAAAGGCTAATTAATCTCAACGGTTACGGAAATGCTACATTTCGCCGCGAAGTTGTGAGACGGGGTGCAGAACCCGATGAGTGTTATTGTTTGGGTTTACTTGCAGAAGTCCCGGATATTGTGATAGAAATTGCTCTGACTAGCGGCGGTGTTGATAAACTCGATGTGTATCGCGGTTTGCAGGTTCCTGAAGTCTGGTTTTGGGCGAATGACCGATTTTCTCTTTACCGTTTGCGAGAGTCTGGTTATGAGTTAATTTCCAGTAGTGAATTTTTGCCAGAGTTAGACTTTTCCGTGTTGAGTCAATATGTCGGATATGATAATCAGACTCAAGCTGTGATTGCTTATAGAACAGTTTTGCAAACAACTAGAGAAATCCCAAATCAATTATAAAATCTCCCCTTCTCTTCTCTTCCTTCGCGTTCTTAGCGTCTAAGCGCTTCGCGCAGGCTACGCCAACGCGGTTCGTTTAAAAAAGCCTATAAAAAAATGCAAAATATCGCACTTACCCCCAAACACATATTATCCATCCGCAGCCACGCCGAAAGCACTTATCCCGAAGAATGCTGCGGTTTGTTACTTGGTCGAGTTACTGCTGGTGTTAAAACTTTAGTAGAAGTGTGGCCGACTGACAACGCTTGGAGTGCGGAAGCTAAGGAAAATTGGCCCGAACAAATAGGCTTGACAGAAAGACGCAGATATGCTATTAAACCTGAAGAGATGTTGCGGGCGATGAAACATGGGCGCGATCGCAATTTAGACATCATCGGCATATACCATTCTCACCCAGATTGTCCCGCAGTGCCCTCGGAGTGCGATCGGGCATTGGCATGGGCCGAATACTCTTACATCATCGTGTCCGTGCGACAAGGCACTTCAGAAGACCTCCGCAGTTGGAGTCTTGACGCAGAGAGGAACTTTCAAGCAGAGGAAATTATCGCAGTTGAACCGACTCAGATTAAGAAATAATTACTAAAAATCACAAACACGCAAAAATGCCAAAGATTCAGATAGGATATAATTCAAAATCGGCACTATACAGAATATCATGCTAAATCCTAATCTGGACGAGATCCAGCTCAACAAACAAGAATACGAACGCTACTCTCGCCACCTCATCCTCCCAGAAGTTGGATTGGAAGGCCAGAAGCGTCTCAAAGCTGCGAGTGTGCTCTGCGTCGGTACGGGAGGCCTCGGTTCGCCGCTGCTGCTGTATTTAGCAGCCGCTGGTGTTGGCCGCATTGGGATTGTAGACTTTGATGTTGTAGACCATTCTAATTTGCAGCGCCAGGTAATTCACGGCACTTCTTGGGTTGGGAAGCCGAAGATTGAGTCGGCGAAAAATCGGATTTTAGAAATTAATCCTTTTTGTCAAGTTGATTTGTACGAGACTCGCGTTAGTTCCGAAAATGCGATCGCCATTGCGACTCCCTACGATATTATTATCGATGGTACGGACAACTTTCCGACTCGCTATTTGATGAACGACGTTTCGGTGCTTTTGAACAAGCCCAACGTCTACGGTTCCATCTTCCGATTTGAAGGACAAGCAACAGTTTTCAACTACGAAGGCGGCCCGAATTACCGCGATTTGTACCCAGAACCCCCGCCTCCTGGGATGGTTCCTTCTTGTGCCGAAGGCGGCGTTTTAGGCGTTTTGTGCGGAGTTATTGGTTCTATCCAAGCAACCGAAGCTATCAAGATTATCTTAGGTCAAGGCACTACTTTGAGCGGCCGGTTGTTGCTGTACAATGCCTTAGATATGACGTTCCGCCAATTGAAACTGCGGCCGAATCCAGTGCGCCCGGTAATTGAAAAGTTAATCGATTACGAACAATTCTGTGGCATTCCTCAAGCTAAAGCGGAGGAAGCGGAACAACAGAAAATTCCTGAGATGACTGTCACGGAACTTAAAGAGTTAATCGACAGCGGCGCGAAGGATTTTGTATTATTGGATGTTCGCAATCCTAACGAGTATCAAATTGCTCAAATTCCTGGGTCGGTTTTGGTTCCTTTACCGGATATCGAACACGGCGCAGGTATTGCTAAGGTCAAGGAATTGTTGAACGGACATCGCTTGATTGCACATTGCAAAATGGGCGGCCGTTCTGCGAAGGCCTTGGGCATTTTGAAAGAAGCTGGAATTGAGGGGATTAATGTTAAGGGCGGGATTAATGCTTGGAGTCAAGAAGTAGATTCGTCAGTTCCTCAATATTAAGATGCCCCGGCGAATGGAATTCGCGGCGACACAGACAAAACCCGCCTCCGCGGGTTGAAGATGTCCCGGCGAATGGAATTCGCGGCGACACAGACAAAACCCGCCTCCGCGGGTTGAAGAAAACCGGACATCTGAAATTATGTTATTTTCTTTAGTCCGCGGAGGCGGACATCGTTTGTGTAGACGCGGTTTCAACCGCCGTCTCATCTTCGTTTGTGTAGAAGCGGTTTCAACCGCCGTCTTATCTTCTCTTAATTTTACCTAATAGATTCTTGAAATTTGCCCCCAACATAACCAAAGACCAAACCACAACCCCCGCGCCGATACTAATCAACAAAACCAACGCAAAAGAATTGATTCCCACCTTCAGGAAAGGCAAAGCAATCACCTGATTCGGCGGGTCTTGTTTAATCAAATAAGGAGAACTGCCAGCCACTACCCCGGCGACTCCCAAACCAAAGCCCACAGCTTGAATCGTGACTTCTAATTTTGCATCCCGATAAGCTTCTTCAATGGCAACAACGCCTCGAATTGCTTCCATTGCTTTGTCTAGCAAGCCGGTGCCGTGGGTGAAGTAGCCTAAGTCTGCTTTGATTTGTGCTTGAAACTGCGGCGAGGTTTCTTTGCTGAATAATTCGAGAAAGCTTAAATCGCAGTCACCCTCATTGTACTTCTTCCTTGATTTTAAGTCAAGACTTATCTGCTTTAACTTATCTTCGTAGTTTTTGGCGTTAATTGCGATCGTATTTTGCCGAAATTCCAAGTCCATCAGCAACCGGGCATAGTTAACAGCGCGCGGCGGCATCTCGATTGTCTGACGTTCGAGACGTTCTAATTCCTCTTCCTTTAAACCCGCACCTTTCAATTGCCGCTGCTGGGCTTCGTCTTGCCGCAAATACTTAAAAGTCGCGTCGATATTGAGTTCAATTTGTTTGTATTCCTCGCGAGTCACCAGGTAAATTTTGCGGGTATCGTGATAGGCGCGGAGAATCTTATTGCGGAACAAAAACAACTCGACAAAATCGCTGTACCGCATCTCATCCCAGATTTCATCAGTTGCTGAACTGTTGAAAAACCAGACTATAACGTGACAGTCAGTATCTTGGCGACTGGGATTGCCGTATTCTAAAATTGGGCTACCGAACAACTCGCCTTGACGGTAAAAACTCGGCAGATTGTCACCGGAAATGAATTTTTCTAAACACTGTTGGGCTAATTTTTTCAGAAACTGCGAATCTTCCCGCGCCGCCTGGTTTTGTTCGACACTCAGCCAAGCCGTAAGCAGCAGAGTTTGACCGAAATAGCTTTGCACAAAATCCGGCAGCAAGCAGTTATCGGGATTAAATTCCTTGAAGATGCTAACATCGACAGCGGGCGTTTTAACGTTGTCAACTTTTTCGGGAATGCGAATTTTCAAACCCAAAGCATAGCTGTCATCAATCCGCAGCGGTTCGGCAAAACCTTTAAGATTTATTTGCTGGTTGTCGTGGGAAATATCCTTAGCAAAAGCCAGAGAATTTCTGCCGCCGACAACTTGTTTATTAATCAGGTTGACTCGCCATCCGAGAGGTTCATCTTTTTTGGATAAATAGCTGCCGTTGAATGGTTTACCAACTGCTAATTTAGCTTGCAATATCTCGTTGCACTTGTCCCACAGTTTGGTTAATTCTACAGGAGAACTCGACTCTGTTTCTGGGGGTTTGCAGAGGTGATAGGCAAATAGATAGACGTTGGGGGCATAGATTTTGCTATTTTGAGTCATTGCCTTTATCTAATTTCTGTGCATCGAGTTGTCGAAGTTTTTCGCAAGCTTCTTCAATGGCTTGACGCAGAGTTTGAGTAGTATTGGTTAACATCTGTTGTGTAGTTGGGGTGGGTTCGCCCGCATCGTCGAAATCTTTTTTATTTTGGGCTACATCTTGTTTTAAATTTTCTCCCAATTCATGATGGGCGCACCACTTGCTGATAGTCATCGCAATCGGGAATAATTCATCATCGGCTGATTCTGCTATTTCTGTATCTAGTTTGGGTAAATCTTGCCATGCTGTTGGCATAAAAAGGCTGGGATTTTCGCGCAGCCATTTGAAGAAAACAATGATAACTTTTTCAGGTTCCATAAAACAATTCTCCGTTAATAAAACACAGGTTCGTAGTGAGGACTTTAGTCCTTCTTCCAGGTTCGCAGTCAGGACTTTAATTCCCAAAGCGTGTCAAAATCCGCGTTAAATCCGCAGTCCGCCAGGGGTTTAAACCCCTGTCTAATAGCGAAAGTCCTCTGAAGAGGACTGATGAGTTCTTCAGTCCTCTTCAGAGGACTTCAGCTTTGAGGCAGGGGTTTTAACCCCTGACTGACGGTCTTTGAGGTTAATTTGTGTTTCCACTTAATATCCAGTAGCACAAAATGCCGCCCAATACTTGGGATGGCTAAACGGCTGTTCCTCTGGCGATAATACTAACCACAGTTCCACACTTTGCCCAGATTTTTTATCTAAACTTAAGGATTTAACCCAAACTCCAAAATCCTCCTTGCTGACTGCGCGCATCCAGTTTTGGGCGCAGTTCAAAGCGACGGCGACTGAAACTTTCGGTAGCAATTCCTGATAAAATTTTATCATTAAAATTGCCGTCGCAAAATCATCGACTGACCACAAAGTGCTAACAACACTCAGACTCCCAGCATACAAGAAGCCGCTGGGTAAACCAATGTACTCATCAGTCATTTCTGTTGAACTGGTTAACCCGGTTTCGCAGGCGGAGAGTGTCACGAGATTGCACCTACTTAACTCTAAATCGGCAAAGATTTCTCGCAAGGTTAGGCATTTTTCCGGGATGGCTTTTCGCCCGCTTCGCATTGTCACATAACGGGGAGTTTCGGGCCTATCCTCTTGAAGCCCCCCCTTACCAAGGGGGGGTTGGGGGGGGTTAATTTCCTCTTGAAGCCCCCCCTTACCAAGGGGGGGTTGGGGGGGGTTAATTTCGGGGATTGATTCGATGGAATCGGCTAGGGCTAGAAGGGACAGCAGCGGATAGTCAAAGTTAAATACTCCGTGACAGGAAAAGTGGATGTAGCTGGCATTGGAGAGGTTTTTGAGGTTTTCGTTGAAGGCGATTTTTGTGGCTTGTTGTTTGATTAATATGTCATGGGTATCGAATTTTTTTTTGATGATTTGTACTTCCATGTCGGCGTTCGATAAATCTTCGGTGGGATTCTGAATCGCAAATAATGGCTGAAGTTCGGGGGCGGGAGATGTGCGGGTTTTGATGCGGTTTTGTACGAGTTCTAGTAGTTGCAAACTGGGGGCGTATTTCACGCCGCTGGGGAAGCAGTCTAGGAGGTTTCCGCGAAACAACATTGTTTCTTGGGTGAACCGGGTTTGTGATGTGAATGGTAGGGCGTGGAGGGGGAATAGGTGCAGGTAGCGATGGGGTACTAATATTAGTTGGTGGCAATGATTGGGGATTTTGGCGACTATCTCGTTGACGCGCAAGATTTCGGAGAGTTTGTGCAGTTTTGCGGATAGGGTTTGTTGCCAGATTTTTTGTTTGGCTTTGTCGCGGTATTCGTTGAGATAGTCGTTTTTCCAGGTTTCTAATTCGGCTAATTCGGTGGCGGTTATTGGTACTAAGTCTATTTTGTCGCGGGTGATGATGAAGGCTGATCCTCCCCAGTCTTGGTTGTTAAATTTGGGGTTGCCGATGTACCATTCTACAATTGCTGTTTCTGTATCTAATGTTTGCTGGAATTCGGCGATATTTATGGGTTCGACTTTCTGGGTTAGGGTGAATTCTGGTTCTCGCTTTTTTATCTGTTTCAGCAATTGTTCTAATTGCTGCAATGTTCTTGCTAATTTGTCTTTTTGTTGTTGAAATGATTCGGGGCTGAGGCTGCGGGTTTGAGTTGCGCGTTGTGTGTCGGAGTATTCGGAAACTCCCCCCGGTTCCCCCTTGCTAAGGGTGGGAGAAAGAGTGGGAGAGGATGTTTCTGTTTCTAGGAATTGTTGGGAGGCGGCGATTTGGCTGCGTAAGTTTCTGAGTTGCTGTTTATCGGTTTCGGTGGCTGTTTTGGGATAGATTTCGCTGTTGGTGAAGAGTTCGACTAGGTAGCGGGATTTGCTGCGTTCTACGGTTTGGACTGCTTTGTGATATTGTTGGTGGTTGATGCAGGATTGCATCATTTTTTCGTAGA
>Ga0335395_10000601_pt1 | contig 22624 bp, 16 predicted proteins | sample MAT02_FD_205744 | JGI IMG/M metagenome (GOLD analysis project Ga0335395, IMG submission 205744) | Freshwater microbial communities from Lake Fryxell liftoff mats and glacier meltwater in Antarctica - MAT-02 (spades assembly) (version 2) ...
TGGCTGAGCGCCAGCACACACCCGATTTCTTCGCCGTTGTGATCGGTCAGGGCCGCCTCAGCAGCGCTGGCCGTCGCATGCACCTGGTTGGCGCCAAGCGTGCCGGCGCTGCCCCGCAGCTTGTGTACGCGGTCGCGAAGGCTGGCGCGCGATGTGGGATCGGCCAGCTGGCCAGCGACTTGCTCCGGTGAGTTGATCGCCTGGAGGTCGGCAAAGTCGGTGCCGATCCAGGCCAGCATCTTAAGGAACAGCGGGGCGTCGTGGTTCAGCCGCGCGGCGGCGCTGTCGGCGTCGATCCCCTCGACCGCTGGCCAGGCGTCGCCGCTCTGGCGCGACTCAGGCGCGCTCACCCAAAGCAGCGGGGCACCGCGCGCGCGCTCCACCTGTTGGCGCACAGTGCGGATCAGCGCCTCGGGCTCCAGGGGTTTGGACAGGAAATCGTTCATGCCCGCCTGCAAAGCGCGCTCGCGCTCTTGCGCCAGGGCGCCTGCAGTCAGCGCGATCACGGGCAGCGTGGCCAGAGACGCCACCTGGCGCAGCCTGCGGGTGGCCTCCAGCCCATCCATCACCGGCATCTGGATGTCCATCAGCACCACATCGATTTGATCCGCGTGGTGGTGCAAGGCGTCCAGCGCTTGTGCGCCATTGGTTGCCGTGAGCACCTGCGCACCAAATTTCTCCAGCAACCGGCGGGCAATCTCCAAGTTGACCCCGCTGTCATCGACCAGCAGCACCCCCACCCCAGCCAGCCATTGGGCCGGCAGGTCGGTCAGCTTCGTCTCCTGCAGCAGTCTGGCGGTGTTCCCCTCGCGCTCAACGATGCTTTCGCTGATGGCATTGAAGAGCGCCGAGACCTCCAGCGGCTTGGCCAGCATCTTGTGTTTCACCAGCGTATCGCCTAGATCACCGCCGGGCTCAAGGTGCTGAGCCGACACAACCAGCGCGGCTGGCATGTGGTCGGCGCCCACCTGCTGGGACAGTGCGCTCAGCGCCTCCAGACCGTTGAGGCTGGGCATGCGCCAGTCCACCAGCAGGGCGTCAGGCATGTGTTGGCCCGAGGCGATGCAGCGGGTCACATGCTGGATCAGCGCCTCTCCCGAGGACAGTTCGACCGCACGCCACCCCAGCGAGCGCACCAGCGCGGCCATGGCGGCGCGGTCGGCGGCGTTGTCGTCCACCACCACGATTTCCAGCGGACTGGGCGCCGCGCAAAGCCCAGCCTGCTCGCTGCTTGAGAGGGAAACCAGCGGCAGCTCCACCCAGAACTCACTGCCTTCAGCCGGTGCGCTGGTGACCCCGGCACGACCGCCCATGGCTTCACTCAGCTCTCTGACAATGGACAAACCCAGGCCGGTACCGCCAAAGCGCCGCGTGGCGGTGTCGTCGGCCTGGATGAACGGTTGGAACAGGCCAGCCTGCGCCTCCAGGGCAATGCCAATGCCCGTGTCCCTGACCGAGAGCCGCAGCCGCTTGGCGTCACCCATGCCGGAGCTGCTGGCGACGACCTTGATCTGGCCGACTTCGGTGAACTTCACCGCGTTGCCGATCAGGTTGATCAGTATCTGGCGAACCCGCTGGGCGTCGCCCAGCAGCCACGCGGGCAGACCGCTTTCTTCCTCCAAGCGAAAGGACAGCCCTTTTTGCACCGCCTGCGGCGCATAAACGGTTTCCAGCTCGTGCAGAAGGCTGGGCAGGTGGTAAGGCTCGGCGCTGAGGTTGACCTCGCCGGCCTCGATCTTGGCCAGGTCGAGCACATCGTTGACGATGCCCAGCAGGGAGCGGCCAGCCAGCTGTGCTTTGCCCAGCAGCTGGCGTTGGTCGGCGTCCAGCAGGGTGTCGGCCAGCAGGTAAAACACGCCCAGCACGGCATTGAGTGGCGTGCGAATCTCGTGGCTCATGTTGGCGAGGAACTTGCTTTTGCTCTGGCTGGCCACCTCGGCACCGGTTTGGGCGCGCTTGAGAACCTCGGCGGCCTCGTGCCGCTCGGTGAAGTCCATCAGAGCACCGATCAGCGCCACCGGCTTCGCATCTTTTGATAAGGGGTCGTATTCGGCCTCACCCACCGAGCGCACCCAGCGCTGCTCACCGCGCGCGGTGAGGTAGGGCAGCTCCAGGTCGTACGGCTTGCCGGTGTCGATCGCTTCCTGGATGGCAGCGATCAGCCCAGGCTGTGCCTCGGGCGGATAGAACGCAAGGCCCGTTTCCAGCGCCGGCTCGTAGTCGTCTTCGACCCCGGAGATGCGGCGGGTCTGGATGGTCCATGTAAGCTTTTGATCGGCCAGGTTCAGGCGCCAGCCACCGACGCCAGCTACCTTGCTCACACGCTCCAGGAAACTTTCGCTGTCGCGCAAGCGCTCTTCTGCCAGCTTGCGCGCGGTGATATCGAGATGGGTCCCAAACATCCATTCGGGCTCGCCATTCGCACCGCGCACGGTGACCTGACCCCGAGACAGCACCCACACCCAGCCGTTGGTGCGGTGGCGCATGCGCGCCTCGCTTTCGTAGCTGGGAAGCGCGCCAGCAAAGTGCTGTTTGAGCATGGCCTGGGCCGCCACCAGGTCGTCAGGGTGCATGTGCTCAGTCCAGGTGGCCGAGGTGATCGGCTCTAGCTCGGCTGCGGTGTGCCCCAGGATCCTTGCCCATTTCTCGTTGATGCGAAGCTCACCTGTTTTGATGTTCCATTCCCAGGTACCAGCGCCCGTGCCCTGGACGATGCTTTGCAGCCGCTGGCGCTCTGTGCCTTGCTCGTGCAGGGCGCGCTCAAGTCCGCTGCGCTGGACATTCAACTCGCTCACATCTTGCGCAATCAGATAAAGGCCTGTCACCTGTTCTTGCTCGGCGTCGGGAACGAACTGAATCGAGAACGCCACCTGCGGCTGGCCGCGTCGCGCTGGCAAAGTGAACTCGAATTGCTGGCGCTCCCCGGCCAGTGCGGCGCGAAGGCGGGGCTCGGCGGCGGCGAAAAGCTTGGGGGAAATGAGCGTGTTCAGCGGCTTGCCGTGCGCATGGGTAGGCACCACGTTCAGGATGTCCGCAAATGATTGGTTCATCACCCGGCATGTCAGGTCGCTCTGAAAATACGCAATCATGAGCGGCACCGAGTCGAGCACGGTCAGCAGAAATCGGCTGGCCTGTTTGAGCTCCTGCGTTCTGCCCTTTACCCGATCTTCAAGCTCTGTATTGAGCTGGATCAGGGCCTCTTCGTGGCGCCTTCCCTCGGAAATGTCGCGCATCAGCTTGGCCACACCGACCACGCGGCCACGCGTGTCGCGGATGGCGCTCGCGGTCATGCTGACCTCGATCAGGTGTCCGTCGCGGTGCAGGCGCGTGGTTTCAAAAGGCGTGGCGAAACCTCGCTCGCCAGCGAGTTGCAGCAGATCCTGGTCTTCGTGGCACCGCTCGGGCGGGAGCAACAGCGAGGCCAGTGGCTGGCCAATGGCGTTCTCGCTGGGGTGTCCGAACAGCGATTGTGCCGCCTTGTTCCAGGACTGGATTCGGCCGTCCATCGACTCGCTCACGATCGCATCGCTTGCGTTTTCGACGATGGCCGCGAGCAATGCGTTGGCTTGGGCCACTTGGCGGCGCCGCCGCAGCGCGGTCATCCACACCACCTGAAGCCCAGCCAGCAGCGCGGTCACCAGACCACCGACCAAACCCACATTGGCTGGCGGCGGCAGGTTGAGCGCGGTCACGAATGCGGGGTCGGCATGGAAGTCGATCCGCCATTGGCGCCTGAACACCTCCATTTGGAACGAAGTACCCAGGGCTGCCGTGTGGGAAGACTTGCCGCTGGGGTCCTGACTGAAGAAGACCTCGCCCTGCGGGAAGTCTGTCGTGTCCCACATGGAAAAGCGCAGTGAGTTTTCTTGCAGATTCAGGCCGCTGAGCACCTCGTTGATGACCAACGGCGTGTAGGTCCAGCCCAGGCCCGCGGCTTCGCGCTCGGCGACGGAATCGGTGGGCATGCCCGGGCGGTACACCGGCAGCACCAGCATGAAAGAGCGCAGCGAGGCACCCGTGGTCTGCATCAGTGTGATCGGCGCGCTGATGGTGGCTTCGTTGTTTTGCAGGGCCGTCCAGGCGGCGTTGCGGCGACTGGCCTCGGAGCCGATATCCAGCCCCAGGGCCTGTTGGTTGTTTTGCAGGGGCTCGATGTAGCGGATGACAAAGCGCTCGTCGTTGTTGGGCGTGAGCTGGCGGATGGTGAAGTCGGGCGCGCCGTCGGCCCGCGCCTCTTCGGTGTAGCGGTTGACCTCGCTGACGGGCACCCGCTCGATGAAGCCAAAGCCGCGCGATCCTGGGAATTCCTTTGGTACATCGCGGGTGCGGGAATACGCCTGCATCTTTTCGTTGGAAAGCCCGGTGACCTGGGTGGCGACCACCATGCCGCGAAGGCCGCGCACGCCATATTGGTACAGCCTGAATCGGTCAACGATGTCGTCGGTGATGCGCTGCGCTTCCAGCTGGATGCGCTCGCGCGCCGTGGCCTCGTTGTGTTGCTGTTGACGCTGAACCAGCCCGAGCGAGACGAGCGCACCCACCAGCAGCGTCAGCAAGGTCCAAGGGGCGATGGAGCGCCAGAAGGCAGTCTTTTTCATTCGATTCGGATGCGGTGTCTGTCCGTTTTCCGGATCAGAAGGAAAACACCCATTCTGATCAACGGCCTGTGTTCTGAATCAGACGATCAGCGGCTGCATGTTGCCGCAAATTGGCGGTTCAGTTGGCCGCGCGGGCAGACGACAGCGGCACATCAATGCCACGAATCCGGTCCCACAGCCACGGCAGCGCACGCCCCACATCGGGGCGCATGCTGACCTGCACTGGGGCCTGATCGCCGACCGCTTGCGGCGTGCCCAGATCGAAACGAAACGCGTAGGCCGGTTCCTGCCCCATGCGCAGGTCGACCAGCGTGACACGCCCGTCTTGCTTGACCAAACTGAAAAAGCCTTTGCTGAAAGCGGCGATGCGCTGCACCGAGTCGTTGTTGCCATGTTCGGCCAGCAGCTCGGCACCGCGCGGGTGCGCTGTCCAGCGCACCGTGGGCTTGGCGTCGAGCAGTGAGTAAAAGCCCTCGTAGTACCGCTCGGGTGTGGTCGCCACCAAGCGCCAGAGCACCGTGTTGAAGGGCGACGGGGTTACCAGCAGACCTTGCGCGCTGATGCCCTCGCTTTGAAGCGAGGCGCGCGCGATGCCCTGCACATGCTGTTGCGCCAGCACGCTCCAGCCGAGGTACAGCGTGCTGAGCACCAGCGCGGCGGCGTTCCAGCGCAGGCCGCGCACGTTCTTCAACCGCAGCGCCGCCACCACGCCCACGATCAGCGGCACGGTGTAGGCCGGGTCGATGATGAACATGCTGCCGACACCGAACGGGTGGTTGGAAAACGGCATCAGTAGTTGGGTGCCGTAAATCGTCATGGCATCGAGCAGTGGGTGGGTGATGAGCACCAGCCACAGCGCGAGCCACCACCGTTTGAACAGCGCCGCCTCCCCATGGATGCGAGACACCAGCCACGCCAGCAGCGGCGAAAACAGCGTAAGGTAGAAAAACGAATGGCTTTCGCCTCGGTGGCGCACCATGTTGAGCACCGCGTCGCCGAAGTCGATGAAAACATCGAGATCGGGCACGGTGCCAGCGATGCCGCCCCAGAGTGCGGCCTTCCAGACTGCGGTGCGTCGGCCCATCACGGCCACGCTCACGGCAGCGCCGAGGGTGATTTGAGTCAAAGAATCCATGCGCGGACTCTAACGACCGCGCGCTGCCCGCGCCGGTCCGGGGCTTTGCCGCGAAGCCGGCTCAGGCTTGTACGACGATGGGGAAGCGCGCCCGCAGGCCGTCGCTGCTGGGGGCAAACGGCACGGTGATCGCTGCCTGGGCGCGTTCGTCCAGGCGGCGCCACAAAAAGTCGCGCGCATTGGCTGGGTCGCCCGCCACGTAGAGCTGGGTGGTGAGCAGATCGGCGCCGTCGAGTTTCACTTTGACATGGATGTGCGGCGTGCGCGCACCGTAGCGCGCTGGGCGCAGGGTTCGGAAGCGGTAAGCGCCGTCTTTGCCCACGGACACACGGCCAAAACCCTGGAAGGTGGGGTCGGCCTTGCCGCCATCGCCCGGGTGGTGGTAATGGCCGTCTTGGTCGCACTGCCAGATTTCGACCAGCGCGCCCGCCACCGGCACGCCGCGCGTGTCCAGCACCGTGCCCTCGACCCAGGCGGCTTCTCCCTTGGCGTAGCGGACCGTGCCGTTGCGCAGCAGGTCGAAATCGGTGTCGGCTGGCAGGCTCGCTGGGTAGAACGGCCCCTCGCTCTGGCTGGGCGTGGGCCGCAAGCTCGACCCCTGCGCCAGCGCAGGCGTAAGCCAGGCCGGGGCGGCAGTGGCTGCAACGAGACCGGCGCTGCGCAGCAACAGAACGCGGCGCGAGGCGGACGGGATGGGTGGCATGGCGGGCTCCTGGAGACGGTGGTTTTGCATTCGGGCTGGTCTTGCCGAAGCCGCTGACCGAGGGACTTCGACCGACTCAGCCCGAGCGGTCTTTGTCGTCGGCGTTGGGCTGCAAATCCAGCGACACGAAGCGAACGCTGTGGTCGTCTGGATCGCGCGGATCGGCGCTCTCTTGGAAGCCCAGGCTGCGCGCAAGTTCCAGCATGCCGGTGTTTTCGCGCAGCACGGTGCCCACGATGCGCTGCGTGCCGTGGGCTTTCAGGTACTCGATGAGCTTGACCATGAGCCGCTGTCCCAGCCCGTTGCCTTTGAGGTCGGAGCGCACGATGACACCGAATTCGGCAGCGATGTTGTCGGGATCGACCATGCCGCGCACCGCGCCCAAGGTTTCCTCGCCGTCGCCCGCGATGGGGCGGGTGGCGATGAAGGCCATTTCGCGCGCGTAGTCGATCTGGGTCAGGCGCGCCAGCTCGCTGTGTTCAATGCTGCGCCGGCTGTAGAACACCCGCAGGCGGATGTCTTCGGGTTCCAGCTGCTCCAGAAACCGCCGGTGCTGCGCCTCGTCTTCGGGCCGGATCGGGCGCAATGTGATCGCCTCGCCCTGCCAGATCCAGCTCTCCACCAGGTGCTGCGGGTAAGGCTGGATGGCAAAGTTTTCGGGACCGGCCGGGCGTTTTGACGAGACGCGCACCCGCGCGTCCAGCGCCACCACGCCTTCGTGGTTGACCAGCAACGGGTTGATGTCGAGCTCGGCCAGCTCGGGCAGATCGACCAGCAGCTGCGACACGCTGACCAGCACCTGGGCAATGCCGTCAAGGTCGGCCGCTGGCTCGTCGCGGTAGCCGTGCAGCAGCTTGGCAACGCGGGTGCGCTCGATCTGTGCCAGCGCCAGTGGCGTGTTGAGTGGCGGCAGAGAAAGCGCGCTGTCGGCCAACACCTCGACCGCGGTGCCGCCCTGGCCGAACAAGATGATCGGGCCAAACACCGGGTCGATACTGGCGCCGACGATGAGCTCGTGCGCGTGCTTGAGTTTCACCATGCGCTGCACGGTGAAGCCTTGCACATCGGCATCGGGCCGCAGCTCGCGCACCCGAGCCAGCATGGCAGCGCAGGCCTCGCCCAGTTCGGCCGCGTTGCCGATGTTGAGGCGCACGCCGCCCACGTCGGACTTGTGGCTGATGGTGTGCGATAGGATCTTGAGCGCCACCGGGTAGCCGAGTTCGTCTGCTGCCGCCTGAGCTTCGCTGGCCACAGGGCCGACCACGCGCGTGGCCACCACCGGTACGCCGGCGGCGTCCAGCAGTGCCTTGGCTTCAGGTTCGGTGAGCAGCTCGCGCCCGCTGGTCAGCACGTCTTTGACGATCTGACGAATGCGCGGCAAGTCCGCCGGGCGCCTCGCACTGTGCGCGGGCGGCGTTTGCAGCAGCGCTTCCTGGTTGAGACGGTAGGTGCGCAAGAAGGAAAACGCGCGCACCGCTTCTTCTGGCGTGTTGTAGTCGGGCACGCCAGCGTCGCGAAAGATCTGCCGCGCCTGTGCCACCGCGCCGTCGCCGAGCCAGCAACCCAGCACCCGGCGCGGCGCGGCGGTGACGGCGGGCAGCAGCGCCCGCGCGATCTCGGTGCTGGCCACGATGGCGGTGGGTGCGTGGATGAACAGCACCGCGCTGCTGGGCTCGTCTGAGAGCGTAGCGAGCGCTTCCAGATGGCGCTGGCCCGGCGCGTCGCCAATGATGTCGATCGGGTTGCCGTGCGACCAGTTCGCGGGCAGCACCTTGTTGAGCCGCGCCACCGTGGCGGCTTTCAGCACAGCCATCGGCACATCTTCGCTGGCGGCAGCATCGGCCGCCATCACGCCAGCGCCGCCGCCGTTGGTGAGCACGATCAGATCGCTTGATGGCCCATCGCGAAAGCGCGCCAGTGTCTCGGCAGCGAGCAACAGGTCTTGCAGCGAGGTCACGCGCAGCATGCCCGCGCGCTCGATGGCGGCGTCGAACACTGCGTCCGACCCGGCGAGCGCGCCGGTGTGCGAAGCCGCTGCCGCCTGGCCCGCCGCCGAGCGCCCTGCCTTGACCACGATCACCGGTTTGTTGCGCGCCGCTGCGCGCGCCGCCGACATGAATTTGCGCGCATCTTCCACGCTCTCGATGTAGAGCAGGATGGCGCGCGTTTTGGGGTCGCTGCCCAGGTAATCGAGCATGTCGCCGAAGTCGATGTCGGCGTGTTCGCCCAACGAGACAAAGTGCGAGAAGCCGATGCCGCGCGAACCCGCCCAGTCGAGCATGGCGGTGACCAGCGCGCCCGATTGCGAGACAAAGGCCAGCTCGCCAGGCTGGGCGCTGATGTGCGAGAAGCTGGCGTTGAGCCCGACATGGGGCGAGAGCATGCCGATGCAGTTGGGCCCGAGGATGCGCAGCGTGTGCACCCGCGCGGCGTCGAGCATGGCCTGCTTTTGCTTGGCGTTCAGCCCAGCGGTGATGACGATCGCGGTGCGGGTGCCGCGCGCGCCCAGCTCGGCAATCAGCCGCGCCACCGTGGCGGGCGGGGTGCAGATCACCGCCAGATCGGGCGCTTCGGGCAGCGCTGCCACGTTGGCAAAGATGGGCACACCATTGAGGTCGGCGTGTTTGGGGTTGACGCCGTAAAGTCGGCCTTTGAATTCGGCGCTTAGGTTGCGCCAGACGGTCCCGCCGACGCTGGCCGGGCGCAGCGTGGCGCCAAAGACAGCGACCGAAGCGGGCGCAAACAGCGCGTCGAGGTGGCGGATGCTCATGGCTTGGGTTCTCCCGGGTTGGATGCCATGAAGGCGATCAGCGCCGAGCGCATTGCCTCCTCGACCGACATGTCGATGGGCGTTGTCCAGCTTCTTGGCACAAACACGGTGTAGCCGCCAATCATGTAGCCCATGGGCAGATAGACCGCCACCCGGCCGTCCAGATCGCTCAAGCCGCGCGGCAGGCCCCTGAGCGACTGGCGCGTGATCAGGCCCACGATCGACAACTCATGCCCTGGCATGCTGAGCAACACCACCTGCTGCGCCGGTTTGTCGTGCGGCGCGAAATAGTCAGCAAAGTTTTTCAGCGAGCTGTAAATGCTTTTGACCACCGGGAGGTTGGTGAACGGCAACTCCACCCACGACAGCAGGCGCGCGCTGATGGGTTGGGACACCAGAAAACCCAGTGCAAGAATCACACCAGCGCCCAGCGCAATGCCCAGGCCGGGCAGGTAAAAGTCGCCCAGCACTGGCCGGATCACGGCCATGGCGGTGCCCTCGATCCAGCTGATGAACAGGATCAGCAGGTAGAGGGTGAGCACCAGCGGCAAGAAGGTGATGAGGCCGCGAAAGAAGTACTGGGAGATGCGTTTCATGAGGGGGACGGTGTGGGGCTGAGCGGGTAACTTTTGAGCATAGCAGCGCGCTGTGGCGCGGCCCTGACGCAGGGCGAGTGCCCAACTGGGCACAGCCGCTGTGCAGATGTGTTGAGCAGCGGGCCATTGCAAATCGGCACAATGGCCTGATCTAAACGCAGATGGGTCGCTGCGGTTCGACTCTCCGAGGAGGTGCTTGGGCTCTTTCTGTGTGGTTGGGCTCTGTTGCCTTCTCGATCCGCACCAAATCCCTCTGCGTGACCCATGTGCTTCTCTGCCACTCTTTTTGGAACTCTGCTGGCGCTCTGGCGCTCCGACTGACATGAACGCTTTCACCGATTTCCTGGGTCGCTTGCTGGCTGGCGCGATCAAACTGCTGCTGGTGCTGGCGGCAGGTGTGTTTGTGGTCGGTTTCTTGCTGGTGGCGCTGGTTGCTGTGGTGCTGGTGTCGCTGTGGTCGCTGGTGACGGGGCGCAAGCCAGCGCCGGTGGTGCTGTTCACCCGCATGCGCGAGCAGTCGAAGCGCTACACGCAAGGCGTGTGGCCGGGCGCGGCGGGCGCCAAGCCACCGGCCGATGTGGTGGACATTCAGGCCACCGAGGTGACCGATGTCTCCCCACGGGGTACGAAAACCCCGGTGGAGGCAGACTTCACTCGGCGCTAGCGCCCCCGTCACTGTCGCTGTCGCTGTCGCGGGCCGATCGACGCGCGAGCGCTGCGTTGTACAGCGCGTTGCGCGGCTCGCCCGAAATATCTGCCGCCAAGCGCACTGCGGTTTTGAGCGGCAACTCGGCCAACAGCAAATCCAGCGTGCGCAGCGCGGCAGTCGAGAGCGCATCGTCAGCGGTCGCAGTGGGTTGTGGGTGCACCATCAACACAAACTCGCCGCGCGTGCGGTGCGGATTCATCTGCAACCAGTCGCTCAGGTCTTGCGCGGCGACATCCGCCACTTCCTCAAATTGTTTGGTGAGCTCGCGGCCCACCGTGACGCGGCGCGTGCCCAACGTGGCCAGGGCGCTGGCGAGCGCCTCAATGCGGTGGGGCGCCTCCAGCACCAGGCAACCGCGCGCATCGGCTGCGATCGCTTGCACCTCACGCTGGCGCTCGGCTGCTTTGGGCGATAGAAAACCGGCGAATACAAACCGGCCCGAGCCGCCGCCCAGGCCCGCCACGCTGAGCAAGGCGGTGAGGCTGCTGGCGCCGGGAATCGGCACGCAGCGCAGGCCAGCGGCCTGGGTGAGCGCCACCAGCCGCGCGCCGGGGTCGCTCACACCGGGTGTGCCCGCGTCGCTCACATAGGCCACCCGCTGGCCGTCGCGCAGGCGCTGCACCACGGTTTGCGCCGCCTCGGCCTCGTTGTGCTCGTGCAGCGCGAGCAGCGGCTTGTGCAACCCATAGCCTTGCATCAGCGAGGCGGTGTGGCGCGTGTCCTCACAGGCCACTGTGTCAACCAATGACAGCACATGCAAGGCGCGCAAACCGATATCGGCCAGGTTGCCAATGGGCGTGGCAACCAGGTAGAGCGCACCCTGCGGATAATGCTGCTGGCCAGCAAACGCGCTGGCGGTGCTCAACAGGGAAGGGGTGTGTGCGGACAATGGAGTTCAACCCGAAAACATGGTGGGTGCGAAAAACCGCGCCTGCTGCGGCCACGGGGCCCGCCGATGCCACCAGTGCCGCTGGTGTCAGCAGCACCACCGAGCGCAGCACCAAAAGCAGCACCAAACAGCGCGGCGATGCCGCTGAAGATGCGGCTTTGGCTCATTTGCAAGCCCAGGGTTTGCGCCTGGTGCAGCGCAATTTCAAGACCCCAGGGCGCGGCGGTGGCGAGATCGATTTGATTATGCGCGAGCGCGACGGCACGCTGGTTTTCGTCGAGGTGCGCCAGCGCGCCAGCGCCAGCCAGGGCGGCGCGGCGGGCAGTGTCACGAGGTTCAAGCAACAGCACATCGTGCTGGCCGCGCGGCACTTTTTGCTGCGATTCGGATCTGAGCCGCCATGCCGTTTTGACGTGGTGCTGTTGCAAGGCGCTAACCCCGCAAAAGGCGACCCATCGAGCGGTACTTCTATCACTTGGCTGCGGGCCGCGTTCGATGCGTCAGCAACTTCTTGACACCGATCGCGAGACTATGATTGGCGCATGCTTGTGCAACGTATCCAGCAGCAATTCATCGACAGCGCCGACCTGAAGTACCAGTGCGCGCAGACGCTTGCGCCCCAGGTGGAGGCGGCGGTGGGCGCGGTGCTGGCCAGCGTCACCGGTGGCGGCAAGGTGCTGACCTGTGGCAACGGTGCCTCGGCCGCTGCGGCGCAGCAGTTTGCGGCCAGCTTCATCGGTCGCTACGACCGCGAGCGCCCCGAGCTGGCGGCGCTCTCCCTCTGCGCCGACGCTTCGGTGCTGACGGGCATTGCCAACGATTTCGACGCCAGCGCTGTGTTTTCACGCCAGGTGCGCGCACTCGGTCAGGCGGGCGATGTGTTGCTGGCGATTTCCACCACCGGCAACTCGCCCAATGTGCTGGCGGCGGTGGACGCGGCGCACGAGCGCGACATGACCGTGGTGGCGCTCACCGGTGCGCGCGGTGGCGCGCTGGCGCAGCGGCTGCGCGACACCGATGTGGAGGTGTGCGTGCCCCACGACATGCCGGCCCGAATTTTGGAGGTGCACCACTTGGTGCTCCATTGCATTTGCGACGGGGTAGACGCCCAGCTGCTGGGCCTGCCCGACACCGTCGACCCCGAACCGGAGAATTCCCCATGAAACGCGTTTTGTCTCAATACCCCATCCGACTCGTCAGCTCAAGCCTGGGCGCTGTGCTGCTGGTGGGCGCCCTGAGCGCCTGCGCACCGTTGGTCATTGGCGGCGCCCTGACCACGGCCATGGTCGCGTCGGACCGCCGCACCTCGGGCACCCAGCTCGAAGATCAGGGCATCGAGCTGCGCGCGGCCAACCGCTTGCGCGATGCGATGGGCGACCGCGGCAACGCCAGCGTCATCAGCTACAACCGACAGGTGTTGCTCACCGGCGAAGTGGGTACCGCTCAAGACAAAGCCATGGTCGAACAGACCGTGGCGGCTGTGGAGAACGTGCGCAGCGTCGTCAACGAGCTTGGGGTGATGGGCGCAACGTCGCTGACCCAACGCTCGGCCGACGCGCTGGTCACCGGGCGCATCAAGGCCACCATGATCGACGCCCGCAACGTCCCGGCCAACGCATTCAAGGTCGTGACCACCCGGGGCACCGTTTACCTGATGGGCCGCGTGACACAGAACGAAGCCGATCGCGCCACCACCATCGCTCGCAACACCCAGGGCGTGCAGCGCGTGGTGCGCTTGCTGGAGATCGTCACGCCCGAAGAATTGGCCCGTATTCAGCCGCAGCCAACGTCGGCACCCGCAACCGCACCCGTGGGCGATGTCAGAGCTTTGCCAATTCAATGAACGTGGCGGGGTGCCGGACCAGCCCGGCTGCGCAACCGATGCGAAACCGCTGCACCGCTGGTGCGGTCTAAGCGGTACCCGGGCCTAGCGCAGCCGTTTGATCAGGCTGGAGGTGTCCAGCCGATTTCCACCCGTGGCCTGCAAGTCGGCGTAGAACTGGTCCACCAGCGCAGTTACTGGCAGGCGTGCGCTGTTGCGCTTGGCCTCGTCGAGCACCAAGCCCAGGTCTTTGCGCATCCAGTCCACCGCAAACCCAAAGCTGAACTGATCCGCCACCATGGTTTTGCCGCGATTGTCGAGCTGCCAGCTTTGCGCGGCGCCTTTGCCGATCACATCGAGCACCTGGTTCATGTCCAGCCCGGCCTTCTGACCAAAGGCGACGCCCTCGGCCAGCCCCTGAATCAGGCCGGTGATGCAGATCTGATTGACCATTTTGGTGAGCTGCCCGGCGCCGCTGGGGCCCATCAGGGTGAAAGCGCGCGAAAACGCCAGCGCCATCGGCTTTGCTTTCTTGAACGCGGCCAGTTCGCCGCCGCACATCACGGTGAGCGAGCCGTTTTGTGCGCCGGCCTGGCCGCCGGAGACGGGCGCATCGACAAAGCGCAGCCCCAGGGTTTTGGCGGCCTCGGCCAGCTGACGCGCCACGTCGGCCGAGGCGGTGGTGTGGTCGACGAAGATGGCACCGGGCTCCATGCCGGCGAAGGCACCGTCGGGACCCAGGGTGATGGCGAGCAGATCGTCGTCGTTGCCCACGCAGGCAAACACGATGGCCGCGCCCTGGGCCGCCTCGCGCGGTGTGTTGCGGTGCTGACCGCCGAAGTCGGCGCACCAAGCCTGCGCCTTGGTCGCTGTGCGGTTGTAGACCGTGACGGGGTGACCAGCCAGCGCCAAATGCCCCGCCATGGGATGGCCCATGACACCCAGGCCGAGGAAAGCCACTCGGGTGGCGGGCGTCGATTCGTAGCTGCGTTCTGCGATGGGTGGCATGGGTCTTTGATGAGGGAATAGGGCGTTCGCCAGCGAACAGGGGTCAATGAATGCTTCTTCCGGGCGAAGCTCGGCGCGGGGTCAAACAATCGTCATGTGTTCGGTGCCTGCGGCCAGATCCTGTGTTTTGGCGCGTCGGCTGTGCAGCTTGATCTGCAAGCGCAGGTCGTTGAGTGAGTCGGCGTTGCGCAGCGCGTCTTCGAACGAAATGAGGTTTTCCTCGAAGGCGTTGTACAGAGCCTGATCGAAAGTCTGCATGCCGATGTGGGTGCTTTTTTTCATAATCTCCTTGATCTCGGCGACATCGCCTTTGAAGATCAGATCGGAAATCAGCGGCGAGTTGAGCATGATCTCCACCGCAGCGTGTCGGCCCTTGTTGTCTTGTCGTGGCACCAGCCGCTGCGACACCAGCGCGCGAAGGTTCAACGAGAGGTCCATCAACAGCTGCGCGCGACGCTCTTCTGGGAAGAAGTTGATGATGCGGTCCAGCGCCTGGTTGGCGCTGTTGGCGTGCAGCGTGGCCAGACACAGGTGACCGGTCTCGGAAAACTGAATTGCGTGCTCCATGGTTTCGCGGCTGCGAATCTCACCCATCAGGATCACGTCGGGCGCCTGGCGCAATGTGTTCTTCAGCGCCGCATCCCAGCTGTCGGTGTCCACACCCACCTCGCGCTGCGTGACCACGCAGTTCTTGTGCGGATGCACAAACTCCACCGGATCTTCAATCGTGATGATGTGGCCGTGGGTGTGCTCGTTGCGCCAGTCGACCATCGCGGCCAGCGAGGTGGATTTGCCCGAGCCGGTGGCACCCACCAAGATGCACAACCCGCGCTTGGACAACACCACGTCTTTGAGCACCTGCGGCAGCCCGAGCTTGTCGATGGTGGGCAAGACGGCGGGAATGGTCCGCAACACCATGCCAACCTTGCCCTGCTGAATGAAGGCGCTGACACGGAAGCGCCCGACATTCGGCGGCGAAATGGCGAAATTGCACTCCTTGGTGCGCTCGAACTCGGCCGCTTGCTTGTCGCTCATGATCGAGCGCGCCAGCGCCAGCGTATGCACCCCGTTGAGCGGCTGCGGCGACACCTTGACCACCTTGCCGTCGACCTTGATCGCCGGTGGGAAGTCGGATGTCAAGAACAGGTCACTGCCGGTGCGGCTGACCATCAGCCGCAGCAGATCGTTGATGAATTTGGATGCCTGATCGCGTTCCATGGGGCCTTACTTTCTCAATTCATGCGTGGAATACATCGCCGCCGTGTCTTAACCCAGAACGCCGCGGAACCGGCTTTGCCGGGCCGCCAGCGTTGCCCCCTTGAGGGGGTGACAGGCCGCGCAGCGGGCCTGGCGCAGGGGTGGGCACATCTAGCCAGGGAAGTTTTCTGGGATCTTGGCTTTGCTGCGCGCCTCGGCGGGGCTGATCACATTGCGCCGCACCAAATCGGTCAGGTTTTGGTCCAGCGTTTGCATGCCCACGCTGTTCCCGGTCTGGATCGAGGAATACATCTGCGCCACCTTGGCCTCGCGGATCAGGTTGCGAATCGCGCTGGTGCCCAGCATGATTTCGTGGGCCGCCACGCGCCCTGAACCGTCCTTGTTCTTGCACAGGGTTTGCGAGATCACCGCCACCAGCGATTCGGACAACATGGCGCGCACCATGTCTTTTTCTTCGGCCGGGAACACATCAATGATGCGGTCGATGGTTTTGGCAGCGCTGGAGGTGTGCAGCGTGCCAAACACCAGGTGACCCGTTTCGGCCGCAGTCATCGCCAGGCGGATGGTTTCCAGGTCGCGCAATTCGCCGACCAAGATCGCATCGGGGTCTTCACGCAGGGCCGAGCGCAGGGCGTTGGCAAAGCTCAGCGTGTGCGAGCCCACCTCGCGCTGGTTCACGAGGCATTTCTTGGATTCGTGCACGAATTCCACCGGATCTTCCACCGTGAGGATGTGGCCGTACTCGGTCTCGTTCAGGTGGTTGACCATGGCGGCCAGGGTGGTGGATTTTCCCGAGCCGGTGGGGCCGGTGACCAGCACCAGGCCACGCGGACGCAGCGCGAGCTCGGCAAAGATCTTGGGCGCGTTGAGTTGCTCCAGCGTGAGGATCTTGCTGGGGATGGTGCGAAACACCGCGCCCGCGCCCCGGTTGTGGTTGAAGGCGTTGACCCGGAAGCGGGCCAGGCCTTCGATCTCAAATGAGAAGTCGCACTCCAGAAACTCCTCGTACTGCTTGCGCTGGCTGTCGTTCATGATGTCGTACACCATGGAGTGAACCTGCTTGTGGTCCAGTGGCTCGACGTTGATGCGCCTCACATCGCCATGCACCCGTATCATCGGTGGCAGCCCCGCCGAGAGGTGTAAATCGGAGGCCTTGTTCTTGGCGCTGAACGCCAGCAATTGGGTGATGTCCATCCCGGGTTCCTGGGCTGTTTGGGGTAACAACAATTATGACGAGCATTGAATCCCATCTTGAGACCGTTCGGGACCGTATACGTCACGCCTGTGCGGTTGCCCAGCGCAATGTGGGACAAGTCACCTTGCTCGCGGTGTCCAAGACACAACAGCCCGAGGCGGTTGCGCAGGCGGCTGCGGCCGGGCAGCGCGACTTTGGCGAGAACTATGTGCAGGAAGGCGTGGAGAAGATCCTCGCCCTTCGCAAGTTGCTGCCCGACGTGTCGCTCAGCTGGCACTGCATCGGGCCGTTACAAAGCAACAAAACCCGGTTGGTGGCTGAGCATTTCGACTGGGTGCAATCTGTCGATCGCCTAAAAATTGCACAGCGTCTGAGCGAGCAGCGCCCGGCGGAATTGGCGCCGTTGCAGGTCTGTCTGCAGGTCAATGTGGACGGTGGTGCAAACAAGTCGGGCGTGTCGCCGGGCGAGCTTCCCGCGCTGGCCCAGGCGGTGGCGCAACTGCCTGGGCTGAAGCTGCGCGGCCTGATGTGCATTCCCGAACCAGCTAACACGGTGGCGGCGCAGCGCGTGGTGTTCGATCAGGCCCGCGCACTGTTCGACGATCTGATCCGGCAAGGCTTGGCGCTGGACACGCTGTCGCTGGGCATGAGCGACGACCTGGATGCGGCGATCGCTTCGGGCTCTACCTTGGTGCGGGTGGGTCGCGCGATTTTTGGCAGCCGACCGATCAAAGACTGACCGCCAATTCGATCCTTGCTGACGCGCTGGCTCACTTACCCGGCGTCATCGGCACCGGGCGCACCTTGCCGCAGTCGGCGCTGAGCCAGCGACCGGTGCCATCCATGGTCATGTTCATTGGTTTGCCTTCATTGACGGTTTTGACGCGCATCGCCATGTCGTATCCGGTGTCGCCGCGAAAGGTGTAGGTGCCTTCGCCCGAGGAGGGCGGGTTGGTGCAAACGAAGCTCATCTTCATGGTGTTGCCGGTGCGGGCGCCGAGCTGGGTTTTGCAGTCGCCTTCGGTCTGGGTGGGCAGCTCTTGACGCGCAGCCATCTCGGGTGTCATGCAGACCTTCACCGACATGCCGCCACCCTTGCCCGCACCGATGTTGACGCCTTGCTGCGCCATCATGTCTTCCATCATCTTGCGCTGTGCGGGCGGCATGCTCGCCATCTGCTGCTGCATCTGGGCCATGGCTTGGTCAAGCTGCGGGTTGCCACCCATCTTGGTTTGAATCTCCCAAAGCCCCGGCTTGGTGGATTGGGCCAAAGCGCCGGTGGCGCCCAGCAACAGCAACGACGAGCACACAAGGCGGACAGCGACACGCATGGGGGTTCTCCTGTGAAATTGGAAACGCAAAACCTGCATTGTGCGATGCGGTCTGCAGTCTGCCAATCCCCGGACAGGGGACGCAAGCGTGGCGACCTCAAAGCGGCAAGCGGGTGCTGCTTTTGATCTCCTCGATCACCGCGTAGGTGCGCGTTTCTCGCACACCGGGCAGCTGCCACAAAACGCTACCGGCGAAATCGCGGTAGGCCGCCATGTCGGCCATGCGGGTCTTGAGCAGGTAGTCAAAACCACCCGCCACCATGTGGCATTCCATGATCTCGTCGCGCACGTGCACCGCTGCCTTGAACGCCTCGAACACGTTGGATGTGGTGCGGTCCAGCAGCACCTCAACAAACACCGTCATCCCGCAGCCGAGCTTGAGCGGGTTCAGCCGCGCCTCAAAACCCAAGATGTAGCCATCGCGCTGCAGCCGCTGGGTGCGCGCGAGCACCGCTGTGGGCGACAGACCCACCGTTTCGGCCAGCTTCAGGTTGGACAGTCTGCCGTCGCTCTGCAGCGCTTGCAGGATGCGCAAATCAATGCGGTCGATGTGGTCGGTGGTGGTGGCCATGGTTGGTGAATGATTCGGTAAACGGGCAATTTTCGGTGAACAATTCAGCGATCAAGCGATCATGATCCGAACTTCGCAGCGCTGCGCCCCGCAGCTCTGATTTCGCCCCGGAGTTACCCATGACATTGCGTCAGTCTGACCGCCTGCCCGACCCCTACCGAGCTGAGGCACCCATCGTCGAGCAGCGGCTTGCCGCGCTGCAGGGGGCGCTGGACTGGGCGGCTGCCGCTCGCGAGGCGGCTCCCTGGGTACGCGAGGTGCGCGACAACCCACCACCGTTTTGGGCGATGGAGAGTCTGCTCAAGGAATACCCGATCTCCAGCGCCGAGGGCTTGGCGCTGATGCGTTTGGCCGAGGCCCTGTTGCGGGTGCCCGATGCCGAAACCGCGATTGCGCTCACAGCGGACCAGCTGGGCCGCGCCGATTTCGATGGCGCGGCCGATTCGGCGTTGGCGCGCCTGTCGTCGTCGGCGATTGCGATGTCCAAGAAATTCCTGCCCGAGTCGTCCGGGCAGCAGGGGCTGATGAGCAAAATGGGCGCGCGCACGGTGGTGGCGGCCACGCTGCGCGCGGTGCAGTTGCTGGGGCGCCAGTTTGTGCTGGGCCAGACCATCGAAGAGGGCATGAAAGAGGCGGCCTCGGCGCGCAAGCGCCAAAGCCAGTTGCGTTTCAGCTTTGACATGCTGGGCGAGGGCGCGCGCACCGACGAAGACGCGAAGCGCTATCTGGCGAGCTACCAAAATGCCATTGCCGCGATCGCGCGCACGGCCGATTCAAAGCGCTCGCCACAAGACAACGACGGCATCTCGATCAAGCTCAGCGCCCTGCACCCACGCTATGAAGATCTGCAACACGGCCGCGTGATGGAAGAGCTGGTGCCGCGCGTGTGGAGCCTGTGCAAGGCCGCCGCCGCAGCCAACCTCAACCTCACCATCGACGCCGAAGAGGTGGACCGGCTGGAGCTCTCGCTCGACGTGTTCGAAGCCATCGCGCAACTGGTGGCCCAGCACTGCCCGCAGTGGACCGGCCTGGGGCTGGCGCTGCAGTCGTACCAGAGCCGTGCGGTCGAGCTGATTGAGCATGTGGCCGAGCTGGCGCGTCGCCACAAGCTGTACTTCATGTGCCGCTTGGTGAAAGGTGCTTACTGGGACGCCGAGATCAAGCGCGCACAAGAACTGGGGCTGGACGGCTACCCGGTCTTCACCCACAAGCACCACACCGATGTGAGCTACCTCGCCTGCGCTCAGGCCCTGCTGGCAGCGCCCGACGCGATCTACCCGCAGTTCGCCACCCACAACGCCGGCACGATTGCCGCCATTTTGCAAATGGCGAACTCGAGCAGCAGCCCCCCTGCTGCACCGCTGCGCGGTTCGCTGCCCCCCGAGGGGGCTGGCCCCGCCTTGGGGCGGCCCGGCGGCGAGGCCGCGCACCCGTTCGAGCTGCAGCGCCTGCACGGCATGGGCGAAGGCATCTACCGCGAGGTGCTCAAAAACTCGGCGGTCAAATGCCGTATTTACGCCCCGGTGGGTGCGCACCGCGACCTGCTCGCCTACCTGGTGCGCCGCCTGCTGGAAAACGGCGCCAATTCGTCGTTTGTGAACCAGCTGGCCGACGAGTCGGTGGGCATGGACGAGCTGCTGGTCTCGCCGCTGCGGCTGTCGCCCAAGAGCGCGCTGCCGCTGCCTGTTGATCTGTATGGCGCGCGCCGGGCCAACAGTCACGGGCTCGATCTGGCGGTGGTGGCGCACCGCGCGCCGCTGCTGGCCGCGCTGAGCAACGTGACCGTGCCCCGCGTGCCACTGGCGAGCAACGACGACGTGTTGCGCGCCTGCGAGCGCGCTCAGCAGGCATTTCCCGCTTGGAGCGGAACCCCGGTCGAGCAGCGCGCCGCAGCCCTGACCAAGGCGGCCAGCGCAATGGAGGAGGCGCTGCCCCGGCTTTGCGCGCTGCTGGTGCGAGAAGCGCACAAGTGTTGGCCTGATGCGGTCTCCGAGGTGCGCGAAGCGGTGGATTTTCTGCGCTTTTATGCGCTGGAGGCGCAGCGCGTCCAAGCCCCGACCGAGCTGCCCGGGCCTACCGGCGAGCTCAACACCTTGCGGCTGGAAGGCCGTGGGGCCTGGGTGTGCATCAGCCCCTGGAACTTCCCGCTGGCCATCTTCACCGGCCAGGCGGCAGCAGCGCTGGCCACCGGCAACACGGTGCTGGCCAAACCCGCCGAGCAGACGCCAGCGATCGCTGCAGAGGCGGTCCGGCTGCTGCACGCCGCTGGCATACCGGCCGATGCGCTGCAGCTGCTGCATGGCCCCGGCGACACGGTGGGCGCGGCGCTGGTGGCGCAGCCCGACATCGCGGGTGTGGTCTTCACCGGCTCAACCCAGGTGGCCAAAATCATCCAGCGTGCGCTGGCTGCGAAAGATGGCGCCATCGTGCCGCTGATTGCCGAGACCGGTGGCATCAACGCCATGCTGGTCGACAGCACGGCACTGCCTGAGCAGGTGGTTGATGCGGTGGTGCAAAGCGCGTTTCGCAGTGCGGGCCAGCGCTGCTCGGCGCTGCGCCTGCTGTGTGTGCACGAGGGCATTGCAGACGCGGTGATCGAAATGATCCAGGGCGCGGCCAGCGAACTGCGCGCGGGTGACACCGGGGACTTCGCCACCGATCTCGGCCCGGTGATCGATACCGAGGCATGCGCGGGCATCAGCCACCACCTGCAACGCCTGCGCAAGGAAGCCAAGCCCTTGCTGCCCGCTCCAGGTGCCATTGAGGGCAACCTGATCCCGCCGCAGATGTTTGAGGTGGGTGCGATTGCGGATGTGAAGCACGAGATCTTTGGCCCGGTGCTGCAGGTGGTGCGCTGGGGCGGTGATCCGATGGCGGTGATGCGGCAGATCAACGCGCTGGGCTACGGCCTCACACTGGGCATCCAGACCCGCATCGACAGCCGTGCCCAGCAACTCGCCACCGCCGCGCGCGTAGGCAACGTCTACGTGAACCGCAACATGATTGGCGCGGTGGTCGGCGTGCAGCCGTTCGGTGGCGAAGGCCTATCGGGCACCGGCCCCAAGGCGGGCGGCCCGAACTACTTGGTGCGCTTCTGCTCCGAGCAAACCGTGACCATCAACACCACCGCCGCCGGCGGCAACGTGGCGCTGTTCACGTCTGGGGGTTGATGCGGCTCCGTCGTTTGCGCAGGGATCTAGGGATTCAGCGACTGAGCCTTTGTGGCAAAAAAACCCGGCACTGCGACCAGTTGGCCGCAGGGTAGGTTTTTGACTCAGGATGCCGCCGATCCGGCTTTGCCGGTCGGCCAGCATCGCCCCCTGGGGGGTGACGGGCGCAGCCCGGCGCGGGGGGGGGTCAAGCCACCACCGAATCGCGCAAGTACGCTTCAAATGCTTTGAGCGGCAGCGGCCGTGCGAACAGATAGCCTTGGAACTGGTCGCAGCCCTGGTAAGCCAGAAAGTCGTACTGGGCCTGGGTTTCCACGCCCTCGGCCACCACTTGCAAGTCCAGGCTTTGGGCCAGCGAGATGATGGCGCGCGAGATGGCGGCGTCGTTCGGGTCGGTCAGCACATCGTCGACAAAACCCTTGTCGATTTTTAGCTGGTTCAGCGGCAGTCGCTTGAGCATCGACAGCGATGAGTAGCCAACCCCGAAATCGTCCAACGCCAGGGTGACGCCCAGCGATTTGAGCAGCCCCATTTTCTGGATCGTGATCTCCATCCGGTCGGCCAGCAGGCTCTCGGTGAGCTCCAGCTTGAGCCGGTTGGGGGCAATGCCCGCCGTCTCAATTGCATCGACCACCATGTCAACAAAGTTCGGGTGCCGAAACTGCGGCACGCTGACGTTGACAGCGGCGCACAGGTGGGCAGTCTGCGGGGACTTGGCCCAGACCGCCAGCTGGTGGCACACCGTCTCCATGACCCACTGGCCCAGCGGCAGGATCATCCCAGTGTCTTCGGCCACCGGGATGAACTCGCCCGGCATCACCAAACCCCGCACCGGATGCTGCCAGCGCACCAGCGCCTCCACGCCGATGACCACGCTCTGGCGATCCACCTGGGGCTGGTAGTGAACAA
>Ga0335395_10000602_pt1 | contig 22599 bp, 13 predicted proteins | sample MAT02_FD_205744 | JGI IMG/M metagenome (GOLD analysis project Ga0335395, IMG submission 205744) | Freshwater microbial communities from Lake Fryxell liftoff mats and glacier meltwater in Antarctica - MAT-02 (spades assembly) (version 2) ...
GAACGTTGCACCCACAACGGCCCCGCTGACGTGCAGGCCATCGAGCGGCCGCCAGTAGCCGCCGCACTCCAGGCGATGTCCTGCGGACCCAACCATGATGAGCGCCGCCGTCGTTGATATTGGTGATATCGTGTACACTAGGGGCTAGGCCCATATACGGGCCCGTTTGCGAGGGGCTGTCTCGGAAACCGACAGAATCGCGACAGAATCGATACGAATTTTCGAGACGTCGGGGAGATCGCGCAGCCGCGCATCGACAGTTTCGTGTCGCGCAGGCCCGTGCTCTGAGCCAAGCCCTGGAGCCGTCGGCCGGTTGGCCTTCATGCCACTTTCTTTGTCTCGATCGGCATCAGACCATTGCAGGCGGCGAGAAACGATCCATCTGGCGGGATTAGACGGAGCCACTTGGGATGTCGCGCCGGAGCGGGCGGCGTGACGACCCCGGATCCGGGTGGCGGAGGGTCGAGGGTGGGGGCTACGCAGGCTGGTGGTCGCCAGCACGGCATCGAGGTAAGCGGCGCCGACCGGAGGCTCGCCGGGTTGTTCCTCGTAGGGGTTCGTGGAGGGGTGCAATTCGAAGCAAGCGTGTTCGTCGCGTAGCGCGGCGAAGGTGGACAACTTCGAGCCCTTGCTGGCCTCGACGAGCAGGTAAGCGGCCTCTTGGCGAGAGATCGGTGCATCGGGGTCGAATCGCCCCTCGGTCAGCAGCGGCGGGTCGAGCATCTTCAGCTTGTAGGCGGCGTCGACATAGCCGGATGCCCAGTGACTCGCGCACACGCCCAGCCAGCCGCCGATCGGGCCGGCGATCAGCGTGGCCCCGGTCGTCACGGTCACCCGGATCGCGCTGAGTCGGCCCGCCGCAGCGTGGACGCGCCCGCTGTCGACGAGCAGCCCGCCGATCGCCGCGTTGCCGAGCACGAGCACGAAGTTCAGGGCGATCATCGCCGCGAGCAGGTGGTCCGCGGTCCGCGGCAGCGTCGCGGTCACCGCCCAGATCGCCGCCCCGCCGAGCGCGCTCAGGAGCAAGTAGTGCCGCCGACGGGTGCCGAACAGCGGGACATAATCCAGCGCGCCGGCTAGCGGCCGGAAAGACCAGGCCGTCGCGGAGAGCGCGAAGAAGGTGGCCATGACCATCTCGTCGAGCCCAAGTTGGTCCTTAATGATCGCCTGCAAGGGCAGCCTGGCGAGGCGGCTGTGCGTGGTGAAGACCGTAGCGAAGAAGCCGAGCCCGATCAGCGCGGAGAGGCGCGCCAGGCTCGGCTCCCCAGTCGGGGCCGTCGCGCTCATGCCTTGCGTCGCCCATCCCGGAACCTCCGGAGCAGGCGCACGGAGTGCGCAGCGGAGAGTCCGTCGCCGACGTCGATCGTCAGATCCGGCCAGGATTTAGTGCCACACGTCCCCATGACCCAGAAGCAGCACTGTGCATACCTGTTTTCGGGTGACAAGCTCCGCCACGAACGGGCGCAGTCGTGCCCCGCCGCGGGCAGCGCTCCGAGCCCGCCATCCGCGGCCTCCGACATGGCCACCGGAAGGGAAGGTCCAGGTCTCTCCGTCAGCGCTCACGTCGAGATTCACCAGGCCGAACGGGCAGATGGGCTGCCCCTGCCCTGTTGACTCGCGACGGAGGGCGATAGTATGCACCCGTCAGGGACGAGCGAGACGAATGGTTACGATGTGCAACCTGAACACATGAGCAGGAAATGCCGATTCAGATCGAGAGAGTCGAGTACTTTACCGCTGCGGACATCCAGCGGTCGATCGGCGTCGTGCGACAGACGTTGTGGCGTTGGCGCCGGGCTCGGAAGATCCCCCAGGGACGCCGCTATCGCGACAAAAGCATCGTCTTCACGCGCGAGGAGGTGGAGGCCATCCGCGAGTTCTCAAACCGTCTCGAGCCTGCGGACTCCGCTCTGCCCCGACGACTCAGCCGCGCCCAGGCGACGGCGCCTGACGAGGGGATATGTGATGCCAGGCATAAATCCAGAACGGAGAGTAATGAAGGCAGCCCATAAAGAGAGACGAGAGGAGTACTCGATCATCGCGTTGGACAAGTTCATCCAAGCGACGCGCGACTCTGGCTACAAGGGTACGGCCAGCGCGATCTCGGAGCTCGTCGACAACTCGCTCCAGGCCGGCGCGACGCGCATAGCGATACACGTAGAGGCTAAGACGAGTGACGAAGAGAAGGCGATCGAGGTGTCAGTGCTCGACAACGGCTGCGGGATGGACCCAGCCACGCTGCGCCAAGCGCTCCGCTTCGGCGGCAGCACGCGCTTCGGAGATCGCCGAGGACTCGGGCGCTACGGCATGGGCCTCCCGAACGCGTCACTGAGCCAAGCACGTCGGGTCACCGTCTACACCTGGCAGTCAACTCGCGTGTACTCTTGCTACCTCGACGTCGACGAGATCGTACGTTGCGAGATGATCGAGGTGCCTGCGCCCGAGATTATGACGGCCCCTCCGAGCGCGTGCGCTGGGACCTCTGGGACCCTCGTGAGCTGGTCACAGTGCGACCGACTCGACAACCGCCGCGTCTCAACGATCGTGCGGAAGTTCGAGGCTGAGTTGGGACGGCGGTTCAGGCACTTCATCTGGGGTGGGGTCCAGATCACGATCAACGGCGACACGGTCGAAGCCTTCGACCCGCTCTACCTGAACCCGAAGGCGGAGGTCTCTGGCGCGAAGCTCTTCGGCGAGGAGATGCGCTTCGAGGTCCGCGCAGACGCAGGCGACGCGCAAAAGACAGGCTGGGTGCGGGTGCGGTTCACAGAACTGCCGGTCCACGCGTGGCACAAGCTCTCGAACGATGAGAAGCGCCGCATCGGCCTCTCCAAGGGCGCCGGGGTCTCCATCGTGCGAGGGGGCCGCGAGGTGGATTACGGCTGGTTCTTCATGGGGACCAAGCACCGCGAGAATTACGACGACTGGTGGCGGTGCGAGATCCAGTTCGACCCGATCCTCGACGAGGCGTTCGGCATCACGCACACGAAGCAGCAGGCTCGACCGCAGGCGCACCTGCTCGAGGCGCTCACGCCGGACCTCGAGGCGACCGCGCGCGCGCTGAGCGGCCGGGCCCGCAAGGCACACCTCGCCGTCAAGACGAGCGCACGTGTCTCGGAGGCGGAGCGGATCGCCAACGAGCGAGATCACCTGCTCCGCCCCTTGCCGCGCAGCGCGGACCCCATGGCCAGAGCGCTGATGCGAGAGTTGGAGGCGAGTCACCCTGCGCTAAAAGAACGCGGAGATGGGCACGATCGGTACAGCATCATCGAGCACGCGGTGAAGGACACGTCGTTCTTCACGATGGCACACGACGGGGACCGCCTCGTGCTCGTGCTTAACCCCGATCATCCCTTCTATCGAGAGATCTACAAGCCGCTCTCTGAAGGGGAGACCTCGCGCGATCCACAACTCCGCGCGAAGCTCGAACTCCTGCTCCTCGCGGCCGCGCGGAGCGAAGCGGCTGCGCGCGGCCAGGTGCCCGCGCTAGCGAAGCACCGGCTCGAGTGGAGTAACACCCTGGCCGCTTTCCTGAACGACAAGTGAGCCACGTGCCCGATAGCCCCTGGACCCCCCTAGAGCCGCCACTCCCGGGCAAGGCGTCGCTAGACGCCTTCGTGGAGCACGCGCGCGCGCTCGTGAAGGTGCGTAGCGATGAGCGCACCGACGAGGCCATAGAGGAACTCCGCGCGGAGTTCGTCGCGGCGGTGAAGGCGCCGCGCGTCGTTGACCGTCAAGCGCTCCTCGCGGCCGGGCTCGTAGTCACCGACCTCGCGTTGCAGGGGTGGGTGCTCCGCGTGCGGACTGGACGCGTCGAAATCAGGCCCCCGGACCCCGTCAGCGGCGACAGGGCCGCAGAGAAGGCACGCGTCCGTAAACAAGAGCTGGTGAAGCGAAACGCGCAGTTGCGTCAGCCCTCAGTCCAGCGGTTCCTCGAGTCGATGGAGTTGCAACGGCTCCACAACGGCGAGTTCGTCTCGATCTATTCGCTGATGCGCGACGGGCGCGAGTTCGCGGCCGGGCTGCGAGAGGCGCGCTTGCATCTCAGCAACGGGTGGGCCGACGCCCTCTCCAAACTGGTGGACCCGTACTTGGAGTTCGTCACCAAGGACGCCGCGTGCCAGCACACTGGGCTGCGTCTCATGGACGTCTGGCGCTATTTTCGCCATACGTGGACGAACCAGTATACGCAGGCGCCAGGACGGACGATGGCATTCATCGTCCGCGACCGCGCCGCGGCGAACCACCCGGTGATGGGGATCGGCTCTCTGAGCAGCCCGATCATGCAGATCCGCGAGCGCGACTCCTGGATCGGCTGGCACCCGGAGACGTTCCTCGCGCGAGTGCGCCGCGAGCCGACACGCAAACTCGCGCGGTGGCTCGTGGAGACTCTCGACGCGGCGCTCGACGAGATCTACGTCGAGGATCTGCTCGAGGACGAGGTCCTCTCGACGAGAGACTTCTACGCGCCCTCCGATGCTGCGCTCAAACGGCTGCTGAGGGAGGCGGCGGAGCAGCGACGTCTGCACCACCGCTACGCGCGGTCGCGCGACATGAAGCGGAAGCACGCGGAAGCGTCCGGCGACGATCACTGGGTCGCGCGTGCGCGGACGCACCTGTTCCGCAGCAAGCGCGCGCTCGCTCTAGCGACGTTCCTACGCGCGCGCTCGGTGTTGAACGAGGCGTTCAACGGGAAGCCGACGGCCAAGAAGCTCGCCGAGTTGGCGACGACGGGCTATGGCAGCGACGCGATTCGCCGGGTGCTGAAGAAGGCGAGAGGCGATCGTGTTGGTATCGCGGTCGCGGATATATCGGTGTGCGGCGCCGTGCAGCCGTACAACGCGTTGCTCGGCGGTAAGCTTGTGGCGATGTTGGCGGCGAGCCCGGAGGTCATTGTCCAATACCGTCGTCGCTATGCGGGCGCCGAGAGTGAGATCGCCTCGTCCGTCGCGGGGCGGTCCATCATGCGCGCCCCCAAGCTCGTGCTGCTCGGTACGACGTCGCTCTACGGCGTCGGATCGAGCCAGTACAACCGCATCAAGATCCCCGCTGATCGGATCGGCGGCGCCAAAGAGGACGTCATCCGGTTCGAGGAATTGGGACGCTCGGAGGCGTTCGGAACGTCCCACTACTCCGAAGAGACCGTCGACGCGCTCGTCGATCTCGTCCAGCAGTCCGAGGAGCAGCGCGTGAACAGCATCTTCGGGGAGGGGGCGAGCCCTAAGCTCCGCAAAGTACGGCAGGCGCTCGACCTGCTCAACCTGCCGACCGGCCTGCTCCTCCGGCACTACCGTCCGCGCGTCGTCTACGGGGTGAGCTTGATTAGGAACCTCAAAGATTACCTCATCGGCCTCGCGCGAAAGCCCGACTACATCATCCCCCTCAACGAGGGCGGCGCCGCGACGGCGCAGACCAGCGCGTGGTGGCGGGAGCGGTGGCTCCGAAACCGGATCGTGTCGGACGAGGTCCTCGACGAGGTCGCGCGCCACACGCGGGTCCACCCGGTTACCCACGGCGCGCGCGTGGTGCAGCAGCGCGCGTCTAGCCAACAGCCGCTGTTCGCCGAGCGGTCATGAAGACCAAGGGCTCCGCGCGGCCCCGCGCGAGCCAGGTCACCGCGACCAAAGCGGTTGTGCGGTGGTACCTGGAGCACCATTTCCGGCGCCCCTCCGACCCCGGCGTCATCGAGATGTTCTGCGACTCAGAGCGCGTAGGCGCGTTCGCCGTCGACAGGAGTGCATTGCGCGCCGGTGACAGCCGCGCCCTCTTTCGATTGCTCGTCGCCACGGCGATGTTCCAGCGTCGGCAGGACGTGCAGATCCTCCGCATATTGCAAGGCATGAGCGCGGCCGACGCGTACGAAATAACCGACGCTGAGCGCCTCGTCGCGTTGGTCGACGAGAGCAGTTGTTCGCACATGCGCACCACGGGAGCTCTCGCCGACGAGTGCGACCTCGGCAAGGACCCGCGGACCCGCCTCGGGTGTTGCAGCGCGAACCCGAGGGTCGCGTGTCATCTCAAGCTGCACACGGTGCTGCTCAAGCGCTATGGGCACTTCGGTAAGGTCCCCACGTCGATCGCCTTGATGGTCAGGGAGTCGGGCGCCGAGGATCTCTCGGCGCTGCGTCGATTGGTGATGAAGCGAGAAAGAGAGCCGCTCGCACGTGCCCAGGAGCTTGAGCGTGAGCTCTCACGCGCATGGCGCGTTAACCAGAAGATCGCGAGCATGTTCCTCTCGATGGTCACGAACCCGGACCTGTCGCGAGGGCTCGCGCCGTGGACCCGAGGCCTTGACTGGACCTACTACGTTGTCATCGACAGCAACGTGGACCTCTTCCTCGCGTCCATCGGATTTAGCGGAGGCAGCAGCTACGACGCTCGCCGTGACTTCGTCCGGGCACTCTCGCGAGGCATCGACCTGACCGAGTTTGACGAGACGCTGCGGCCGTACAACCCTCGCCTCGTGCAGCAGGCGATGTATCTGTTCATGAGCACCGCGAACCGCCGGGCGGCAGCCGCCGACTGTATGCACTTGGTACCGACCTCGTGCGCGACATGCCCTCGCGCGGTGCGGAGCCGCTGTCCGGTGACACGGCCGAACAGCGCACGGTAGTCACACGCCCCACTTTCCCCGACACATCCCTGGGGTTCTTTCGCTCGCCCTTTCGCCACTGTGGCGGGGTGGGGTACCTTGGCTTGGTGCCATTTCACCCCACTGCTGCGAGCAGCGGAGAAGATCGCCTTCAAGGTCCACAGATCGGGGACCGCGTTGTACGCGCCTGCACAAGTAAAGGGAGTGAGCAGATGTCGAGGGATCTGGGGGTGTGGAACCAGCGACTGGCAGAGCATTTCGGCGCCCTCGCGCGTAACCGGAAGGACATCCCCCTCTTCGCCTTGGAGCACGGCCTCGCGCAGGCTGAGTTGCTAGCGCTGCAGAACGATCTGCGCGCCCAGATCCAGAGTTCGGCGCCCGCCCGCGACCATCAGCTCGTCTGGACCGTCTACGCAGCGGAGATCGGCTACGGCTACGCGGGCGACCAGTACTGGCAGTCCTTCGAGGAGATGACGCCAGGCTGGACTGTGAACGGCAGGCGTGACTGGGTTCGTGACGCCTTCGTCGCCTTCCAGAGGAGGTTCGCGGGCGCGAAGCCATCGGGCCCATGGGCGGAGCAGTTCTCGATCATCGCATGGCCCATCACGCACGCGATTCTCCCGCGCGACCTGCAACAGCAACTCGCGCGGATCCTCTACGACCTTCGGCACGCGTTTTCCGCCGAACTCTTCGACGAGCCGCAGCGCCTCGGGGACTTTATCGCGGCCCGAAGCGGGAACACGTCGGCGCGCTTCAAGAACCTCGTGCAAGCGCCCGCGCTCGTCGGACAAATTGCCGCCGCGCTGCTCCTGCAGGGGAAGGACGGTTTCAAGACGCTCCTCCACCCGGCGACGCTCAAGCGCATCGGCGATGACGTCGACCGCGAGCGCCGTGGTCGCGACTGGCTGCGCGGCGCACGGCGCGTAGCGGAGGAGCGGGCGAAGATCCGAGGGCTGACCATCGGCAGGTCGACGACGAGGACGTTCCAGCGTAGCGACGATGCCCACGCGGAGGTCATGCGGCTCGGCATCGAGCCGCGCGTCGTGCTCAGGCCCGTTGAAGGTTCGTGCTGGGAGGTGTTGCTGGAGATCCCAGACCTCTCGCACCTGCTCCTCCGCTTCCCTCAAATGCGTGACGTCCTTACCGAGTCACGCTGCAGCGTCGCGGGCGCGGCCGGGCGACCTTTGGCGCGAGGGCGCTGCCTTCATGGCCCGCAGCGCATCGCGCTCGGTCGCTGGCCACGGCATGACGACGTGCTGCTGAGGTTCGAGCGCACCGATCCACAGCTCGAGTACCTGCTGCGCGCGGAGTGCATGCTCCGCCCCGGCTCATCGTGGCTTTTCAGGGTAGCGAGTGATCGCCTCGCCTACGAGTCGCGCGGCATGCGCGTCCGCGCGGACTCGAAGTACATCCTCTTGAGCACTGAACCCTTCACGGGCTCGAGCCTCGCTCGCCATGTCGACCTCACGTGCCAGGGGCTGCATGCCGTGTGCCTCGACGTCCCGTCCGTGTTCTCCCCTGAATGGGAACAGTTGCTCAGGCAGATCCAAGTCACGCAGGCGAAGTCGATCGAAGTGTGGCCCGCCGGCCTAGCGGCGGTCGCGTGGGACGGCGAGGGACATGGCGAGTGGCTCGCGTCGGAGACGCCGACGCTGGCGATCCGCTCGGACCACACGATCGACGAGCTGACCATCGCTATGGGCAAAGGCCCCTCGCTCTCGCTGTCGCTGACCGACATGCCCCCCGGCGAGCCGATCTTCATCGAACTGCCGTCGCTCCCTGTCGGGCTACACAAGTTCAGCGTCGCGGCGCGCAACGGGACTGGCGCAGACTCCGAAGTCATCGGCGACCTCGATGTCGTCATGCGCGTTCGAGAGGCACGCCCTTGGTCGCCTGGGTCGACCGCGCACGGACCCCTCGACGTGGAGTTGGACCCCGCGGCGCCCTCATTCGAGCAACTCTGGGAGGGGAAGGTCTCCGTCCTCGTCCGCGGCCCTGCTGGACGTCAGGCTAGGTGCCGGGTGCGGATGTTCGTGCTCGCCAGAGAGGCACCGCTTTTCGAGCGACAACTACCCCCGGTAACGTTGCCGCTCTCGAGCGAAGAATGGACCCGTCACTTCGGGGCGCACCTCAAGAGTGACAAAGGCGCGCCGCGCGCCTACGACGACGCGCATGTCTGCGAGGTTGAGTTCTCCGCCGACGAGCTCGGCACCTTCACGCTCCGCTGCGAGCGCGAGTTCACGCCGCTGCGGTGGTCTGTGCGGAGAGACCCCGCTGGGTACATCGCCCGCCTGCGCGACGACGCTGGCAGCGGTGACTTGGCCATCGAGCGCTTCTCGTTCGAGCGGCCCACCGTTGGAGAGAAGGTACCGGCGAGCGCGGAGCACCGGGCGCCTCGCGGCGGGGGACTCTACGTCGCTACGATTGGAACCTTCCAGGCGGCGATCATCGTTCCGCCGATCGTGAAGGGGCTCGCGGACCTTCGTTGCGAGCCGAAGGTCGACGCGGGGCAACGGACGCCTGAGACCATCATCAAGCTCATGACGTTCGCGCAGCTCTGGGGGAGAGCGCGGCTCCCGGGCGATCTGATCGCCGGCGCGCGTCGTGACACCGTCCTCCGGTCACTCACCGCGCATATCCATGCGCTGCTGGGTGGTGCTGCGTGGGCGAGCGCGGAGTCTGATCTCCAGGATGAACATGGGCTCGTCCTCCTGAAGCGCAGCATCTCCGACAGGAAGTATGAGTTGGGGCTCGGCTCGGGACTTCTGTTCGAGTATCAATCGCTCGCCGCTGAGGGGCCCACGAAGCGGGCGGCGCGCCTCGCTTCATTGGCCGAAAGCTTCCAGCTTGTGCAACCAAATACGAACGCCAACGGCGTGGGGAGGTCGAACTCTCCTGGCGTTGGCCCTGAGCACTCTGCTTGGCTCGCCGAGTTCGCGCTGCGCATGGCCAGTGATCCCGTGACGTTGGGCGCGTGGGCCGGAGAGCGCTTCGACGCGAGCATCAAGAAGCTCCTTGACGTGCCGACGCTGGCGCGTGCCGCACGCTTTCTCGTGCTCGCCATTGACCAACAAATGAGGTCACTCCCTGTGGCGGGCGAGGTCTATGCGGGATGGGGGTGGTCGGCATGAGACAACTGACCGCCAAGGAGGTCCACGCGCACAAGATTCGTGAGCTCGGGCTCGACCCCGAGGCGCTCGACTTGATGACGCCCGAGGGGCTGGCAGGGGCTTTGCGACGGGCCGCGAGCTACCTCTGCCCGTGCTCGGCGGCGACGCTCGTGCGTGCCGTCGTTCGGCCGCTCCGGGGTCTGGTCTCTGATCTCGAAAAAGCGAAGGATTTGGTCGAGGCGACGCTCGAAGCGATGACCTCGCACGGCGACATGCTAGAGCAGCCGGACGTGCAGGATGGAGCGCCGTCGGCGCGCGTGCTGCTCTATGCGGCGCCTGCGAGCTTCGTAGTTCGCCAGAGCGGGCTCGTGGTCCTCCTCGGCGTCGCGGCCGATCAACTCTCGCCGCTGCCGTCGGAGCTCGAGCGGCGTATCCAGTACCTGGGGCACGTCCGCAGGTTGAGCCCCTCCTCGCGGGGCGAAGACCTGCGCGGCGAGCTCCGCCAGCTCGGCCTGCTCGAGCTCACCTCCGATGCATGGCTCAAGGGACCGAAGCCCGGGGGCGCCTCGCAGCTCGTGACGGCGACGGATCGCTTCTTCGACGGCGTCCCGCCGTCGAGGGACATCCCCGGGCTCCTGCTCCTTGACCCGACGAAGCCGGTCCGCTACTACCCAGGGCGCTGGACCGAACCGAAGGCCCACACCGGGCGCTTCGTCGCGCGGCGCCAGCAGGCCTATGGCGCTGACCTTTGGTGCTACGTCCAGCTCACGAACGGGCGACCCGAGCGGATGATGGACCTCCCACAGCGAGGGAGCCGGTGGCGCGGGTGCGATGAGGCTTGGCACCTCCAGATGGCGATCGACGCGCAACGAGGTTCGCCCCAACACTTCCGCGTGACGCCCAGCGGCGACACGATGATCCTCGAGCTCTTCTCTCCAGCCCCTGCGTGGGCGCGGAGACGGTGGGACGCGATCGGGGAGCCCGTGCCGAGTAAGGGTAGTCTCTTCGCGTACCGAATCCCCAAGGTGGAGGTCAACGAAGAGCGCCGGTTCGCCCGTGAGGCGCTCTGGCTTGAAGAGGTGACGACGAGTTCCCGGTAGTACAGGAAGACGACGATGGCCCTCACGATCGGCGAGACGACCCAGCAACTCCACCGCGCCCTGCGCGACTACATTGAGGCCACGTACCATGTAAGCCACCGAACGCTCGTCGACCAGCGCAGCGCACTCCTCGACCAAGTCGGCGTCATCCACCAGCGCCCATATCTCGAGAGCACGCCGCGCTACCAGACCGGCAAGAGGTTCGCCGACCTCGGGCTCCACCCCGCCGCGCTGGAGATCTTCGCGTCGGTCTCGGCGCCGAACGGCGACCTCGGGCTCCTGATCCACGATCCGCCGTACCAGCACCAGGCCCACTCCACCCAACTCTCGCTCGTCGAGGGACGCAGCCTCGTGGTCATAACGGGCACCGGCTCTGGAAAGACGGAGTGCTTTCTCCTCCCGATCCTCGGCAAGCTCGCAAAGGAGGCGAAGGCCAAGGGCAAGGAGTTCGGTGAGACGAGCGCCGTGCGCGCGATGGTGCTCTATCCGATGAACGCGCTCGTCAACGATCAACTCGGACGTTTGCGATTGCTGTTCGGCGATCCGCGCATCGTTCAGCGCTTCGTGCGGTGGTCTGGGCGGCCTGTACGTTTCGCACGCTACACGAGCCGCACCTTGTACCCGGGCGTGAGACACAAGGACCCCAAGAAGAACAAGGACGCGGAGCGTCTGGGGCCGATCGGGAAATACTACGTCAGGAACCTCGAGGTCGCTTCGGGACCGTCGTCGCCCGAGCAAGCCGCCGCCGCTCACCTTGTTAGCGAGCTGAAGAAGCGCGGCAAGTGGCCGGCGAAGCCCGATCTCGCAGCTTGGTATGGGAAGGGGCACTACTTCGACAAGAAGAACGATCGGTTCAAACGGTGCGTCACGCTCCCCGAAGACCCCGAGCTCATCACCCGTCACGAGGTCCACGAAGCGCCTCCCGACGTACTTGTTACGAACTACTCGATGCTCGAGTACATGATGATGCGCCCGCTAGAGCGGCCGATCTTTGACCACACGCGTGAGTGGTTAGACAAGAACCCCGACGAGCGCTTCCTCCTCGTCATCGACGAGGCCCACCTCTATCGAGGCGCGCAGGGCGCCGAGGTGGCGCTACTCATCCGGCGCCTGCGCACACGGCTCAACATCCCGCCGGAGCGCCTGCAGGTCATCTGCACGAGCGCCAGCTTCAAGGACGCAGACTACGCCGTCGACTTCGGCGCGCAGCTCACTGGCAAGGATCCTGCCGACTTTCGGAAGGTGCAGGGCGACCTCCTCGAACGGCCCGGCACCGCGAAGGGGACGGCCACTGACGCCGCCGCGTTGGACGCGTTTGACCTCAACGATTTCTACGAAGCCGCTACCGACGCCGAACGACTCAAGGTCGTCGAGAGCTTCTTCAAGCGCCGAAACGTCGCGCCACCCTGGGAGTTGCAGCCCTCACTCTACAAGGCGCTCGAATCCTTCGGACCGATGTCGACCCTCGTCAACTCGACGATGAAGGAGGCACAGCCTGTCGACGAGTTGGGCGCCAAGCTGTTCGAGACGAGCGTCCCCGCCGACGTCGCTGCGCGAGCGGTGACCAACCTCATCGCGCTCGGCAGCGTGGCGCGCAGGGAGCCGACGGAGCCCGGGCTGATGCCGTGTCGGGTCCATTCTTTTTACCGGGGCCTCGCGGGTCTGTGGGTGTGCATGGACTCGGACTGCGAGAAAATCCCGGCCGGGCAGCGCGGCGGCCCTGCGGGCAAGCTCTACAGTCAGCCACGGGACTCGTGTGAGTGCGGTGCGCGCGTGCTGGAGTTGTTCACATGCAGGAACTGCGGTACGGCCCACGCGCGCGCATACACCAATAATGTCGACGACCCGGACTTCCTCTGGGGGGAGCCGGGCGGCGCATTTCGGACGCTGGCTGGGTTTGTCGACGAGCTCTCTCCACTCGACCTTCTCCTTGAGAAGCCCGTCTTCCACAACCTGGCCGAGCCCGCCGAGTACGACCTGATCACCGGGCGACTGAACCCACAGAAGCGCGGTGCGCGAAACAGGCAGGTCTACATCCGGGCGGGGCGGTCCCAGCCCGTGACCGACGAGCCGCCGGACGCAAAGCCGGGCGAGTTCCGCCCCTGCGCTGTGTGCGGAGAGTCTGCATCGTTCGGGCGAACAACGGTCCAGGATCACCAGACGAAGGGGGATCAGCCGTTCCAGGCGCTCATAGCGAAGCAGATTCAAGTGCAACCGCCGAGCCCTGTCCCGGCGACGCGGCTCGCGCCGCTGCGCGGGCGCAAAGTCCTGATCTTTTCGGACTCGCGCCAGACGGCCGCGCGTCTCGCACCGAACATCCAGACCTACTCGACTCAAGACGCGATCCGTCCGCTCATCGTCGCGGGCTACGAACGGTTGTCGGGTACCACCGCGATCGCCCCGTACCTGTCGCTCGACGACCTGTACTTCGGCGTGCTCATCGCCGCGAAGGAACTGGGCGTCAGGCTTCGGCCAGAGCTCAAGGCGGGAGAGAGCTTCCAGGATGAACTCGATGTGGACGCCGCCATCAAGGGCGGTGCGCTCACGAACCCTGCAACACTGATGCCCCTCTGGGGCAAGCTCCGCGCATCGCGGCCGCCGGAGTCGTTGCTGCGGGCGATCGTGAACTCGCTGGGCGACCGCTACTACGGTCTCGAGGCGCTAGCGATCGCGTCGCTCCGTGAACGAGGGGACCACACTACGTGGATTGAGGCCCTCCCAGGCATCCCCGGCTTCGCGACCACGGCGGAGCAGAAGCTAGCGACCGTGCGCTCATGGATGCGGTGCTGGGGGCGCGCCGGCCTGTGGATGAGCCAAATGCCGCCCGCGTGGCGCAACTCAGGCCGCCAGTTCCAGGCGCGCTCGGGCAAGTTCGACGAGATGGAACGGCTGATCGCGGACAAGCCCGCGCGCTCCTTCTTCAACAAAGAGTGGCTGTCCAAGCTGCTCCAGCGCTTCGGCGAGCAGGTCGCGCCGAACAAATTCTACCTGAGAGGCAGCGAGCTCTCGCTTCACGTCGGCGGCTCGTGGGCCTACTGCCAGTCCTGCAAGACCGCGCAGCGCCCGTTCCCTGGTCTCGCTACCTGCGTGAACTGCGGCCAGCCCACCGCGACGCCCATCGATCCGAACACAGATAAGGTCTTCGTCGCGCGCAAGGGCTACTACCGTGCGAGCACCGTAGACGCGCTGAAGGTGCCTCCGGCGCCACCGATGGCACTCATCGCGGCAGAGCACACCGCGCAACTAAACACGGCGCAGGCCGTCGAGGTCTTCTCGAAGGCCGAGGAGCACGAACTCCTGTTCCAAGACGTGGACCTCGGCGCCGATGGGACCGGGCACGATCGGCCCGCCATCGATGTGCTGTCCTGTACGACGACGATGGAGGTGGGTATCGACATCGGGTCGCTCTCCGGTGTGTCGCTGCGGAACATGCCGCCTGCACGCGCGAACTACCAGCAGCGTGCTGGTCGCGCGGGTCGTCGCGGCAACGCGGTAGCGACGGTGACGGCTTTCGGCAGCGCGGACAGCCACGACGAGCACTACTTCTCGAACCCTGACGAGATGATCCGCGGCGCGGTCGATGACCCGCTGCTCACGCTCGACAACAGCGAGATCATCAGGCGACACGTCACCGCCTACCTCCTGCAGCGCTATCACCAGGACAGGCTCCCCACGATCAAGCCGGAGGAACAACCGCAACTCTTCGCGGTGCTCGGCACCGTGGCCGACTTCAAGAAGTCAGCCACGGTGCTCAATCGATGGGACCTCAAGAAGTGGCTGGACGCAAACGAGACGGTGCTTCGCGCGGAGGTCGACGCGTGGCTCCCGCAGCAGTTCTCCACTGCGGAGCGAAAGCGCCTCCTCGATGAACTCGTGCAGAAGACGATGGAGCCGATCGACGCGGCGATCGAGCTCAAGCCTCCCGCAGGCGCACCCGCGGCCCCACCTGCGTCTGCCGCCGCATCCGAGACGCCCACGACGGCCAGCGTAGACACGGCGCCCGAGATCCCTGACGAGGAGGGCGAGGAGAAGCCGGGGCGCGACCCCGCCTCGGAGAATCTGCTCGACCGGCTCCTCTACAGGGGCGTCCTCCCTCGCTACGCGTTCCCGACTGATGTCGCCTCGTTCCATGTCTTCGACCCGGTCAACTCGACGATGTACCGGCCCGTCTTCCAGTACACACCGTCGCAGGGGCTGACGATCGCCCTCTCGCAGTACGCGCCAGGCAAGGAGGTCTGGATCGACAACAAACTGTGGACCTCGGGGGCGATCTACTCGCCAATGCGCGATGACCGATACCGCGCGTGGCTGGGGCGCCGCCTGTACTATGAATGCAGCGTCTGCCACTACGCGATGACCACGACCATGGGGGGTGGCTCGCGCGGCGAGACCAAGGACTGCGAGGCGTGCGGCGGCGTCGGCACCTTCGGCCCCGCGAGGCAGTGGCTGCGCCCGCCCGGCTTCGCCCACCCAGTCGACAAGCCGGAGGGGACGACGCCCGACGACGTGCCCGCCAAGAGCTACGCCACGCGAGCGAAGCTCACGGCACCGACGCCCGCTGACGCGTCGAAGTGGACGCAGTTAAACGACCGGCTCCGCGTGCACCACACGCGACAACACCTCCTCGTCACGAACCGAGGGCCGCGCGAGGAGGGCTACACCTACTGCACGAAGTGCGGGCTCATCGAGCCCACCGCGAACCCCAAGGGGACCGTCGGCACAGCGCACACGAAGCCGTACCCGGACATCAAGGACCCGATGTGCCCCAGGGGTGGCGCGACGAAGGGCCTGGTCTTGGGCACGGACTTCATCACGGACGTCCTGCTGGTCGCGATCCGCGTCGACGCGCCGCTCACTCTTATCCCGGGCGTGCTCGCTACCGACGTCGCGCTGCGCACCATTTGCGAGGCGATGACCAAGGCAGCGTGCGGGCGGCTAGAGTTGGAGGCGAAAGAGCTACAGGCCGAGTACCGACCGGCGCTCACCCCCGAGGGGCGCGCGGGCCTCGAGGCGGAGGTCTACATCTACGATACGCTCCCCGGTGGCGCGGGCTTCGCTAAGCGCGTCGGAGAGATCGGGCTCCCGATCTTCGAGGGCGCGCTCCAACTGCTCGAAGTCTGCCCTGACAAGTGTGATCGCTCCTGTTACCGCTGCCTCCGCAGCTACAAGAACAAGTTCGAGCACGACCTCCTCGACCGCCACCTCGGGGCGAGCCTACTGCGGTTCGTCCTCAAGGGTGCCGCCCCGACGCTGAGTCCCGATCGCGTCGCACGCTCGACCGACCTCTTGTTTGAGGATCTCGACCGCCAGGGGATCGACGGGCTCTTCCTCGAGCGCAACAAGAGGGTCGCGGTTGCGGGCCTCGGCGACGTCGTGGTGCCCATCCTCGTGACCAACGCTAGCGGCGCGCAGTTCGCCATCGGGCTGCATGGTCCGTTGACGCCCAACGAGCCGACCGACGCCGCGCTCCGTGACGTCAAGGAGTACTCCGCGTCGCTGCCGGTCATCCTAGTCGACGAACTGGTAGTGCGTCGAAACCTCCCGACCGCCACCGCGCAAATCATCGAGAGAATCGGCTAAGCGAGGTCCGAACGTGACAGCATCGAAGGGTACACAGGTGCAGTTGACCGTCATCACGCCGACGACGTGGCCCTCCGCGCCCGCTGAGATGAGCGTGTCGACGTACTCGGATATCGAGGAGTGTCCGCGCCGGTGGGCTCTCGGCGCCGCCGAGTACCCGGACCTGTGGAGCGGGCGTGGTTATCCACCGAGGCTCCAAGTGGCGGCGCTAGCAGGGAGCGTCGTCCACCTCGCGCTCGAGATCATCACCAAGCAACTCACGCGCGCTGGTGCGTCGTCGCAGGACCACCCGCTAGCGACGCAGGTGCTGAAGGAGTTGGGCGGGTACACAAACGTCGTGCAGCATTGCGTCGAGCGCATCCTCAAGCGCTTCGTCGACAACCCGCGCGCGATCCCGCTAATGGAGCACGCGCAGAGGACGTTGCGTGGCCAAGTCCCCACGCTTCGCATGCGCGTCCAAGCGATGCTGGCCCGCCTCCATCTCAAAGCGGGGGCCGCTGCGTCAACGCCGATGGTGGCGTCAACGCCGGGACAACTCGCGCTTACGAACGGCACGTATCCCGAGATTGAGCTCCGCGCGAAGTATATTGGGTGGAAGGGTAAGGCCGATCTGCTTGTCCTCGCGGACGACGCGTGCGAGATCACCGACTTTAAGACGGGCGCCGCCGACGAAGGGCACACCTTTCAAGTGCGGGTATACGCTGTGTTGTGGTGCCTCGACGACCAGCTCAACCCATCGGGCCGTGTCGCTAGCCGACTCGTGCTCGCGTACGACAGCCATGACGTCGACGTGCCTCCGCCGAGCACGCAGGAGATCGATGAACTCGGTCGAGAGCTTCTGGGGCGTCGGCAAGCTGCCGAGATCGCGTTGGCTGCGCGCCCACCTGCCGCGCGCCCCAGCGCGGAGACTTGTCGCTACTGCAGCGTGCGCCATCTCTGCGACGCCTACTGGGCCGGTACCGCGCAGGCGGTCTCGGACGATGGCCGCTTCGGGGACGTCGAGTTGAAAATCGTCAGCCGGCATGGCCCAACGAGCTGGGACGCGGTCGTCGTGCGTGCTCGCTATCTGCCGACGAAGTCGTCGGCGTTATTGCGGCTGCAGCAACCCACCGAGTTCAAGGTGGGCACGCACGTACGCGTGCTCGACGGTGCGTTGTCACGAGACCCAGAGGACGTCGATACGCCGATCATCGTCACGCTCGGCGCATTCAGCGAGATCTACCGCGTCGAGTAGTCCCGGGTCGCTTACAGAAGCGTCCTGGCATATCGCGGGGTACGCCCGCGGATCATCTCCGACAACGGCCCGGAGTTCATCGCCGACGACTTCCGCCGCTTCATCAAACTCGCCGGCCTGACTCACGCGGACTCCAGGAATGGTGCTGGACCCCACCGGCTACTTCCTCGCGTTCGTGGCTTGTACAACGTAGCGGGGGCGAACCGCCAGATACTTGGTCGACGGTTATCGTCATGTGTAGGCGTACTCCTACCCGGCCTGAATGCCTATTTTGAGAGGATGCTCGATAATGCTCCGTCGCGTGTGTGCGAGACTTGGGTTTGATGCGTGTTACTGTCGCCAGGTCGGAGGGCGACATGTGCACGGAGCGGCGAGACGACGCGAACACGACCGAAACGGACGTCCTTGACGGAGCCCATGACGAGGACGTCGGAGACGAGGCCGACGAGCTCGAGGACGACGACGACGAGGTAGACAGCCTCCTGCTCGACGAGGACGAGGGCGCCCCGAACCTCGTCCCCGAGGGGCATCCGCAGCGCGTCCTCGCTGGTCGGATCGAGATCCTCGACAAGATCGGCGAGGGTGGCATGGGGGCCGTATGGCGCGGGCTGCACCTCAAGCTCGAGCGTGTCGTCGCGGTGAAGATCTTGGACGAGACTCTCCAGCTTCGCCCGGACGGCCGCGAACGGTTCATCCGTGAGGCCCGCGCGCTGGCGCTGCTCTCCCACCGCAACGTGGTCACGATCTACGACTGCGACGAGCTACCGGACGGCAAGCTCTACCTGTGCATGGAGCTGCTCGCGGGCGAGACGCTGCGCGACATCATCAAGCGTCGCCAGCCTCTCGATCCGCTCGAGGTTATCGACGCGGGCATGCAGGTCTGCGACGCCGTCCAAACAGCGCACGACCGCGGCATCCTGCACCGCGACCTGACGCCGTCGAACATCATCCGCCTGCACGATGACGCGAAGACGATCAAGGTTATCGACTGGGGCCTCTGCAAGTATCTCGATCTCTTCTACGTGCGCTCGACGCAAAAATACGCTGCCCCGCCGGGATCGCGGCTCGTGACGCCGCTCGGCTGCCGGTTCGGCACGCCCGAGTACATGGCGCCGGAGATGTTCCTCCGCGAAAACCCCGGCCCGCCGAGCTTCTGCACCGACGTGTACGCACTCGCGGTCGTGCTCTACGAACTGCTCACCGGACGGCACCCGTTCGCACCCGGCGAGCGCAAGCACCCGCGGCCCGTCCGAGACTTCATCCCGGACTTCGACTACCACGACCTCGAGGCCACCCTCCGCGCCGCGCTCCGCTACCGACCCGAGGATCGAACGCCAACGATATCCGAGCTGCGCGACGGTCTCGATCTGGCTCGCGAGTGCTTGCTTGCTCAGCGCGAGGAGAGCAGGGCAGCGACCAGCCCGAAGGTCTCGGCGCCTGCCGAGCGTGAGCAGGTCGCGACAGGCACCCCGGCGCGCGCCGAGAGCGAGAAGGCCGAGGCGGCCTCCGAGCCGACGCGCGCGCGCCCCCCACGTGAGCAGGTGACCGCGGTCCAGACGCCCACGACGCCGCTCGTCCCCTCCCGGCCTCGTGGGCGGCTTGCATTGGTCGTGCTCGCGGCGGGGTTGGGGCTCGCGGCGGGCATCGGCGGGACGCTCGTCATGCGGCCGGGTGAGCCTGTGCAGCCCGCCGCCACCGAGGGTCTCGTCGCGGCCCGGATGGAGCTGGAGCGGGCCAGAGCAGACGCGGCCGAGCTGCGTGCGGACCGCTGCGAAGCCGAGGCGGCGAGGCAGACGCCCCGTGTCGATCCGGGCCCGTCGTCACCAACACCGGCGCCAAGTCAGCCCCCCTCGCTGCCCCCCGACCGACCCGCGGCGCGCGTGCTGGCGGCGAGCCGCGGCGTGGGTGCCGTTCGTCCGGCGTCGACAAAATCCCCGAACGCCATGGCCCGGCTCGCGCCCGAGATCCGCGCCTGTGCAATCAAGGGCGGCATTCCCGAGGGGCCGATCACGGTGCAGGTCCGCCGCCAGGGCGGCGTGATCGACTCCGTGAAGCTGCTCAAATTTTCGAAGGACCACCCGGCCGTCCCGTGCATCGACAGAGCGATCCGCAAGGCCGCCCCGCCGGGCAACCGCGCGCTCGAGGACTTCACGCTTTCCAAGTAGGAGCTGCGATGCTGGCGATCATTTTCCTGCCCCTTCTCCTCGCCTCAACGGACCCCCCGAGCGCCGAAGCTCTCGCCGCCGAAGGCGAGGCGTACCTCACGGCCGCGGAGACGGCCGAGCGACCGCTGGACGTGCTCCTGAGCGCCCACACGAGCTTTGACTCGGCCTACCTCGACGGCGATGACCCGGGCTACCTGTGCCGGGCGCTGGATGTGACCGGGCGGGCGCTGCAGCTCCCGGCGCTCGCCGACGAGCAGGAGCGGAAATTTTGGGAAGAGACCCGGCGTGAAGATCTCGAGCGTCTACAGCGCGACGCGGCAGATAAGAAGCGGGCCAACTGCCGCTTCGCCGCTGGCGGCTTGCTGGCAGCGCCCCGCGTCGCTCTGATCGATGCCGAGGGTCCGTCCGCGGCGATGAGAGCCGAGGCCCCCTCTCACGCAAGCGAGGACTCGATGACGCCGGCCGCCGACACGCGCGCGGACCACACCCCGAGCCGAGCGGAGATGCGGCGACGACGAGCGCACACCGCCGCGGGAGCTGTTCTCACCGGCGCCGGCCTCGGCCTGCTCGGGACGCTCGCTGGTGTGCTGACGCTCGAGCGGCAGCGGATCGACGAGATGCGGGGCCTGGTCGGGACCGCCAAGGCCGAGGGGCGCCTGTTCACCGTCGAGGAAGATCGCCGCTTCGGCCAGCTGAAGGACGACGTGTTCCGGGGCGCGAACGTGGCGATCGGTGTTGGTGCCGCCGGCCTCGTGACGCTCGGCACCGGGGTCGCGCTGCTTGCGACCCGCAAGAAGTCGAGGTCCCGTGCCTACGCTTTCCAGCCCTACGGCGGCCCGCAGGGCGCCGGAGCCCTGCTCCGGCTGAATTTCTGACCAGAGGGGGACCGCTCATGCGCAGGACGACGTTTCTTATCTCGACCATGCTCCTGCTCGGCGGGTGCATCCAGGACTTACTCGCCGAGGGCGCAGCATTGGCGCCGGACACGGAGACGGACGCCAGCTCGACGTCCACGGGTGAGCCGCCGACGCCGACGACCTCGGCGGGCTCGGGCGTGCAGACGGTGACGGGCGACGAGGAGACCACCGGGCCGAGCACGACCAGCACGGGCGATGACCCGGGGTCGAGTACGGGCGACGCGGTCAACCAGCCACCGACGATCGAGCTGTTCGCGGCCGACGACGATTATTTCGACGCGGCCGGACCCATCACGCTGACGCTGGCGGCCAGCGACGACCACGCCGTCGTCAAGGTCCGCCTCTACCTCGACGGGGTGAAACTCGCGGACCTGACGCCCGCAGACTTCCCGTACGCCTACGACGTGCTGTCGGCGAAGTTCAACGGCGACCAGCGGATCTTCAAGGCCGTTGTCGAGGACGCGGAGGGCCTCACGGCGGAGAAGCAAGCCGACCCCGTCAAAGTGTGGCTGCCGGCGTCCGGCGTCGAGCGGTGCATCTTCACGGATCCCGACGCGGGCTCCGTCATCAGCTACGTGTCGGCCCTGAAGTTCACGCCCGAGGCGATCATCGCGGTCGGCACGCGAGACACCGGCGCCGGGCCCGTGCTGACCGTATGGAAGCTCGACCCGGACACCTGCGATCTGCGTCCGGGCTGGCCGAAGTCCGTGGCGAACTGGAGCACCCACGAGGACTACAAGAAGGCGGTGTCGATCGGCGCCGCGGTCGACATCGACGAGGACGGAAACATCGTCGTCGCCGGCAACTTCTGGGTCGGCAACAAGCCGCAGGGCTACGTGGTGCTGCTCACCTGGGACGGCTCGCGCCTGTGGGAGAAGGCAGGCCAGCCCGGCGACGAGATCACCAGCGTCGCCGCCGCGACGGCGCAGTTCAAGGACCGCGTGTTCGTCGGCGGCTCGAAGCGCACGAGCGAGAACCCGGTGCGCACGGACGGGGCGATCTGGGTCTACCAGGCCAACGGCGAGACGGCGTTCGTGTCGCCGCCGAACATCCTCGCGGCTCCGTTCGTGCCAGGCGAGCAGTCCGACGTGAACAACGAGTGGAGCGAGTGGGTCCGGGCCATCCTGATCCAGCCGGGCACCGGCAACGCCCTGGGGGTCGGCGAGCGAGAGTTCATGGACGGCGATCTCAAAGTCTACAGCCGGGCCTTCACCGTACAGGTCCATCCGCTCGGCGGAGTCATGGGCACGCCCTGGACGTCGTGGGCGCCGTCGTTTCTGCACGACGCTGTTCGCTCGGTCACCCTTTGCGGCGAGGATGTCCTGGTCGGTGGCTGGACCCGCGACACGGTACCCGGGGCCAAGCCCCAGCCGATGATGTTCTGGCTCGACGACGACGGCGCGTCCATGACGCACCGTCATGAGCCTCAGCTGGGCGCGACCCAGATCAACGGCATCGCCTGCGATCGGGAGGCCAAGATCATCAGCGCGGCGACACGCGATATGGGTGGGCGAGACGCTCAGGTCTTCATGGTCCCCGGCCACGATGGACAACTCACGTGGTACGAGACCGGCGTCCCCGACGACGATGGTGCCGAAGCTGGCGCTTGCGACTGGCGGGGCTTCTACGCGCGGGTTGGCTACCGAACGAAAAACGGGAAGCCTTATGCGGTGGTGCGGGTCCACCACCCGTAGCGCCTACCCGGGCACGACCAGCTCGTCGCAGAGATCGACGAGCGCGCCCACGTGTTCCGCGAAGAATGGTCCGTAGTCCGGCAGACAGATCGAGCCGATGAAGCTGTGCTCCACGCCCTCGGCGAGCAAGCGCAGCCGATTCTTTTCTTGATCAAACAAGTTCGGGTAGCAGAGCTGCTGGTAGCCGACGTCGACGTCGGTCGTCAG
>Ga0335395_10000603_pt1 | contig 22590 bp, 20 predicted proteins | sample MAT02_FD_205744 | JGI IMG/M metagenome (GOLD analysis project Ga0335395, IMG submission 205744) | Freshwater microbial communities from Lake Fryxell liftoff mats and glacier meltwater in Antarctica - MAT-02 (spades assembly) (version 2) ...
AACGCAGGTCAGGAGAATATTAAAAGCAAAAAAGTATGTTTACCTTTGGGCTAAATATAGCTTGGAGGACAAGCAAAACCTAGAAGAAAGAAGCTTATTCAAGCAAAAATTAGCTGAATATTTAAGAATTGCTAAAGAATCGCCAGAACGATTACAGGTATGGTTTTGGGACGAGACTGGTTTTAGTTTAAGAGTAATTAGAAGAAAGAATTGGTGTTCCAAGGGAACAAGACGTAAAAAGAGAGGAGACCGAAGAAAAGGAAGAATAAATGTGATGGGAGCAGTAAGGTATTCAGACAAAAAAAGATGGGTAGATTTTGTAAAAAAGGGAAATGCTGATAACTTCTACTCAGTGATAAAGATGTTTTACGAAGATGTGAAACAGGAGTGGGTATCGCAAGGTAATGATCCGCAAATTTCGTCGATAGGGGATGTAAAATAGTAATAATTTTAGATAACGCGAGCTTTCATAAAAAAGCCGAAATCTTGAAAAAGATAGCAGCAGAAATGCCGAATTTAGTCCTAGAGTTTCTTCCTAAATATAGTCCTGACTATAATTTAGCTGAATTAGTATGGCATTCAACCAAAGAATACATTGGCAATCGATTATTTGAATCTATTGAAAAGCTCGAATCACTGTTGCATCAACTTTTAAATGAAGGGGAATTAATTATTAAATGGGGGCGCAAAATCAAAAACAAAGGAAATGCAGTTAATGCAATTTAAATGTTAAACAGCTTATCAGCAATGGCAGAAAATGAGATAAAACAAACTCAACTTCAGAAGCGACAAGCTAGAATCATCTACATGGTCATCAATAAGTTATAATTTGTTACACAGCAATGTTGTATATTGTATAATATCAAGATAGAATAAAGTAAAAAAACATTATAATCCAAGAGAGAGTTTAGCATTTTTTACGATATGCCTCTTCAAAACCCTTCACTATTAGTGAGTATGCCATCTTTTGCGACCGATCCAGAAGTAGCACTGGCATCTTTTTTCCGGCTTGGCTATCACATAGAGCCAAATGTCTGGATATCAGAACAGTGTGAAGCTTTGATTCGTGCCTCAGAAAATCTACCATCTTTTCACGATGGAACATTTAGTCCAGCAATGCAACCACACAGGTTAGAGCCGATGTTCCTCAATGCCTTGCGTAATCCCAAAATTGTGAATATTATGGAACAACTGGTTTCGGGAAAAGTCTCCGGAATTCAGAGCGAATTTTTCTTCTGCCGTCCAGGAACACGAGGGTTTGCTCTACATCAAGATAATTATTACGTTGAAGCCAAGCCCGATGTCTTTGCTTCAGCTTGGTCAGCATTGCGAGACATTACACCGGAAATGGGAGGACTCATCATATATCCAGGAAGCCATTACGAACCGATTTTACCAGTTAAAAAATTGATTCAGCCTTGTGATATGGCACAAGATCCTAACGCTCATTCTCAACAAGTAATTATGCCTGGAGGTTACGAACCTGTTGACCTGAAAGTACCCATGGGAGCAACAGTTTTCTTGCATAGTCATGTTGTACATGGTTCACATCAAAATTGCTCCGATCAATTCCGATATGTATTGCTGACTACTTATATTCGATGTGGCGAACCTTTTCGTCCGGGACGTTATGCTCAACGCTTTGAAATTGAAGTTTCTTAATAACTACTATGATTGACAATTTACTGCAAAATCCTCTATTCACAGAAGTAGCTCCTTGCACCACTCTAAGCACAAAACCGCTGGGGTTTATTGATATTGGCGCTAGAGGAGGGATTCATCCTTTAGTGGAGTCCCTAGCAGGTGTTATCGCTGTGATGGGGTTTGAGCCAGATAGAGAAGAGTGCGCGAGGATGCAAACTGAACTAGCAGCTAACTCACCTTGGGCAGTGTGGGATGTTGAACCTAGTGCTTTAGCTGAAAGTGATGGCGAAGCAATACTCCATCTATTATCTGTACCCACAAATCACTCACTGCTGCCACCAAACTCGCCACTAACTCAGCGTTATAAGATGATTAAATTTGAGCAAGTGGGTAGCTTTCCTTTGCATACAACTAGCTTAGACAAAATTTTATTTAGCCAACAGCACCAGCCGGATGATTACTGGGGTGAGTTTATTAAACTGGATACCCAAGGAACAGAGTTTGAAATCTTACAGGGAGCGCGACGGACTTTAAGTGAACGAACAGTAGCTATATACACGGAAATAGAATTCTGTCAAGTTTATGAGGGGCAGAAGTTGTTTTCAGAAGTGGAGATATTTCTGCGCGAGTATGGGTTTTCTTTCTATGGTTTTGCCACGATGGGAAGTCGTTCGTGTAAGCAATTGGACAAACGTTTGGAGGCGGGACGTGAGCGTTCCATCTGGGGTGATGCAGTGTTTTTCAAAGATCCGTTGCCAGGAGGAGTGCAGGTTACACCTCTCTCTGTACGTGGTAATCACGTTCTCTTTACCTGTGCCTTGTTACTAGGTTATTATGACTTTGCATTGGAACTAGCTCTAGCGACATGGGCGAGTGGAGATGAAGCAAAGCGAATCAAAAATTTGGTTCATTTTTGTGCTAGGCTACCACCGTCACAATGCTACAAAGATACAATGGATCTAACTGAGCGCGTAAAACTCAATCCAGAACTTGCAAACATTGAGGTTGGTCGCTTTGTTGATCAACGACGGCATCAATGTGATTATTATGATACAATACTTAGGACAGTTTTTTAACGGCCCTGTAAGCCTTACGGAGGAAGCCCTGCCATTTTTTACGCATTTTCTGAAACTTAGCGCTGAACTTAAACTTTAAAAAAATAGTCCAGCATATAGCCAGTAAGGTTTTCGGAGACTCGACGATATCTAAAATTGTCCGAAGTATTGATGATATAGACCCCAGTGATGGTAAAAATATAGCTCATGCAAGCAACTGAATCCCGTACTTTTGTAAAGCATGTGAGCGGTGCGTTTAAACCCGCTCTGCTAAGAGAACTCCGTATCTATATGAATACTGTTTGGGCAGAGCAACAAGCCAAAGCCCAGACGGAGCGCGAGCATATAGTTATTAAAAATGGTGTGGCATCCGATGCACTACGAATAGAACCACGATGGTATGATGTGTGGCGTACTCCCACACTCCCAATTCGAGAAACCCTCAAACTCTATACTTGGGTAACATTTCCACCGATAGTCCGCATTGTTCGAGAGGAAAATCACATGGTGCCTTGGCATCAAGATATTGGGTATATGAGGCAACTGGGAGCAAAGGGACACAGTCAAATCATCACCTGTTTTATACCGATTGATGAGGAACCAAGCAAGCATGCTACAATCCAATTTGCTCGTGATGATTTGCCAGAACTAGAACACATACCAACTACAGGTTATAGAGGTGTTGGTCTTAAGGATATTACTTTCTCCCAGTTAGAGCATTACGAACTTGAACTAGGTGACTGCTTAATATTTGGCGAACTGGCTGCTCACCGTACTTTCGTCCCCCTAAATGCAACACTAGAAAGGCGCTCTTTGGAATTTCGCCTAACGCAACCTAAGATTGCTTTAAGTAATAAAGATTACTTTGATATTGAGTCTGGTAATTTTATCCACACAAATGCTTAACAAGGATGAACTCATGGAAGAGCGAGTATTCGATGGTCGCAAAAACTTTACAGCAGACGATGAAATTGAGCGGATGTTAGAAGAACATTTCGAGAAATTTGATATCTCCAAGCGAGAAATCTGGCGTAATTTCCAGATTTATACCCGTCGCGTTTTTCTAAAACGGTTTCTAGCACACTACGAATTTTTTCAGCGGGTAATACATTTACCTGGAGACATCGTTGAATTAGGAGTTTATCGGGGTTCATCATTGTTATCTTGGGCAAATTTTTTAGAAATTAGAAATATGGGCGATCGCCATAAGAAAGTGATTGGTTTTGACAACTTTAAGGGGTTTGGTGAACTGGACTCCAAAGACGGTGTTGAAGCGCCTGATGTTGGAAAGAAAAGTGGCGGATTTGCTAGTGGTGAATTTGAAGAGCAATTGCGAGAAGCGATTAATATTTTTGATACGGATCGCTTTATTCCCTACAAAGCAAGAATTATTTTGGTAAAGGGTGATATAGAACAAACCGTACCTGAATATGTTGAGCAAAATCCTGGTTTACGGATCTCGCTGTTGCATTTCGATGTTGATCTTTACCGACCAACACTCATTAGTTTACAACATCTTTGGCCTCTGGTTGTTCCTGGAGGTGTTGTCTTGTTTGACGAATATGGCATTCCACCTTGGGAAGGAGAAAGCAAGGCTGTAGATGAGTTCTTTGCTGATCAAAAAGTTGCTATCAATCGATTAGATTGGTGTAGCAACCCAGGAGGATATATAGTCAAGGAATAATAATTTATCTAACAATTCTATAATACAGCACTTCCGGATGTTATGAGGTACAATAGAATAGACTAAAAAATAAGATACCAATGAAAGCATATTCAGTAGATTTGCTCTCCAAAAATAGTAGCAGCACATCAAGAGCAGAAGCTGTCGATCCGAAAAACAGCAGCAATATTTGCCGTGAGTAAAAGTTTAGTTCAAAAGCTTGTCAAACAACAAAAAATCGAGGGTAATTTACAGCAAAAACCCAGGGGGAAACCGAGATACAGTTATTTGAATAATGCGGAAACAGAGTTAAGAGAAATAGTGGCAGCACATCCCGATGCCACCTTAGTAGAGTTGTGTGAGTTATTTGCCCAGAGAACTGGAAATTGGGTGGGTAGAACAGCAATGTGTAGCGCGTTACAGAAGTTGAGATTAAATCGAAAAAAAAAACAGTCAGGAGTAGCCAAGCAGAGACAAAAAGAGTGATGAAGTTAAGGTTAGAGTATTGGGAAAAAGTCAAGGATATCGAACCAAAAAACCTAGTATTTTTAGATGAGACTGGAGTTTTACTGGATTTAAGACGAACTCATGCACGCTCGGAACGAGGAACTAGAGCTTATGGGATCAAACCTTTAAATTGACTAAATTGACAAGAAAACCTTAATCAGCTCAGGCCTTTTTTAATCTAATTTTTTTTGTTTTAATATCTCTATGATTTTCACAGCTTCATGATAAAGCCCTTTCCAATCACAATCATAATTGCGTCCTAGACTATAACCGTCTAAATCAGTAATATACTTATGAGGCAAAAATATAGGTTTATAAGATCGATTTTCGACTAGGCTTTTCTCGCACATCTCTTGTATCATAGGATTGTTTATTTCATTGCTTGTATACAGTACACCCAACTTGCAAGCTATATTTGTAAAGTTAAACCCCGACGACAAGGGAGCTATGTATGTATCTATAGCATCAGCCCAAGCTTGGATTTCATGGTTGTAACAACCAACCGCATTATATGTACTAATCTCTTGAGGTAGTAGAGCGATAATTTTCCGCACAACTTCTTGTTCACTTTGAATTATACTACCAGTGCGAGGACTATTGTCTACTGTCTCTCCTTCTGTCATATACCAATTCCCCACAAAAACAACTCCCATAGTAGGATAATCTACATGAAGGCTTTTTAGCAGATTACCCAGACCTTCAACTTGCGAAACCCAAACTCTACTATGAATGCGGATTTGAATCCACAGTAGTGGCCAATGATTCTTCGCATTGTCTACAACCTGTAAAAAATCTTGAGAACATTTTTGGCGGGAACTTACAATGATTCTCCTCGCTAATTCAGGTTTCAAAGGTTGAGTCTGAGTAGGTCTAACGATGAAGTAGTTATTTTTTAAAAAAGTCGTAAAAAGATTCCAGTTATCACGAGGAGCCTGAATAATATTGAGGGGCGGAATTTCGGGATAAATACTGCCTATATCTAAAAAAGAAAAAGGCATTGCTAAGAATTTATCAATTTTTTCTAGTAGTCCCAAATCATAAATTTGAGATAATCCTCCTAGTTCATTCCAGATATAATGCCCAAATACGAAGTAACAGCCCAAGAGAGCTACTACTTCTCTATCTTTCTTTGCTAAATAAGATTTAACTAATTGCCAGGAACTAACAGTGTAACTTTTTAAATTGTTGATTATAACTTGATAGCTGAGTACCACTGCAAATGCGCCATAGAAAAATATAATCAGTTCTAAGCTGGGGAAATAAAGAAACATTTTACCTCCCGGCCAGTCTCCCACCATCAAGTAAAAGACTTCTACTCCACCATCAAATCTATAAATAATAATTGGTCGCGTATCTAGTTGATAGAATGACTGATTACTTCTCAGTATCTTCCCACTAAATGGACAAACAGCATAAATATAGCCAGTTTCCACGATACTTTGCTGAAAATACATCTGCCTATAAAAGAAGGTTTGTTGTAAATCAGGATCTGATTTTACCCCTTCTTTTGTGGCTAGTTTAAATGAATCTTGGCTAAAACTATTAATATACAGTTCCTCCAAGGCCTTATTTTCTTCTTTAATTAATTCCAGACAAGCCACAGATAATCCTGCTTTTTTCAGAAAGCTTTTATTTTCCTCAGTTAAGCATTCAAGAAGCATTGTATGTGAGTTAGTTTCACTGAAGTAAGAATATGCTGCTTCCGGTTTAATCTCTACTTGGTAATAGGGGTCAGTTTCATCAAAGGGCGATAATTTGTTTAATCCCTTCCAGATTTTCTCATAAATCTCTCTATCACTTGGTTTTCGACTAGCCAAGGAAAAACAAGCTATCCCCTCATTGATAAAACCTTGTTCTGACAAGTGCCGTGCTAAATTTTGCCAGAATCTAACCGAGTCTTCTTCTGAAGATAGCATTGCCGACGACTTTAGAAAGGTATTAATGGTTTGTTCACCTTTCCCAATATACATTAAAGCTTCACCTAATAGCCGATATAGCGAAGGTGCATCAACATTTTGAGATAAAACTCGTAGGCAAGCCGTTGCCAAAAGTTCCCAATCGCAGAAATCAGAATTATTAACTAATTTTAGATAAACTTCGGGGTTGGTTTTGAGCCCTTTCTGATAAGCGAGAATAGCTCGCTCTAATTTATTATTCAGCTTAAGATTTAGAGCTAAATTTAAATAGTAATCTCCAACTTTTATATCTTCTTGTTGATTGGGATATAGTAAATTAAATTCAATAAAATTCAATGTAAACCCTATCCCTGTAGACCACAAGCGTAGTTCTATTGTTTGAGCCTCCAATAACTCTAGAAAAAACTCTACTTGCTTTTGAGTCGCATAAACTTCAGATTCACGCCAAATAAAACTGCCATTGTTTGATATTAAATCATATTTAAAGGCTACTATGTTACTATTTTCTTCATCAGTATTTGACTCACAATCAATCTTTACTTTATATAAACCGTCAGGTAAATTTATATAGGGGCCGAAAGAAACTAAACCCTCCACTCCTGGCGGACAAACTAGCTTAGTGCCTGATTCTTCTTGAACAATTTTTCCTAAAGTAAATTGAGTCAGAGCTAAATGTTCAGGCAGAGTTTTAATGGTTGTAATTGGTTGGAAATCATCCAAAAAGCAGTTACTGGAAAATTCATAATTGAGTTCAGTTAAGCTACGCCAGCACTGAATTGCTTCCTCTAATTCTCCTTGCTTAACCAATAGTTCTCCTAGCTGCTGATAGGCTTCGGCTATTTCTGGATTTAACTCTAAGGCGTGGCGGTAATGGGCGATCGCTTCCTCCAGAAAACCTTGATTAGCTATAACTTCTGCTAATTTGTAGTAAGATTCACTTGCATCTGGGTTTAATTTTATTGCCTGGCGATAGGCTGTAACGGCTGCATCCAACTTACCAAGGCGAGTTAAGGCTTCCCCTAGCAGGTGGTGGGGCCAAGATTCGTTGGGGTTTTGCCTAATGGCACAGAGGTAGGATGCGATCGCGCCATCTACATCGCATTCCTGTAGAGGTTGATTACCCTTATTGACCTTGCTCACTCCAAGTTCTTCTGCTTTCATCTCAGATTTTCCCCCAACACTAAGAGAATGTTACTTTAGCCTATGATACTATATCACAAGTCTGGATCGCGACAAAGAAGGGTAGGAACTATAGTGAATCAAGGTTTTAGCTATGAGATGCGTGGCACGCTTATCAAAAAGGCACTGATTAAGATGCAGAATTGCTTGCAAGTATTTTTGTCACTAATCAACACTTCGGACAGTTTGCGTAGGCGCAGCCAGCACTTCGACAAAGCTCAGTGACCACCGAAGGCATCGCTAACGGTAGAATCAGGGTTCCAGGCTTTCGTCTAGCCTCGAACGCTAACGGTAGAATCAGGGTTCTAGGCTTTCACTCAAAAACTGTCCGGAGTATTGACTAATGATGTAGTCACTAATGATTTATAATTACCACTCGTATTCATCAGATGCAAGAAGAATTAGAACAAGTTAAGGCGCAACTACATCAAACTCAAAGCCAGTTGGAGCAATCCCAATCCCAACTGCATCAAATTCAAGGTCAGTTAGAGGAATTGCAAACTCAGTACCAGCAAATTCAAGGGGAACTCCAACAGGCTATTGAACTCAACCCCAATTTATTCAGCTCTTACCACGCTTTAGGGGATACTCTTTTTAAACTAGAAAAATGGGAAGAAGCTGCCGCCGCCTACGGTCGTGCCAGCGAACTCAACCCTGATTTCTTTTGGTCTAGCTACAGTTTAGGGGAAGCTTTGCTCAAACTCCAACAATGGGAAGAAGCTGTCACCAGTTACCGCCACGTTATTGAGTTGATGCCAGATTTTCCTTGGTCTTACTACCATTTAGGTAATACTCTAATCAAACTGGAAAAATGGGAAGATGCCTTCGATATCTATAGCCAAGGCATTTCCATTGCTCCCAACTTACCTTGGCCTTACCGCAATTTAGGGGATGCTTTATTAAAACTTGGCCAACTTGAGGAAGCGATATCTTGTTACCGTCGCGCTGTTGAGTTCAATCCAGATGTTGCAGAGATTTACTATGATTTAGCAGAAACGTTGGCTAAACTTGGTCAGGTTGAGGAAGCAATATCTTGTTACCGCCGCGCCGTTGAGTTGACTTCGAGCAATTGACACTGGTATTCTATGTAATTATGAGTCGCTGTGCAGCCAGGAAGGTTTGTAACCCAAAAGATTGTCGCGGTAGCTTACCGAATAACGGCAGGGGTTCGGGAAAACTGTGCTTGAGGAATATTTCAGTGCAGGGGACTGGGGATAGACACATGAGTATATGGAGTCCATAATATTTGATGTTGCATCATATAGGCTGCGGCTGATGGTTATGAGATCGCGACTGGGAAAAGTTATGCTTTGGAGAGTGCGTGGAGGCAGCGTTTGCGACTTTTGGTTGGGATTGGCGGGAACATACGGTGATTTACCGGAGTCGTTACCGACCAACGGAAATTGCTGTGGGTCGATGGAATCTGGGTAAGGTGATGGTAAATTTATGTTTGGAATCCAAGCATAGGATGTATGATTGAGTAAGGATAATGGTAGAGGCAGTGAGGATTTTATCATGTGGGATTTATAGGTGTAATGCTTAAAATAGGCAAAAGCAGAGATTAAGCCGTTACTGTTTAGTAGTATATAAGAGAAAAATAAAATGACAGAGTGGAAAAAGACTTTCGAGTTTAAAGGAAAAAAACTTTATTATAACCGGATTCAATATAACAATCCATCCGAGAGGGCGGTTGAAGTTCCCATAGGATTTGATTTTTTAACTGCGAATGTTCAAGAATCAGCTCGTGTATTAGAATTGGGTAATGTTTTATCATACTATGAAAATACCCTCAGTGAAGAATTAGGGATTGTATCGAGAGAAATTATAGACAAATTTGAACAAGGAATAGGTATCGACAATAAAGATTTAATGGATCTTGAGCCTCCAGATAATTATGATGTAATAGTCAGTATTTCTACGGTTGAACATATAGGGCAGGAAGTCGCTCCTACGGGAGCTTATGGAGAACAGACAAATAGTCGCGATCGAGAAGCTCCACTAAAGGCTATTCTTAAAATCTATGACCTGCTTACTGTTAATGGAAAAGCTTTGATTACAGTTCCTTTTGGAACCCTTACAGACTTCGGCTGGTATATTCAGTTCAGTGGTCAATATTTGGCACTTCTTTACAATAAGTATGGGATTCCAAAAGAAGCAGTATCTAAAACTTTCTTGAAACTAATAGATAGATCCCCTGGTGGTCAAGTTAATATGCTCTGGGAAGAATCTGATGGTTTTGACGTTAGCAATTGCGAATATGGGTATCCTTTTCCCACTGCAAATGCGATCGCTGTTATAGAGCTTTCTAAGGTTTCAAATGATTTCCATTTAAACTTAAATGTCGAGCCTACGCCTCTTTTTTATCATATGCCCTATGAGACTCGGATAGAATCTGGTCAACAAAAAGCACAATTTCACCAAACTCAGGCAGATTTGGATCAATACAAGCAGCTAAATTATCAAACTCAGGCGCAGGTAGAAATAATCTCGGTTCATGTACCAACAACACTAGGAACAACATTCTCTCAAATTTTAAGTGCTGTTTATGGCAATGAAGCCGTTTTCATGGATAATGAGAATGTTCCCAAAAGTCAAATTAAACCATCTGATTTCCCTCCCAACATTAAAGCTATTCACGGTCACTTTCACTTAGACAAGTACAACGGCTATTTTCCGAATGCTAAAAGAGTAATCTGGTTGAGAAACCCCGTGATTCGATTAATATCAAATTATTTTTTTTGGCGGGCGCAAGAGGCGGGTGTTCCACGCAATATGGATGTCTTGGGAATCGTAGAGTTTGCTGAGCTTCCTGGTGTGCAAAATATAGTAGGTAACTATATTGGTAAAAATCAGTTAAGTGATTTTTACTTTGTTGGAATTCAGGAGTTTTTAGAGTCTGATTTAGAAGAATTAAAAATGATGATGGAATGGTCGGAACTTAGCTTTCCTATTTCTAATCTTAATACATTACCCGAGAATGAGGAGCAATTCCGAAAAATCTTAGATGATGGCGAAATTGTCAAGAAGTTAGCACAGAGCAATAACCTCGACATGGAACTATATCAAGAAGCTCTGGACTTACGAGGAAAACGTAGGAATGAATTAGGTGGATTCCATCAGCTCTTACAACTCAGTGAACAATCTAAGTTGCAATTGTACAAAGCTCAAGAAGCCTCACAGCAGTCTCAATCGCAATTGCATCAGACTCAGACAGAGTTAGAGCAGTCTCAATCGCAATTGCATCAGACTCAGACAGAGTTAGAGCAGTCTCAATCGCAATTGCATCAAGCTCAGGAAGCCTCGCAGCAGTACCTGTTGCAATTGTACAAAGCTCAAGAAGCCTCACAGCAGTCTCAATCGCAATTGCATCAGACTCAGACAGAGTTAGAGCAGTCTCAATCGCAATTGCATCAGACTCAGACAGAGTTAAAACAGTCGCAATCGCAATTGCATCAGACTCAGACAGAGTTAGAACAGTCGCAATCGCAATTGCATCAGACTCAGACAGAGTTAGAACAGTCGCAATCGCAATTGCATCAGACTCAGACAGAGTTAGAACAGTCGCAATCGCAATTGCATCAGACTCAGACAGAGTTAGAACAGTCGCAATCGCAATTGCATCAGACAAGACGGGAATTGAAACGATCGCAGTCTCAATTCTACCTAAGCTTAGAAGACTTACAACAGTCTCAATCGCAATTGCATCAAGCTCAGACCGAGTTAGCGCTGTTTCAAGCACAACTTTATCAAACAGAGGAAGACTTACAACAGTCTCAATCGCAATTGCATCAAGCTCAGACCGAGTTAGCGCTGTTTCAAGCACAACTTTATCAAACAGAGGAAGACTTACAACAGTCTCAATCGCAATCGCATCAAGCTCAGACCGAGTTAGCGCAGTCTCAAGCACAACTTTATCAAACAGGGAAAGACTTACAACAGTCTCAATCGCAACTGCATCAGATTAAAGGGGAATTTGAACAGTTCAAACCTCAGTTATCTCAGGCAGAATCCCTGGGGCAGCAGTCTCAATTGCAACTGCACCTGACAATAAGAGAATTAGAGCGAACGCGATTAAGTCAAGCTACAGCTAGTCAGACAGACCAACAAAGCCAGCAGATGCAGTATAAACTCTTGGTATGGGAAGCATGGTATGCTTGTCAGAATGGAGATTTGAAGCAGATGGCTCAATACCTACGGCAATCTTTGAAACACACATCTTTCTCAAGAACCGAAACAATATTAAACTGGTTAGATAGTTTTTCCACTTTCAGTTCAGAAAAGGGTGACAATTTCGATGCTCACTCCTTGACAAACACAGAGGAATGGAAACAGTTAATGCGTGGGATACTTGCTGTAAAAACTGTCAGTTCATCTCATTAAATGTAAATTCCGTTATCAAGAAGTGCAATTATCCAGGGGTGTTTTTTGACAGTGAATGTTATAATTTTCGGTGCTAACGGACAAGATGGATACTATCTGAACGAGCTGTATCAAGCTCAAGGGGTTATCTCGATTGGGGTATCACGTTCGGGAGATTTTATTCATGGTGATGTTTCTGATTATGGACAAGTTGAGCAGTTAATCAAAGAATATAAACCAACATACATATTTCACTTAGCTGCAAAATCGACAACGCGACACGATGCCATGTTTGAAAATCATGGTACAATTTCTACAGGAACCCTCAATATACTAGAAGCAGTGTATAGGCATAGTCCAGACTCGAAGGTTTTTATTACTGGCAGCGGCGTTCAATTTTATAATGATGGTACTCCTATTTCAGAAGATACTCCCTTTGAAGCTAGTAGTCCCTACGCTTTTGCCCGTATCCAGTCTGTCTATGCCGCCCGATACTATAGAACCTTGGGTGTAAAGACGTATGTAGGATATTTATTTCATCACGAAAGTTTTTTGAGAAAGCCTCATCATGTCAGTCAAAAAGTTGTACAAGCTGCTAAACGTATTGTGCATGGTTCTGATGAAAAATTGTGTATGGGGGACATTTCTGTAGAAAAAGAATGGACTTTTGCAGGTGATGTTGCACGAGGTATAATGACCCTGATGGAACAGGACAATGTTTTTGAAGCGGTCATCGGCTCCGGCAAAACATATACTATTCAAGATTGGATAGAAATATGCTTTTCAATGCTAGGTTTAAATTGGCGGATGTATGTAGATAAGATGGAAACATTTCAGCCAGAATATAAACGATTAGTTTCCAATCCGGCACTCATACAGAGTTTGGATTGGCGGCCAAGGATAAGCCTGCAAGAACTGGCAGCAATAATGATTCATAATTAGTTAGGGTTAATTAACGTAAGACTATGCACTTAACACATCGGAAAACCTGTCGGGTATGCGGTTCTTCATCTCTCACCCCAGTGATAAATTTGGGCGAGCAATATCTACAAGGTTCTTTTGTTAAACCAGACAAAGAGGAACCGCCCCAGAGAAAAATCCCCCTTTCTTTGGTGCGCTGCGATCCAACGCGAGATGAAAAAGCTTGTGGTTTGCTGCAAATGCAACATACAGTTCCCCCGGAGATTTTATATTCCGCTTACTGGTATCGTTCTGGTACTAACCAAACCATGCGAAATCATTTGCAGGGAATTGCTGAAAATGGGGTATCAATGATCGGCAAAAGCAAAGCTTTTGTGTTGGATATTGGCTGTAATGACGGCACTTTGCTGAAGTATTATCCCAAAGAATTTATCAAATTTGGTGTCGATCCCTCTGATGTAGCTCAAGAAGTTGGTGATGATATTACTGTCATCCAAGATATCTTTCCATCCAAAGAATTGATCGAGGGCACCCAAGGCGAAAAGTTTGATGTAATTACGTCAATCGCCATGTTCTATGATTTGGAAGACCCGGTTACTTTTTGTCAAGAAATTAAGGCGGCTTTGGCTGAGAATGGCGTGTGGATTTTTGAAATGTCCTATATGCCATCAATGCTAAAAATGAATTCCTATGACACTATCTGCCATGAGCATTTAGAGTATTACAGTTTAGCCGTGCTGGAATATATTCTGAAAAAAGCTGAATTAAAGATAGTGGATGCGGTTCTCAATGACATTAATGGTGGCAGTATTCGCTGTTATGCAACGCACACAGATAATTTTGTCTTTAAAAAACAAGAGGCTTTGCAGCGAATCCATAAGTTACGCCAAGAAGAATTTGATATGGAACTTGATACTGACAAGCCATACAAAAACTTCCAAGACCGAATCAATGTCCATAAAGAGCAACTGATAGGAATGCTAAAAAATATCAAAAAGGAAGGTAAAAACATTCATATTTACGGAGCTTCGACCAAAGGCAATACAATCTTGCAATGGTGTGGCATTGACAACCGCATTATTGATTATGCCGCTGAGCGAAATCCTGATAAGTATGGGGCTTATACTTTAGGAACTGATATTCCGATTATCAGTGAAGCCGAATCAAGAGCCATGAATCCAGATTATTATTTAGTCTTGCCCTGGCACTTTAAGGAGGAGTTTCTCAAGCGTGAGGAAGAAACATTGAAAAGTGGTGTAGGAATGATCTTCCCTCTGCCAACAGTTGACATTATCAAATACTAAGTACCTATGGTAGAGTCAGCGATTAAATACAATTTTGGTGTCAATGTCATCGGTCATGCGACCGGTGAGTTTGGGGTCGGGGAAGGGATGAGATGTATTCTCAGGGCTGTGCAAGCTGCTGGGATTCCCTTCAGCATTCAAAATATTAGTGTACCCTGGCATCGGAATTTAGATTCTACGTACACTAATTTTTCTGAGGATAACCCTTATCCAATTAACCTTGTACATCTCAATCCCGATTCTTTTTTGCTTGATAATTGGGATACCAAATATTTGCAAAAGCGCTACAATATTGGGGTGTGGGCCTGGGAATTACCAAAGTTTCCTAGTAATTGGGAGTTTGCCTTTGATTTATTTGATGAGGTATGGACTTACAGTAATTACTGCCATGAGACTATTTCACAAGTCTCACCGCTTCCTGTACTGAAGATAATGCCTAGTATAGAACTTCCACTGCCATCTTTGGATAGGGAAGCTTTAGGATTACCCCAAAACAAAATTATCTTTATGTTCATATTTGACTTTCATAGTACCATAGAACGGAAAAATCCGGGATCGGTTATCAAAGCATTTAAACAAGCTTTTGGCAAGTCAAATGAAGATGTATTGCTCGTAATTAAATTTTCTAATGCCGAGCATCATCCCGAACAACTAAATAAACTTATTGTGCTGCGAGAAAACGATCCATCAATTCATTTTATAGATGGACATTTAACCAAAAAGCAAGTAAATGCTTTAATCTATAATTGTGATTGCTATGTATCGTTGCATCGAGCCGAAAGTTTTGGATTAACAATGGCTGAAGCTATGTTTTACGGTAAACCAACGCTCGCAACTGCTTACTCGTCTAATACTGATTTTATGAATGTCGGTAATAGTTTTCCAGTCAAATATGACTTAGTGACAACTACTGAGGACTATTTTCCTTATCCCAAGGGTAGTATTTGGGCAGAACCAGATATAGCTCATGCTGCATCTTTGATGCAATATGTTTTTCATAACTATCGGGAGGCGCAGAAAGTTGGAGCGAGAGCTTCTGAGGATATTAAGTCTTTACTAAGTCCACACTCTGTGGGAAGTAAAATCCGAAATCGCCTCGAACATATTATGAGTAAATTTTCTCCTTCGATATCCTCATTTCGGATACAGGAGATTGAGGCTGAAATAGACTGGCAGGATTCCCAAGTCCAAGCTTGGCGACAGACCGCACAACAAGCTCAATTGGAACTAGAAGAATGCCGAAGGCAAATTTTCCTAAAGCAGTTTCAAAGGCAACAAACTAAGGCAACAGGCTTCAGTGAAATAAGAATGTCAAACAATTCAAAATAAATAAGAACACCGTTTTTCAAAAGTTATAACGACATAAACAATTGCTATGCTAAACAAGAAACTAAATTCTTCTATCGGTATTAATATTGCGGGTCATGTGAAGGGTGACTTTGGACTTGGGGTAGGCGTGAGAGGCAACATTAGAGCCATTGAATCTGTGGGCATTCCCTACGCAATCAATAATCTTTACTTAAGCTTTAAACCGCCAGAGACAGATACAACTTACAAATTTTTTTCTGAGGATAACCCTTACCCAATTAACTTGGTACAGACTAATCCTAATATGATGGAACAATCGATTAAAAAAGATGGCTCGCCAGCTCTGACTCCTAAATATTTTCAAGGTCGATACAATATTGCATTATGGCTCTTTGAATTGCCACAAATACCGCCGGAGTGGGAGTTTGCTTTTGATTGGTTTGATGAAATATGGGTGATGAGTAGTTTCTGTGCAGAAATCTTTGCACCCGCGTCGCCTATTCCAGTGTTCAAGGTAATGCCAAGCCTCAATCTTCCAAAACCATCACTCGACAGAGAAGCCATAGGGTGGTCTAAAGATAAATTTATTTTTCTGTTTATGTTCGACTTCACTAGCTGCTATGAACGAAAAAACCCCATAGCTACAATTAAGGCGTTTAAACAAGCTTTTGGTCAGTCAAATGAAGATGTCTTACTCATCATCAAGTACCGTTCACCTCAATACTATCCTCACCTGCGAGATCAAATGGTAGCAGAAGCCTCAGATTGTCCATCAATTCGTTTCATAGATGGAAATTTGAAACGCGATGAGACAAATGCCTTGGTTTACAATTGTGACTGCTATGTATCCCTGCATCGGGCAGAAGGTTTCGGTTTGACAATGGCTGAAGCGATGTTCTATGGTAAACCAGTGATTGCTACTGCCTACTCCTCGAATGTCGATTTTATGAATATCAACAATAGTTTTCTAGTAAAATATAAGCTATTAACAACTACTGAAGTACATCTTCCTTATCCAGCCGGAAGTATTTGGGCAGATCCCGATATTGAACATGCTGCGTTTTTGATGCGGTATGTTTTTGACAATTATCAGGTAGCTAAGGAAGTAGGAGCTAGAGCGTCTCGCGAAATTAAATATTTATTAAGTCCTCAGACTGTGGGTTGCAAAATTAGAAGTCGCTTAGAGTATATTATGAAGAGGATGAATCAAACTCCGCGATCGAACCGATTACACAAGCTTCTAGCAGAGAAAGAAGGGCTGACATCCCAGACCCAGGCTTGGCGACAGACGGCACAGCAAACTCTTGTGGAACTAGATCGCGCGCGATGCAAACTCCAATAGGCATAAGTCTAAGTCCAATTTTTTCCGCTAGTACCTTCACATTTAAAAGATAGTTTTGTTATACTACGTTCTACTAAAATAATTCGGTTATCCTTATGTACGATCTCACCATTCTTTCTATTTTTAGACAAAGTGAAAAATATGTAAATAGATATATCCAGCAGATCACTGAAGCATTTGAGCTGAATGGGGGTAGCTGTCATTCTGTTTGGTTAGAGGGTGACAGTACAGATCGTACTTATAATATGTTAACTGATGCTAAACATAAACTAGAGGAAACCGGGAAGATAGATGTAACACTAATTAAATACGAACATGGGGGGCCTCAGTGGGGAAGCATTATAAACACCGATAGATGGCATCAGATAGCAACTTGTTGGAATAATTGCTTGGCAGGGCTTAAGCCTTCTAAAATCACCATTTGTGTAGAAAGTGATTTGATATATAATCCTGCTATTATTGAGCAGCTTGTGAGCAAAATTGATGAAAATCATCACGTTATATATCCTATGCTAATGATGTATGATGGCAGCTACGAAGAAACTCCTGAATTTGAGTGGTTTCACGATACCTGGGGTATGAGAAGGGGTAATGTAAGATTTAGCAATTTGCCTCCCTATTGGCCCAAAAGTGATTTCTTAACAGAAGATGAGAATTTACTACAAATTACTCTGGGCGGTGGCATGATTGTTACTACCTATGATTATCAAAAACGTGGTCAGTTTGATACCAGTTGCTGCATTATGACATATCCGCCAGATGTCAAACTGTTTATGCACAAAAAGCTGAGGATATATCATCCAATGCCGGAAGAATCAAGATATTGGACACCATCTATTCTTCTGGAAGACTGGGAGCGTTCACAAATGCAGGTGCGTCAAACTCGATCAGAAAAAGAGTGGTTTGCCTCTCAAAGTAAAGCCTGGAAACAAACCGCAGAACAAGCTTTAGCAGAATTAGAGCAATGTCGTTTGCAGGTTAAGTTAATGAAGTCTCAGCTACAACAAAAACAAACTGAGGCTGTTTAAGTGCGATTGCACTCTACCATTGCAATTGCTTTAGGTCTTAGATCATCGATAGAGCGAGTCAAATTTACGCTCAACTATACGTAGGCATAAAATATCATTCTGGCGTGTTTTATCGAACCTAAACGTTTATCAGGATCAGTTTCTAGATAATTTGGATAGAATGTGTTACCATGTACAACATCCCTAAATCCCACATCTTTTAACATACCTTCAACAGCACCTTTATTCGGCCCCCAGAAATTGGTAGGATCTCCATTTAAGGAAGTTCCTGGGTAATACGCCGCCACAGGGCGGTCAAAATCGAGGCAATCAACGTGAGTCTCAATAATCACATAGCCTTTGGTTATCGACCTTATCTTTTCTAAGTATAAAAGCGGGTTTTGCGCATGATACAAAACACCTAAAAATAAAACAACATCAAACATTCCTACTGTGTTGGGGGATAAATCTTCAACTTTTATTTCAATCTCTTTTACCTGAGAATTTCTGAATTCATGTGCCAGCCTAAAATTCTCCCGTGTTTGACTACCTGGCACATTCCAGACAAAATAATCGGCTGCCACAACCTGTTTTGCCCCTCTACTTTCGGCCTCAAAAGCATAAAAACCTTCATATGTGCCAACATCGATAACGCTTAGCCCGTCAAATCGATCTGGTAGTCCCATGTATATTAATTTTTCTTGAGATTTTTCTACCCCAGGGGTTGTTATCCCATGCCCTAAATCAATACTATGCCACCAAAATCTTCCATTAACCTTATTTGCTATCTGTTTGACAATTTCTTCTTCACTGAGATTTTCAAAGTTCATTTTGATTAATTATTGACTTCACTGATTTTTTTTGCTGACCTACTTTTTAAGGGCGTTCAATAAATATTCAACGACCTCCTTATTTATACAATAGCACCTTTGTTGAGTTACTTCTGCAAAACATATTCTAAATCAGAGTAGAACTAGGAAGTCTTGGTATCAAGCTCAAGGGCGTGGCGGTAGCAAGCACTCGCTTCATCGATCCTTTTTTGTTTGGCGAGCGCATCCCCTAAATCAGAGTGAAACTTAGAGACATTTGGATCGTTCTCAACAGCGCGGCGGTACGCTTTGATCGCTTCTTCCCACTGACCTTGTAGTCGCAGGACATCCCCTAAATTGTGGTGTGACCAAGCGAAAACTGGGTTTAATTCAATGGCGCGGCGATAGGCTTTGATCGCTTCTTCCCACTGACCTGTTAATTGTAGAGCATCTCCTAGCACATGATATGTCCAATATTTGTGTGGGTTGATCTCAATAGACTGACGATACGGCGTGACTGCCTGCTCCCACTGACCCCGCTGTGAAAAAGCCATCCCTAGATTGAAGTAAGCCTCGTAGTCATCTGGCTTCATCTCTAATACTTTTTGGCAAAGTTCTACATTACTTGGATTAGATTCTATCGCCTTACGATAGCAACTAACTGCTTCATCTAGATCGGACTGAGTACCTAGTTGTCTCAAAGCATCCCCTAAATGACAGTTCACCACATCCGAATTAGGAGCAAGTTCAAGAGCCTTCCGATAAACCGCAATCGCATCCTCCCACCGCCCCAACTGATATAGAGCAGACCCCAAATGCTCCTGAGCTTCCAAAGAGTTAGGATCGATCTTAACTGACTTGCGGTACGCCCCTAAAGCTTCCTCCCACTTATGCTGTGCTGCCAGCGCATCCCCTAAGTATTGGTACACTATAGCCACATCGGGGACAATCTCCAGAGCTTTCCGATAGACCGAAATCGCATTCTCCCACCGCTGCACTATCGATAAAGTCTGCCCTAAGTATTGGTAAACCATCGCCGAACCCGGTTCCAACTCAGCCGCCTTTCGATAGGCCGAAATCGCATTCTCCCATTGACCTTTTGCAACCAAGGCCTTCCCCAATTTATACCAAGGCAAATAAGAATCAGGAGCTAACTGAATTGCCTTTTGGTAACAAGCAACTACGTCTTCTAACTGATTTTTTCCTTGGAGCGCCTCTGCTAATTTATCGTATAATTCCCAAGAACCCGGATTCAGCGTTATCGCCTGACGCAAACAGATAATTCCCTCATCTACCTGTCCCAACCTTGCCAAAGCCTCCCACAAATTTTGATAAGGCAAAGCAGACTCCGCATCCAGCTCAATTGCTTTCCGCAAAAACCCTACCGCTTCTTCCAGTTGACCTTGGAAGCACAAAGCCTTCCCCAAACTATTATAAAACTCAGAAAAATCTGGATATATCTCCACAGCGCGACGGTAAGAAGCGATCGCCGCCTCCAAATTCCCCTGCTGTTCCAAAATTTCCCCCAAATTATGCCACGACCAAGCCGAATTATGGCTGAGTTCGCAGGCCAGCCGGTAACAGCCCTCCGCTTCCTCCCACTTGCTCATTTTCCCCAAAACTTCCCCCAAATTGTGGTAATACCAAGAAAAATCTGGGTTGAGTTCAGTACAACGGCGATAGGCGGTGGCAGCTTCCTCCCACTTGCGCGACTGTTTTAATAAGTTGCCCCGCTTAAAATAAGTAGAAGCTGTTTCTGGATTTCCTTTTAATAAGCTAGTCATATTTTAACGGCAAATACTCTTAGAGTTGAGACTTTAAGTGCTAGTGGAGTAATAAGTATAACATAGTGCGATTCGTTTAACCTAGCGCGACCTGATAAGGTTGTTTAGTATGGGAAGCCCACTTCCCTAGCGGATTCACACCCGCTACTCCCACCTAAAAGACTTCATTTGAAGTCCGGTCACGCCTCAAGTAAGCAATGAACGAGATGGAATGCAGACCACGAAAGTAACTGAAACTGCTAGCCTAAAGCGGTCAAGTGCAAGGGGGAATCCTCCAATGGTGAACGCAAGTGAACTATCATTTTAAACTGCGTTATAGAACCCATTTGACATCTAAGAAGAGGGTGCAAGCCTTCTAATCATCAGCCCAATAAAACAAAGGTTGAGCTTGGCAGTTGCAGCCGCCCGCATTTCTTTCAAAGTTCTTCACCAAAATTTTACATCTTTCCATCCAAGCATTTGACCGTTCAATGACCCACCTTGCCTTAACCGGAACAAATCCCGATTTACCTTGGGCTTTTTTTTTCGGCTTTTGATGGTTTTTCTGAAAGTTCAAACTTGATTTTTGTCATAATATCTGGATAAATATTCTCTAACTCTTTTGTGAGATGTTCGGGATGATAGCCATTGTCTAGTAGTATCGTATTTTGGGGAATATTTAGAGGTTTAGACTTGAAATAATCGATATTTAGACTCAACATCTCAATCAAGCCGGCATCATCTGATACACTAGCTTTTGTGCAGTGAGTAAAAAAAGGAAATTCTCTTCGTATCAACGGCTAGGTGTCTTTTAATACCATTTGTAGATTTGTAGAAACAAAACCCTTTTGATTCAATACTAGCATTACAAGTGTTTTTAACAGCTTGTGAGTCTACGAGCATCAACGTAGTCCATTTGCCTTTTTTTTACCTGCTCACGCACTTGCCCATGTAGCACTCTCATCCAGGGGGAACGCATCTTATTGAACACTGTTCATCAGTGGTGAGTATATTTTGAGATAAATTCACCATTCTTAGAAGCTACAGACACGCTAACTGAAACAGCCGAACGCCTTGCTCAAAGAATTCGAGGCTATTGGGGAGTCGAAAACAAGGTTCATTATGTCCGTGATGTCACTCAAGGAGAAGATGCTTGTCGTATTCGCACCGTTGGACTCGTTCAATCTTGGGCAATCGCACGCAATTTTGCTCTCAATTTGTATCGCGATCAGGGCTTTCAAAATATGGCTCAAGCTCAACGTCTCGCTGGTTTTAGTTGTAGCATACTCAAAGATATATTTAGAATGAAATAGCCCTGCTAAAAAACCGCACCTCATCAAACAGTTCTACTCCCCTTGCAAGCCATCAATGTCTCTCAATAAGCTTCTCAGAAATTGTCGGCTTTCGTAACTAGGGTTTTCTCGGTAACTTTGCATCAGCAAGATTGCCTCATCCACTAACTGTTGTTGGTGTGTCCATTCTTCTCCGCTGAAGTGTTCGGGACAAGTCGCCTGATTCATCTGCTGCTGCACCCGTTGAGCAATGTAGAGCGCAAAGTTTTCGGCGGCGACTTCATTCATCAACGCACAGACTTTTGATACTCGTCAGCCTGGTTATCGGTATGGCAAATCGAGTTTTTTCAACTTCCTTAGTGGCTTGAATCCACTTTTTGATTTTATTGGCAGTAGCCAGGGGGAACGCATCTTATTGAACACTGTTCACCAGTGGTGAGTATATTTTAATAGAAATTTACGATTATTAGAAGCTATGAATACACTTTATAATGAGTTTTTAGAGAAAAAAGGAACTGATT
>Ga0335395_10000604_pt1 | contig 22573 bp, 21 predicted proteins | sample MAT02_FD_205744 | JGI IMG/M metagenome (GOLD analysis project Ga0335395, IMG submission 205744) | Freshwater microbial communities from Lake Fryxell liftoff mats and glacier meltwater in Antarctica - MAT-02 (spades assembly) (version 2) ...
TGCTGCCTATTTCTTACTCGAAAACTTTAAGGGCGTTGATGCCATTTTCCGTGGTTTGGTCAATAATTAGACTGCACTTGGGAATATTTCTGTTGGAACACACTAACTTTAGCTGGGAGAATTTGATATGACAGGTTCATACGCTGCTTCTTTTTTACCTTGGATCTTGATTCCCGTAGTTACCTGGCTGATGCCGGTTGTGGTAATGGGTTTGTTGTTTATCTACATTGAAAGCGACGCCTGAGCTTTACGCGCTGCAAGACAAGGGTTGGAAGACTGACAGACAAATGCTCGGAAACCTCTCTGATAAATTTAGGGAAAATCCGAAAAAATTGTTTTGAGATTGCTGGTAAGAAAGGAAATTTGGTTTCTTTACCCCAACCCCCAGACTCGACTGTGTGGAGCAATCTTTCTGTCTTCTTCCATCTGAATTTGCCATCGGCAAAAATCCTCTGCCCACACAGCAGAGGATTTTTTTACCCATATTTTTTTCCCGCAGCCACAAATCCCCCGATCGAGGAAGACAAATTGCGAAGTCCTGAGCCACAATTGTCAAGGAAACTATCCTCTGAGGAGACAGCGATGAAATTACCATCCGCGCGCAAAATCTTAGCTCCATTCCTGATGTCGGTACTGCTGTTAGTGACCGCCTGCGGTCAAACCCAAACCCCATCCCGCTGGGATGGGGCTCAGCAGGAAAGCACCCAAAAACCAGGTCAAGCAAAGCAGACAACTGCTGACAAATCAAGTGCTAGTAATCAAAATCTTCCCAAGAAGGCTGTAGATGGTGGAAAGTTAAATAAATATTTTCCGTCGTCTGGTGGCGGGTTCGATCGCGTCTTCGCTCAAGAAAAATCCGGTTTTGCTGAAGCTAAGCTCAACAAAGGCGGTAAAAATGTCGCGATGCTGTCCATCAACGATATCGCCGGCAACCCTTCGGCTGGAGCTAAATTTCAAAAGAGTACCAAGCAAATCGGCGGCTATCCGTCTGTCACCCAAGGTGCCAATATCACCGCCGTACTCGTGGCAAATCGCTATCAGGTGAAAGTTCAGTCCCGCGATCCATCTTTTAGTGCTAGCGATCGCGAAGCTTGGCTATCTAAATTTAACCTACGCGGCCTGTCTGGCGTCAAATAGCTAGAGGTAAAAGTTTGCGCCTGACTCCAGTCTGGCGCTGTTTGCACTACCGTCTGTTTCAATCAGTTTTTGAGATTTTGCACTCTTGAGCAAGAGTGCTATCTTTGAGTCGAGTTCAACAGTAAGGAGTTTTTATGAGCAAAACTGTCTTTGAATTAGTCGATCAATTGCCTAAAGACAACATGACTGTCAAAGCTCTACGAGCGCTTGACTTTGTGGTTCCCGGGGAGTGGAACAATTTAGTTGGCTTTGAAAATACCATTCGCACCGTTACAGGCGAAACTGATGAAGAAATGATTCAGCAAATTGGCGATCGGGCGATCACCCTCTACAACGATAAATCTGAAGGCTACCAACGCGCTCTCTGGTTATATCAAACGATCGACAGCGCAAGTAGTGCTCTCGGTACAGCAGCCCTAGCTAACAAAGTCGCCCAAAATGTGCCGTTTCTGTCTATGCTTGGCAATCTCACCCCCAAGCCCGAAAAAGCTCAAACGATCGACCTTTCTTTGAAGTTAGTCGTTGAGTTACTAGCTTTTTGTCAAATCAACGGCCTTCCCGGCGACAGCATCGGCGATTTTGCTGGCGCTTTGGGTGACTACGGCGGCGAATCCCTGATGCGGATGGCTGCTTTGGTTTGTTTCGATGGTTTGATTCCTTTGGGGCCTGACTTTATCATGGCCACTCAGTCTTGGATTCAACGCCTCTCCCCGCAAGATTTGCAAGATAATGTAGCGTTTAAGTCGATCAGTAGCATGATTCCTGGTGGTAATCCCGCTGGCCAACTCGGCTTTATCGGCGAAAGCTTTAACTCGGTTTCTGGCTGGATGAGCTCCTTTGTGAGCGATCGAGGTTTGACTCCCCAAAACGTCATGAGCCACTTGCAGAATTTTGTCGAAATTTCTGCCGACAAGGTTGACTATGTGGGCGCATTCCTGGACATTACTACCAATTACTACGAACACACGGGCGTTCAAACTCTCGCCCGCCGTTTGATTGAACGGGCTGTTGCTGAGATTTAGAATAGATTAGGGAGTTGTGAGCTTTGGGGGCGATCGGGCGATCGCTCCTACACTGTTTCAAGCCACATCTTGCACAATTAATCAGCCTTGGAAGGACGGGCGGGCGGGATGTCCACCCCACAATAAAATCTAGTCTTTGTGGAACAGGCATCTTGCCTGTTCTTGAGAATGGCGCAAGATGTGAATTTTAACTTAAAATTCGATAGGGACTGGTTTAATACAAAATTTATCTGTCACAGGCAAAAATTTTGTAGAAAACCAGTCGATCGCACTCAATAATATCGTTTCCGGTTGCATCGGTATTGTTCAAACACTCAACAGTCAACAGTCAACAGTTAACACTCAACAGTTAACATCAAAAAGAGTGCGACCGGAATTGATATCACTCCTTCGTAAAAAAAATAGGTATTATCAATGTCAGAAGAAACCACAAATCCAACTTCCCCCGAATCACCAGATCCTGCTGAAGCTACAAAGCCCCCAGCTAAAGCCAAAAAGGAAAAAGCGCCTGCGGTTGAAAACAAGCCGTTTGCAGAATTTATTCAACAAGATTATTTGCCCGCCTTGCAAACTGCTTTAACTAAGCAGGGCGTTAAGGATTTAGAGGTAAATTTTGCCAAGCAAAAAATTCCCGTTGCTGGCATGAGTTCCGCCGGGGATTGTTGGCAGGTAATTGGTAAATTTCAAGAAGGTCAGCGCCAATTTAACTTGTATTTTCCTCAAGAAAATATTCAAAGTCAAAGAGCGTTTTCCTGCGCTGAAAATAACACAAAAACCAGCACTTTAGAACCTTTTTTGATTGATGAGCGCAAGATTACGCTAGACCTTATGGTCTTTGGTGTCGTCCAGCGGCTTAATGCTCAAAAATGGCTGAATCTTAATTAGGTATCAGTCCAACGTCATTCGTCATTAGATGCCGTAGGGTGTGTCGCTTGCAGACCATATTTGAAGCAAATCGACTATCTGGTAGCGACGCACCAAGCGCGGAAATATAGCGATCGATCGGACTTGATCTTATTCCCAATTGAAAATCGCCAATCGCCAATCGTGTCAGGTGCGTCGCACTGAGATTTTCGATCTTTGTTTAGGGATTTTAGCTCGCGACGCACCCTACTAATGACTATGCCCCATTATTACTCACTCCTTTCTAGCTTTCCCAAAACAATTAAACTTTCTAAATCTTCCACAGCATCAGGCAGGAAATTTTTTATAGCCCTTCTTACCAACCGCAAAGCAGTTTCGTCAGCCCCTCCCAACATCCGCGTTAAATCCCCTATATCTATACCACGACTAGCTTTTAGTTTCATCAAAACCAGATAAGGCAATCCGATAATTGGCAATCCATCGGGGGCTTTATTTGGATTTCTAATTGCCTCTTTTACCCAAGAATCTCTTGATTCAATTACATCCAAATAAGTACCATCAGGCAATTCCCAAGTGCTGCCACCAATGCTGAGTTCTCCCGTTCTCCTGCTACCAGTTGCCTCTAATTCTCGATAAAGATTAGCAGCATCTTGAGTCAATACTAAAATATCCACATCATCGGTCATTCTTTCAGGCATATATAGCCGAGTAGCAATCCCTCCTACTACTACAAAAAGGGTTTTTTGAATAATCATTTTAATGTTGGTCACGGGATGATTCCAAGTTTTTTTATTCAGAAAATCTTGACTACTGCCACTACCAGGACGACATCTACGCAGTGCAATTTCAATGTAAAGTTTTCGTCTTTGTTCGGGAAGCTTGAGATCTAGCATAATTAGGCCCTAGCAATGATTTTTTGTTTAATTTTCGTTGGTTGTTGTTGATGATAACCAATCATTAATGACTGATAACTAATGACCGATTTAAGAATTTCCGATCCTGCATAATCTCATGAAGGTCAACATCTGTTTCTAACAAACAAGCGTGACCGCTATTCGCCAGCCTCACCATTTCAGCATTGGGAATTACCTTGACTAAAAGCCTTGCTTCGGCTATTGAAGGCAGCAGCCGATCGGCACCGCTAGCAATTACCAATGTCGGCTGTTCGATCGCCCGCAACTGATTTTCGTCCACATTAAACGATCGCACTAACGCCAATCTCCACACAGACGTGTGTTGCGGTACCGCCTGCATCGCTTCTAGCAAAGCACGGCGATCGTTGCGTGCAATCTTTCCTAACGATGCTAATATCGGCAAGAGACCGATTACCGACAACGGATAAAGATTCGCCGGCAGCCACTGAGTCAGATGAGAACCCCACTGCACCCAAGGCTGCTGTCGGAATGAAGAAGCTGGATTTACTAAAATTAATCGATCGCACAATTGGGGAGCTTGTAAAACAATTTTCATCGCTAAACAGCCCCCAAATGACTCGCCACACAGATACACCTGCCTCTGCTGATTTCCGACTGCCTTTTCTGCTTCAATTAAGGCAATTGTTTCAGTAACCAGTACCTCCCAACTAGCCATGTCGTCCGCAGGCAAAGTTAAGCAGCGTATGTCGAAATCATCAGCTAATTTAGCAATTTGCGGTCGCAGTAGCAAACCGCTTCCATCCATACCAGGTAGAAATACAAATAAAGGGCGATCGGCTTTCGCCGGTTTGGGCGTTAGAAAACGCACCTTGTTGTTAGCATTTGGCATGATTAAAGTCAATTGATTTTAGATTTTATAGACTAAGGAAGAAAGAAGGAAGATTATATTTTAGGTTTAATATCAATTCTGGTTGAATCGGAATGATTTAACCGCAGAGGGCGCAGAGAACACAGAGGAAGAGAAGAAAGAGCAATAATTTTGATCCTCACGGATTTGATCTAACCTCTGACAACAGTCAACAGTCAACCTGCTTGAAGTAGTTGTGCAATTTCCCCATGACAATGTTTTGTGAGTTCAGCAACCACAGTTTTGGCTTGTTTCCCTCGATATTGCTGTTGTCTTTCGCACGTAATCCAATAAGGGCGGCCGATTAAAACATTAACTCGCTGATAAACTATCACAGGATGCCACCCAGCTCGATCGAACAACGGTTCCGAAGGATCGAACAAACTCAACAACTTTAACGGTATCGCCGATCGCACCGACTCTTCCTCCATCGAAGCAATCGCCACCGGCAAAACCGCCAAATCCCGCAGCGGAGCCCGCAAAGCCAAATGAGCAAATCCCCGCTGAAACTTCCCCACAGTAGTCGGGTGAGTAAACTTCACCATCGGTTCCGCACCTTCAGGGAACACCCCCACCATCTCCCTATTTTGCAGCAGCGCCGTCGCCTGAGCGAAAAAATCTTGTTGTCTGTGCTCGCGCGCGGCCAAAGGGAAAGCACCAAAAGATGTGACCAACTCCCGAACTACCGGGACTTGACCCATGTAGTGATGACAAGCAAACCGGATCGATCGATCCAAAGCCGCCGTCAGCAAAATGGGATCTAAGAAACTGCGGTGATTACTCACCAACAGCACCGGACTCTCTCGGGGAATCCGCGGCTGGTGGTGTACAAACATCTGCGTTCCCACACCAGCCAGGAAACAGCGCGAAATCAGCAATGTGCGATCGGGCGACATAGGCGAAAAGACGAGTACGACGCTATAAAGATTTATTCCATCCTCATGCACCTTAACATTTCTTTACTAAATGTGCGATCGGTCAAACAGCAGACTTTCGACTTGCGCCTTCGTTTCGGCAAAATTTCCCAGTCAGAAGCAAAAATTGATAAAGTCTTGTTGCAACTTGTATCAAGAATGTTTAACACAATACCAAAACAAAGTTGCGGCAGCTAAGATTAGAAATTTACAGTCGGCATTAATAACGCACTGTCAAAGTATCTTTCAACAAGTCGTAATAGCAATCTCCCGAGGCATCAAATGGATAACATTCACAACTATCGCCTTAAATGTACCCTCACCTTTGGCGACATTTACGGTCAAATCATTATTTGGCTGATAGTCATCTTCCTGAGTCTAGCGTCAGCACTCGCCCTCTGGAGCAGCGCCCGCCAAATTTACGCCTTGGCTACCGTCGGCTTAATTTTAGTGCTGTCTCTGCCATTCTTGCTGTTTGCTTTCGTGACAACTCTGCTCAATAACATTGAAGTGCTTTCGGTAGACCCCGCCACCGAAGATCAACCTTCTGCAACGGGAAATCAGTCGAATCAGAGGTCTGTCGAAATCCTCGGCTAGTTCAATTTGAAATTTTAGCTAGACAGGCGGGAATCCCCAGCCCATAATCTTTGATAGGCGGGTGGGATGAGAGCCGCGCTCCTGCGAGGAGCGATCCTGCCGCGATGTTGGGCCCAGCCAACCAGCATTCTTTGGATGGCGACTTTCTGGATCACCCATTGTAATAATTGTGGTAGAATACTCGTATCTTCGATCGCAGAATAACAATCTAGATCAGGATAAAACAGCTTTGATGTGACAAGTGGGGCGGGACGTGTTCCTCACTATAAAACGCCGTAGAGGGAAACGATGTTCGTGTACCTTGAAGGAAGATATTGATATCCTTGACCGGACTCAGATGCCTACAACATACCGCTTGCGGTTGGTGTAGGAGCGTCACACTTTGATGTTCGATTCCAATCAAAAGTTAAAAACTTCCCGATCTTTTGGTAGGAAGTTTTTTTTTTGCGTCACGATAAGTTGAGAAGAACACTCAACATTATTCAAAAAATGCTAGAACACGACGTAATCATTGTAGGCGGCGGTTTAGCAGGCTGCCGCGCAGCCGTAGAAATTGCCCGGACTGACCCTAGTTTAAAGGTAGCTATAGTTGCCAAAACTCACCCGATTCGATCGCACTCCGTCGCAGCCCAAGGCGGCATGGCATCCAGCCTGCAAAACGTCGATCCCGAAGACAGTTGGAAAGCCCACGCCTTCGACACAGTAAAAGGTTCAGACTATTTAGCCGACCAAGACGCGGTAGAAATCCTCACCCGCGAAGCACCGGGTGTAGTCATAGATTTAGAACACATGGGAGTCCTGTTTTCGCGCCTCCCAGACGGCAGAATTGCCCAGCGCGCTTTCGGCGGACATTCCCACAACCGCACCTGTTACGCCGCCGACAAAACCGGTCACGCCATCCTCCACGAATTAGTCAACAATCTGCGCCGCTGCGGAGTTCACATCTATCAGGAGTGGTACGTCACGCGCCTAATTTTGGAAGCAGGCCAAGCGAAGGGCGTGGTTATGTTCAACCTAATAGACGGCGAAATTGCCGTGGTGCGCGCTAAGGCGGTGATGTTTGCTACGGGGGGTTACGGTCGAGTTTACAACACCACCTCGAATGATTACGCCTCTACTGGAGACGGTTTGGCGATGGTGGCGATGGCTGGACTGCCGCTGGAAGATATGGAGTTTGTGCAGTTTCACCCGACTGGTTTGTATCCGGTGGGAGTGTTGATTTCGGAGGCTGTGCGGGGCGAAGGTGCTTATTTGATCAATTCGGAGGGCGATCGATTTATGGCGAATTATGCCCCGTCGCGGATGGAATTAGCGCCCAGGGATATTACATCAAGGGCCATCTCCTTAGAAATTCGGGCAGGCCGAGGAATCAACCTTGACGGTAGCGCTGGCGGCCCGTTTATTTACATGGATTTGCGGCACATGGGACGCGAAAAAATCATGAGCAAAATTCCTTTTGCTTGGGAAGAAGCGCACCGTTTGCTAGGAATTGATGCCGTAAATCAGCCGATGCCCGTGCGTCCGACAGTGCACTATTCAATGGGCGGAATTCCGACTAATACAGGCGGACAAGTTCGCGGCAGTGCTGACAGTTTAGTGGATGGTTTCTTTGCCGCCGGCGAAGCAGCTTGCGTCTCTGTTCACGGCGCTAACCGTTTGGGCAGCAATTCGCTTTTAGAATGTGTAGTTTACGGCAAAGTTACGGGAGCAACCATAGCACAATTTGTCCAAAATCGCAAGTTACCGGCAGTAGATGAACAGCGCTACATCAAGGAAGCCGAAGAGCAAATTCAAGCACTGGTAGACCGTCCCGGACAATACCGCATCAATCAAGTGCGGCAAAAGTTCCAAGATACAATGACCGAGTATTGCGGAGTATTTCGCAGCGCCGAATTGATGCAGGAAGGTTTGCATAAATTGGAGGAATTGGAAAAACAATATCAAGAAGTTTACTTGGATGACAAGGGTAAATCTTGGAATACGGAAATTGTAGAAGCTTTGGAATTGCGGAGTTTAATCATTGTGGGGAAAATGATTTTAACTTCTGCTTTGAACCGGCAGGAAAGTCGGGGAGCTCATTCGCGGGAAGATTTTACTCAGCGGGATGATGAGAAATTCTTGAAGCATACGCTGGCCTATTATTCGCCTGCGGGGATAGATTTGGCTTATATGCCGGTGGCGATTACGATGTTTGAGCCGCAGGAGAGGAAGTATTAATTTGTACGGGTGGGCATTGCCCACCTGTGATGCTTGACTTCTCTGAAGAATTTTTTATAATTAACTGCTGATTTAATAATATACTTATCAGGCTTGAACTATAAGTCTGTTAAGTATGGAAGATTACCAATCTGCTTTTATAGAACGCCACATTGATACCCAAACACTATCCCAATCCGGAAGGAAAGTCGCTGCTATGCACTTTGGTGGTGTAACCATCGAGTGTCTATTAAAAGCAATAATTTTTGCATCTTTGCCAAGGGGTGCAACTCAGGAATGGATGACCGAATCTTACGATCCTGGACATACTTTTACTAATCCAGGACATAGCTATATAGAGGCATTAAGACGGCATAATCGACTTAGATCTAGAATCTATAATTCTCCTCAAGTAAGAAAATGGCTAGATGAGGTAGAAAATCCAATCGGCCAACATTTCATAAATATGCGCTATTCTGGTGTTGAGCCTGACGATCCAAATTACAAACGCTGGTTAAACGCATATCAGAGTCTCAAAGAATGGTTACTGAAACAAGCTACTCAACTTTAAGGAGGTTAAAAATGCACGAAAACTGGCAAGTGTCGCTAAAGCAGCACATTACAAAGCAATATGTACGGAATTCGCCCGAGTGGGTTGACCTGAATATTTCTACTTCAGGGTTGCTAAATCTGACAATTGTGAGCGATCGCTTTGTTAGTTTATCCAGGCCCCAGCGCAAGGAGCAAATCTCAAGCTTACTCCAATCTTATGTTCCTCATTTATCTCCTGGGTTTCTTTCTCTCTATACACTTCAAGAATCCGAATCACTTAATCTTTCACCACCACAGGTTTTTAATGTAGCCTCATTAAATACTTGGCAAGATTTAGCTATCCAAGCAGCAAATCCACAAAACCAATATCCAGAACCCCAGCACGAACCTCAGATACCCAGAACAGTAACATTTTATTCCTTTAAAGGAGGAGTAGGTCGAACTACTGCATTAACCCATGTCGCCTCAATTTTAGCAATGCGGGGTCTTAAAGTTGTAGCTGTTGATTTAGATTTAGAAGCACCTGGGTTAAGTACAGCATTCAACCTCAAGCCACAACCAAAATATGGAATTGTGGACTATTTTTATGAGCGTTCTTATTTACCAGAGGGAGTAGAACCAAGTATTTCAATTGCAGAAATATTTGGTGAAGTGAGAGTCCCTAACGCCACAGGGAGATTGTTTGTTGTTCCGGCTGGTTGTCTCAACCTTGATTATGTTTCTAAAGTTGACGACCTCCAAGCTACTACTATTATTGATGGAAATAAAAGCCTTTGGTCGATTTTTAAAGAACAAATTAAAGAACAATTAAACCCCGATATTCTCTTAGTGGATTCAAGGACAGGAATTAATCAATGGGGAGCTTTATCATTAATTCAAGCTGCTGATGAAGCCATTATTTTTCTTTTCCCTAATGAGCAGAACAAACAGGGAATAGAATTACTCTTGCAATCGCTTAAGAGTCTAAAAAACCTCTCGATTAATTTTGTCTTTTCTCCTGTACCTGATATTACTAAAACTGGTTTATCCAAAGTAAAAAATATTTGGGATTCATTGCAGAAAAAGATCCAGACAACAAACGAAAATTATGAGGCAGAAGCAGATGAAGATGAGTCAGATTTAGACAACGATCGAACTGCACTAATAGAAGATATTTTAGTAGTTCCTTACCTTGTGCCAATTGCTTTAGCTGACAGTTATCCAGTGCCAGGAATGCAAGATTACTACACAAAAATTGCTAACTTGATTGATGAAACAACTGATAAACTTAAACGCAGCACTGTTTTAAGTAATATAGATCAGCGATGGAAGATTATTGAAAGTCTCCAATTTCCTGAAGTGAATGCTGCCGATAATAGACAAGATTTGAGCCTACTATTTCAGCGAACCACTGATTTTGAAAGATTTTTAGATGATACAACCTGTCTAATTAGAGGGCGAAAAGGAACAGGTAAAACAGCATTATATTGGCTATTTTTACAACACAAAACTGTTGCTCATAAATTAGCACATGGACGGTTGGATAATACTATATTTTTGTCAGCACATGGTAGATTTCAGGAAAGTCGCCCTTCCCGTGATGAATTTCAAATCATCCATCAAACTTTGCAGCAAGATGGTGGCACATGGGAAGCTTTCTGGAGAGCTTATTTATTACTTAGATGTTATCAGGAAGATTTATTTAAATTTCCTCAAGGTAAGAAAGGTGCAAAATTTACCGAATTGAAAACGACCATTGATAATTTACCTAGAGAAGGATGGCTTTCTGAATGCACTCAAGCTTTGTTGGAATTATCTACTAACTCTCAACTGCGGCTCATAGTCAAAGATGCTGTCAGCATTCTGCTTAATGAAGAAACTAGAAATAATTCTCAAAAACTGTGGTTTCTTTATGATGATTTAGATGAAGATTTTCCGGAAGCGGGAGAAGTAAGAAAGCAAGCACTCACGGGCTTATTTCAATTAGTTCAATCTTGTGATGCCAATAGATTAACGGAAATTAGATTTAAAATTTTCTTAAGAGAAGATATCTGGAATCGTTTAAGTTTTGATAACAAAAGTCATTTTACTGGACGGGATATTCTTTTACAGTGGACTAGGATTGACTTTTTACGGTTAGCACTGCGTCAAGCAATACAATCTGATTTTAAGGATTTGGTTGACCGAATTTCTCCTGTTGCTGTTCAAAGTATCGATTTAGCTAACGAAGATGCGATTGATAAAGCTTTAGAAATACTTTGGGGAAGTCGTCGCCGAGGTGGAAACAAAACTAAAAAAGTATCTCAATGGGTTTATGAAAGATTAACAGACTCAAGTGGTACTACTTTTCCCAGGAGTTTAAGTATATTACTCAAAGAAGCAAAAGAACAGGAATTAACTTATAAAGGACAATCATCCAGCAAGTTCCGTGCAGACCGCCTACTTCAATCAAAATCCCTAGAACTTGGATTGAAGAAAGCATCGGAGAAACGTTGTGAAGAAATTAAAGAGGAATATCCTCATTTGATTAATTTTTTTGAGGCGCTTAATGGAAAATCAGCCTTGTTAGAAAAAGAACAATTGCAAGCAATATGGCAGAATTCAGCCTTTAGTATTATAGAAAATTTTGAAGAATTTGCTTCTTTTTTGGGCGAAATAGGCATCTTAGAATGGCGCGAAAAAGATCAACGCTATAAATTCGCGGATATTTATGTGTATGGTTTTAAGATGGATCGTAGAGGCGCAGTATAGGAATTTGTTGTTGGCACTTGACCAAATCCTGAAATTGGAGCTTTCCTATAGTTGCATTGATTTTGCGAACTGGTATCCCTATCAAGCATCCTCCCTAACTTCCTCCACCGATAAACCCAACGCCTCCGCCACCTGTTCGGCACTCAAACCCATTCCCAACAACCGGGGAATTGCAGCCCTTCTTGCTTGAAATTCAGCTTGTCGCGCTTGTTCTGCACTCTCGGCTATTTCCCGCTGTTGTTCTCCTCGCAATCTCTCCAATTCGGCCCTTTCATCGCCAATCAATAGCAAATTACCTTCCTCATCCCACCAGCGCAGCCACAGCATCTCTTGATTTTGATAACTGCCTTGCCAAAGTCCCAATTCTACGTCTAAAAGTACGATCGCAAAATGACCCCGCTCGTTAAGTTCTAACAGCCGATAATACCCGTCAATCAACCGATAAACTTCTAATCTGCCGCTGTTAATTTCGTAGATGCCATAATAGGGAATTCGCATCACCTGTTCGTAAACCCAAAACTTTCCCGGTTTCGTTAACACCCCTTCATCGGTGCGCGATAAAGGAGTCCTATCGCGCTCTTCATCGCCATTCCCGCTCGCAAATTCCAACGCAATTAACGGTGCTATGTGTTCCCGCCACAACACGTAGGAACGGCGAATTTGACCGTCTAAATTCGGAGGTACATTGGGAACATAAAACCAATCAGGAGCTTCTGCACCTTTCTCCGCAGGCTCGGTTTCTCGCCAGTAAATGCCGCAGTCTTGACCGATCGCATATTGTCCGTCAGAATGCCGCTGCTGCAAAATCTGGCCGATGGAATCTGTTAAAATTAAGCTTTGCGGGTGCTCCTGAAAATTTTTCACAAAAGTACCATCCGACTCTGGTAATTGAGTGTGGTCTGGAAAAGCAGGAGGTAGAAGAACGCGATCGACGCTTTGGGTCATAATTTCCTCCGAAATTTTGCTTAATTCATAATATCATGTCCCCCGTTCGATCGTTCGGACTTCAGTCCGCATCAAATGCAGCGGAATGAAGTCCTCACTACAAACCTTATAATCGTTATTTTTTTGGATACTAAGCTGTTCTACATTTAAATTGTGTGTCAAAAATCAATAAAACTCTTGTGGGATGGGCTTCTAGCCCGTCCCGAATATGCAATTTAAATGCGCGACAGCTTATCTAATCGGTAATTCGGAATAAAATAAGAAGTTTTAATTTTTAAGTATCAAAATTTTAACTCAAAATTCAGGGGCGGACACTCTTGGCATCGCCCCTACAATTTTCCTTATGGTGTCGGTAGCGCACCTTCAGGACTAGGAGAAGCCTTCGGTTCAGGACTCGCTTTCTCCGCCGCAGGAGAAGGCGAAGGAGTGCCGCTAGCTAACTGATTAATTTGGTCTTTGTAGTTAGGAGGAGCTAACTCACTAGCTTGATCGAACAGCGTTTTTGCTTCATCAGTTTTGCCCTGTTCCTTAAACACGATCGCACGAGCTAAAATCGGGCGAAAATCTTTCGGATTCGCCTTAGCCGATTCGTCATAAATCGCGAGCGCCTCATCGTAGCGCTTCTGCACAGCATAAACCTGTCCTAAAATCAACTGCACCGAAGTTGTATCAATACTGCCGGGTTTTGCCTGATTCGCACCCGGAGCCGCCTTCAGCGTATCTTGCAACAGTCCGATCGCAGCTTCCGGCCGTTGCTGCACCAAGAGCAGATTCACCAACCCCTGCAAAGCCTTAATTTCACCAGGCTTAGACGCTAAAATCGATCGGTAAGCCCCAGCAGCCCCTTCGCGATCGTTCGTGCGTTCCTTCGCCTGAGCCAGCAAAATCCCGTATTCGGTAGTCTCGGGATTCAGTTTAGCCAACTTTTCCAAAGGCGGGATCGCATCCTTAATGTCCCCCACTCCTTGTCCGATCAACTCCAGCCGCACCTGCAACAACCCCCGCAGCGCCGTTACATTGTCAGGTTCGCGCTGCAAAACCAATTCGTACCCTCTCACCTGATCTTGCAGCAACTGCGCTTGCTTCTCGCCAGAGGGCGCAGTCTGAGTAGGCGTTGGAGTCGATGTAGCGTTTGTTTGACTGCCCTTGAGAATACCGTCCAAAATTGGAACCAGAGAAAATCCCAAAAAAGCGATGAGCGAAAGCACCACCGCCACAGTAATCAACCCGCGACGCTTGTTTGCTTTTTCCATAATTCAACTATCCCAACTTAAAATCTACTATTTTCTTAGAAATTAACGCATTGCCCGGGGCGTCTACCGCTTAACTAGATCCATGCAACCATAAAAGTTCTTAACTTCAAAGTCCCAATTGACAAACCAGTCTTTTAGTTGCAGCTAATATGGTAACAGACCCACAACTCCACGCTAGCCAAACAATTTTGGTCACTGATGCCCGCAGCCCCAGGGAGTGCGGTGTCTGTCCAATTTAGTTTGGTTGAGCGAAAAATTACCAAAAAGATGGCGGATCGGCCCATTAGGTAATTGGATTAAGTAAAATAGGCAAGCTGAATATCCTAAATGCTATTAGCCAGCAACGCCAGCTTTTGCGCGATATCGACCAAAGCCTTAGATTCAAAAACTCTCAAAATCCTTGCCAGCAAAGATGAGAGCAGCCAGAGAGTCCAAGGCACTCGTAGCGTTGAAAGTTGACGTTGATGGGTCAAAATCAAACTTTCCGGCGCAAGCCCTAAGTCTGGTGCTAGTAGTTTTTAAAGCAGTTTCTTCAGTTTATTCCTAATTTCCCTTAAGGGATGTGTCTCCGCTGCAAGGAGTTTTTTATGAACCCCTCTCCCAACCCGTCTTCCAAATCGTCCAAATCTACTTCTGCTCGCAAGGCTCAGCCAAGCGAGGCCGCCGTGAATCAGCCCACAGTTACAGCCCCCGTGTCCGAGATACTAGACGAAAGTCCCGTGCCTTCGGCGTCGGCTGCACCTGTTGATCCCGATCGACCACCAGCGCCCGAGACACTAGACGAAAGTCCCGTGTCTTCGGTATCGGCTGCACCTGTCGATCCCGATCGACCACCAGCGCCAAAGGACTCGCTGCAACGACCACGCTACAGTTCTGTCCCCGACAAAAACAAAACAAAGCCAAAAGACCTGCCCAGCGATGCTCCTGCACTCTCAGAGCAAGCAGCGCCTGTGGCATCTAACAATATTCCAGTGCTCCCAGTCGCCGAGCCTGCGACTAATGAAAGTCAGCTCGCCGATGACATACCCTCCGTGATGCGCCAACATCCGATCCCCCCCCCCAGCGAGCCCAGACAGTACCGAGCTGTTGGTTTGGTGCGGGGTCGCTACACGCAATCTGAAGAGCAATTCACCCGGGGTATGCTGATAGCTGCCGACGGAACTGCCATCGACGCAGTTTTGCTCGGTAGAGTCATGAGTTTAGTCAAAAATCATCTGGATCTCGAACAAGAACACCTGTGGGTGGTCTATCCCCGAACCAGACAAGAAGACGGGAACTTGCACGCCCAGATTATGGGAGTTTGGGAGCCGGAAACGCTCAAGAAACTTGCCGATCCCTCCTCTGACGAGGAAGAAAATGAGGAAGCAGGGGAGATGGAGATTAGTGGCGAAGCATCAACAGCATCTTTGCCGCCCTCGGAACCTGATGTTGAAGATGGCTATTTTTCGATTCGAGGCGAGGTGATTTATCAACAATCGCAAGAGGAAGAAAAGTATCTCATCGTCAAAATCAAGCAAGCTCCCCGCAAGAATGACGACAAGATGAAGTTTTTTAAGCTGAAACTCAAGGGGGATGTAGGAACAAAGGCGATCGGGTTTTTTTGGGATTTCCACGTCAAATTGCAAGCTGACAGTCTGATGATTCAGCAGGCTAACAATATTGGCGCCCTACCGATTAAAAAACGGAAATTTCCCCCCGGAAGCAAGCCACCTGGTGGCTACAAAGGAGGGGGAGGGAAGCGTCCCTTTACTCCTAGACCAAGCGGTGACGGCTCTCCTATAGAACGTCCTACCATCAAGTCCGCAGTCGCAGCACCGGCTGTTCCCAAGGAACCTCTTCCTAAGCCGGTCAAGAAGTCTAAGCCGATCGAGGAATAAAAAAAGTGAAAGTAAAAATGCAAGATTAAAGGTTAAAAAAACTTTTAATCTTACATTTTTACTTTAGCTGCTGATTGTACTTCTGTAGATGAGCGAGTAGACTCTGCGCTACCACCTCGCCAATTTGGACAGGAACAGCGTTTCCGATTAAACGACCCAGTTTGCTGAAACAGACACGCTCGCCAGGACCTAGAAAGCGGTAGTTTTCGGGAAAAGTCTGAAGGATAGCGGCCTCTCTTAGAGAGATTGCACGATCCTGTTCCGGATGTCCGAACCGACCATTTCCGTAGCCGAAGCATTGGGTTGTGATCGTTGGAGCCGGGGCATCCCACTTCATACGACCATACACGCTAGCATAAGTTTGTCCGGATTTCTTACGATGACATGGTGCCCGCAGTGAAGCATCCCAGTCATGCCATGTGCCTCCGGGTTTTGAGGCTCTGATTCGGCGGAGGTTCAGGTCACTTAGTGAGGATGCGGTATGAAGTGCGTCATTTGGATCGGAGCATCCGGCGGCTAAGGCGGGTAGATGGGAAATGGCCTCACGCACAGTTGTGCAGGATTGTCTAGAAAAGATTGGAGGTACTAATTCTACTGCTCCGAATCGGGACGCTAGTAGCACAAGCCGTTTACGAGTCTGTGGAACTCCATATTGAACACAATCTACAATGCTCCAACTGATCGAATAGCCTTCCAGTTCGTTCAAAAAATCCTTGAAAACTTCATGCTCTAAAAGCTGTGGTACATTCTCCATCGTCACGAATTCGGGTTGAGTCTCCCGTACTAGCCGACCGAAGTCGGATACCAGTGCCCACTTGCTATCCAGGCGTTCCTGGCGTCCCTTACGGCTGTAAGTCGAGAATGGTTGGCAGGGCGCACAGCCCGCCAGCAACCGCAATTTCCCATCGCCAAAAATGCCTGCAAGTTGGGGACCAGACAAAGCGCTGACATCCTGCTCGACGAAAAGGGCGTCGTTGTTGCTCTGGTATGGGAAGCGACATTGTGGATCGATGTCGATGCCCGCAACAACCTGAATACCTCCTCGGATCAGTCCATGCGTAAGACCGCCCAAACCGCAAAATAGATCGATGCAGCTAATGGCTGTACTTCTGCGATCGGTATGAGGCTCTTTGCCGGTGTGAGCGCCGACCATAGTCTCATCTGGATTCATGTCTTTGCTCCTTTAGGTCGCTTCTCCGGAATTAGAAACTCATGTGCATCTATGGATAACTTGAAGCAATTTACAACTTCTCTTAGATACAATGCTGTTCGTCGAGCGAGGTCACGGAGATCGCTAACAGTAATATTATTGCCACTCTCTGCAAATGATAGATTACCGTGTGCTAGTTTGTTCCGAAAACTTTTGATCAGGGAAAGTGCGCCTTGCTCATCTCGAAATGGTTGTTTGACAGCACGATTAGCCTCAGAACTTATATTTAAGGACAATCCTAGACGTTTACTAAGTTTGTAAATCTCCTCATCATCCCAATTTCCACCTCCACCTTTTTCAACTTCAAAGGTTGATATTGGGAGTGCTTTCACTAGATGATCGCAAAGGTTAAATGCAGATTCCAGGCGATTCTCGTAGTTGAGATCAGTGTGAGTGCGTGCGGTACATCGCACCCACTCACGGCGCAACTCAATGGACAAGTCGTTGGGCCGCCAGCTCTGATTAGCTACTGCCTTAGATACGGCATCTACGCACCGAGTAATAGTTGACTCCACAAGATTATATAGCTGTAGATAAACACTGGAATAGAGGATTTTCTGCTGTTGCGGAGTGATTATAGCTTCCCCGATTTGTGGAGTGCCTCTCTGTACTTGTTGCTGTATGGACTCAAGCAGGTCAAGGTAAGTTTCGATTTCCTGTAAACGCTCTTCAAAAGCTTGGCTCAAATCCTCCATCCTCAATCTCCAAGTAAACGATCGCGAACGAAATGTATACGAGCCCTGAGTCTGCCTATTGCGTTCGCACCGTCGGCGCCGGTCACTTTTGTAAAGTCCTTGCTGTTCAACCATTCTTCAACTTTGATCGATTGGTTAGCTATCTCAGGCCGTTGCTGAAGTGCCAGATAGCTTCCAATGGCTATAGCTTCAAAACGCGATCGGTATGTTACTTTACCTTTAGCTGATTTGCGGAAGCCCCACGGGAAGTTGCGTGATACAAATTTTATTACGTCTTTGAACCGTTGCTGGTAGAGATCAACTTCCTCTGGGTGCTCTTTAAAATGGGCATTCATCTTCTTCGTATACTCGAAAAGGAACTCTGACGGCTTGTCTCTATAGCCTTCAAGACCATCGCTATAAGCGAAAAAGCGTGTCACCAGTTCTTCTCTTTCTCGCTCCTTAAGTTGCTTATCTGAGACAGGTGCAAGATGCACAAAGAGCGACTCTTGGGCAAGCGAGATAACAAGCTTTTGGAAAAGCCCTCCCAGTGCACCTCGACGAACTTCAGCCTTGTTCGCTATCTTGCTTCCTGTGTTAATTCGTTCAAAAAGATCAAATCGTGCTTGCTCATCGGCGTGTTCATTGAGCACGATCCCTCTGATAGAACGGTTCTTGATTTTTCGTTGCCGAGATTCGGGGAAATCTTTAAACCTAAATCCCGATAGCAGCGTCATTTCGTCTAAATTACCTAGAGCAAAGTCGCCAAGAAGGAACGCCTCAATCGTTCTCAGGCGTTGCGATCCGTCAACAATTTCGAGCTTACCTGTTGCTGGGCTTTCCCAAAAGAAGAGGAAAGGAATCGGAAGTCCCATCAAAAGTGACTCAATGAACCGGGACTTGCGCCTATCCTCCCAAGTGTCCTCGCGCTGATAATCTGGAACCTCGAAATCCCCATTTTGCATCTTTGAAGCTAGAAGCTCAACAGAAAATTCTGTTAGATAGAATTCAATTCTTTTCGACTGCTCAACGATTTGCTTTTCGGCAGCGGTAACCTCCTGATCTGTAAACTTACACTGGTTCTCGTCGATCATGTTTGAATATCCTCTCGTGGTTCATTCAATTTATAATCCATGACTTTAGTCTAGGGACTATCTATTCAATCCTAACTTGGGCGCCCCACAAATCTTGCGGAAGAAATACTCGATCGACAGATAGAGGAGCAACTGGGGCCGTGAGGGTAAATAAACCCGCTTCAATTTGCTGCTTCAATTCCAAAGCTACTTGTCGGGAAAGAAACATACTTGCAAGGGGGGCCGCCCGCACGGGTTTTCCCTCAATCAAAATTCGACCTGTTTTTAATTGGGCATAACTGACTAAACCGAAGGTAGGACGAACGCGCCGGGGGATAGAGAAATCTACCACCGGCGCTACTATTTTTTTGTCTGATACTGCACAATGCGCCACGACTGTTTCGTTTAAGACGGGAAAGGGGATGCCGATTCCCAGCATCAGGGATGGGCCGTAGTTTTTGAAGTAGCAACCTCGTACCCATTTGGAATTCATCTGTTTGGCATCGCCGATGAGTGCGAGGGTGGCGGCTGGGCCGATGGGGGTGCGGTTGGGCTGGCGTTTTTGCAGCGGAAAGTGCTGGGTTCCTTCCCAGGTAATGTAGCCCTGAGCGCCTCCTAGGAAGATGCGAGTGCCGATGCCGATGAGTTCGAGGTCGGGGTCATTTAGCAGGGGAGACATGGCTCCCAGGCTGGAATAGACGGCGTTGCCGAGGTTTGGTTGTAGGGGGCCGAGGTAGGTGAATAATGGTCGATCGCCCCCGTTGACACCCACAATAAAGTTTTGATATACGTTCCTGGGATTGAATAAATAAAACTGGTTGATGGTATCGCGGGTAATCGTCGTTTCAAAGGAAGCGCGAGGATAGCAGTCTGTGACTTGTCCCAGGGCGCGCAATTGTACGGGTTTGCCGGCGATTAAGTCTTCGATGACGTGTCCACCGCCTCGTTCCCTGGATTCTTCGCCATCTTCGGATACTTGGGTGGCTCCAAGGTACAGGTCTACTGCTCCAAAGCCGGAGTAGGCTAGAACCCCGTCTAGCCAACACTGACGGATTTTGATCGGGGGATCTGTGTGGCCAAGGTTGATGATTGCGCCTGATGATTCCATCGGCTCGAAGGTGCCGGTGGTGATCACATCGACTTCTTTGGCGGCTTGGGTAATGCTGGTTTCTTGGACTCGGTTTTTGAGTTCTTCGATTGTCCAGACTGTGGCTTTACCCTGAGTGATTTTATCGTTGATTTCGTCGATCGTTCGCATCATACAATTTTATTTAGATTTGAGATTGATAGATTGGCGATCGGGCTAGTGGTTTGAAATAAAAGCAATATATTATAATGAATATAAGAATAATATCATATTAGCCTCGGCGATTCAAGTCGCGACTACACAAACTTTCGTCCCCGCAGAGGGGGACTAATACCAAATCCGGCTTAAATACTCCTTTTCTCTCGCTTGTCTGCGGAGGCAGACTTCGTTTAACAAGAAGCGGTTTAAACCGCCGAATCATCTGTATTATTAGGGATTTCAGGTTTGTGTTCGGGCTTGCTTTTTGGTTGACTATGTGTTACTCCTGTAACCTCGTACTCCTCGTGAATGGCAGTGTCAATTGCTGCTAATTTTCTGGGATTAGTGTCCCACTGATTGAGAATATCTTTAATTAAGACTTCTCTCACCCAAACTTTAGCAACAACGGTAAGAGGAAGGGCAAGCAACAAACCTAAAAATCCAAAGAAGGTAGCAAAGAATACTTGAGCTATTAAAGTGACAGCCGGCAGCAGTGATACTTGCTGCGCCATAACATAAGGGGTGAGCAGGTTGGTTTCAAATTGTTGAATTAAAAAGTAGAGGATGAGCACAAAACCGGATTGTAAGGGAGAGTCTAAAAGTGCGATCGTCATTGGGGGAATGACACTCAAACCAGGCCCGATATTCGGTATTAAGTTCAGCAAGCCGGCTACTACAGCGTGAGCTAGGGGTAAGGGAACTTGCAATACCGACAAACCAATTAGACTCAGCAAAGTGATGACACTCATGCTAATAAGAGCACCAATTACCCATCCGCCCAAGGCTACTTCGCATTCATCCAAGATGCCATCGACTCTGCGCCGATAAAAGGAGGGAAATAGTTGGATGAATGCTTTGCGGTAAGATAAAGGTTCGGCTAATGTCATCAAGGTCAAAACTAGGACTAGCAAAAAGCTGAGAATAACGCCTAATGTGTTGCCGACAAAAGCTCCTGCGCCGCCGAGAAGTTGATTGAATATAGGACGAAGTTGTTGGATAATATCGTTAATATCAAGATTCGGTAGTTGTTGACCAATTTGTCCAGAAAAGCGAGTTTCAATCTGATCTATCCACTGATTTAATCTTGCTATTCCTTGAGGTGCTCTTTGGGTAAGTTGTTGAAACTGTTGAGCAAAGGGTGGTACAACGATCAGGAATAAGCCTACGAATATCAGGATTAGGAAGCTAATTGAAAGTAAAACTGCGATCGACCTTTTGAGTCGGAATTTTTGCAAGTAGCGTGCTAGTCTATTTAAAGATGTGGCTAAGACGACTGCGGCAAATAACAGCAATAGGGCTTGCCTGATTTGCCAGAGGATGTAACAAGATGCGATGAGGGCTAATAAGCCGAGCCATTGTCCTAGCTTCATTTGGTTTGAGATTTAAGATTGGGGAATAGGAGTTTGCTATGCGACTTGAGAGATGCCTGAGAATCGGTTCTCTCCAAGATATCTTATGATATGCGCGATCGCACTTGAATCGCATCTTTAAAAAATACCCCTACTCTAACACCAAAAGAAGCAGCCTCCTCATTTATCCTATTTCCCTTTGGCGAACACTTGCTCTGGTGTCAGGTTCAATTCAGGGAAAATTGGGGATTGAATGCGATCGCCCCCTCGAAACTGTTTGACTTGATATTCGCCATCTACGAGCTGGTAAACTGAAAAAGTAGGTTGTTTGGGGTTGCCAATAAACCGTCGCCCACCCAATCCTAGATAGTCTACAATCCAATATTCTTGGATACCCATTGACTCATAAGCCTCTAGTTTGAGAGCATAATCATCTCCCCAATTAGTGCTAGTTACCTCTACGATTAAGGGGACTGATGAACCCATTGTGATAATTGATGATTTCTCCCATCGCGGCTCATTTCCAATCATTTGTTCATTAAGTACAATAATATCTGGCTCATATCCAGATTCCTCGCGCATCGGTTTGATGACGGATTCTTTGGGGATGAAGTATGGCAGTTGTAAGCGTTCTATTTCTTGAAATAACCAGCCGCTGGTAAATCCGGTGACTTTAGAGTGTTTACCTGTTGCTTTTGGCATTTCAACAATTTCTCCATTGTGTAGTTCGTAATGGTGTTCTGAATTCTCAGGATACCAATCAATGAATTCATCAAATGTTACTAATTCTGTTATGGTTTGAATCATGGTGAGTGCCTCAAGTTTGCTATTTATCGCCCGAACCTATATTATACGATTAGTATAACCTTCAAGTCTTTCTCGAACAACTTCTTGATAAAAAGCCTCTAACGCAGTCACGCAAACTCGATCGTCAAACAGATTACCTTGTCGCTGACTCATCCGTTCTGCAACATCTTGCCGCCACTCTGAATCTGTACCCAACTTGACAGCAATTTCAATATATTCTACTTCGTTTTTGGCGATTGTGTCTGTCACTCCTAGCATTTTTAGAAAGCTATAAGCATGAAGTCCTCGCATAAACTCTCCCGGACA
>Ga0335395_10000606_pt1 | contig 22567 bp, 24 predicted proteins | sample MAT02_FD_205744 | JGI IMG/M metagenome (GOLD analysis project Ga0335395, IMG submission 205744) | Freshwater microbial communities from Lake Fryxell liftoff mats and glacier meltwater in Antarctica - MAT-02 (spades assembly) (version 2) ...
CTTTGGAAGGAGAAAAACCCAGTTGGTCGAATGAATCTGGCTTTGCAGTTGGCGGATGCCGCGAGTACGCTGGCTAGACTGGAAGTGGAGGAAGCACGAAAATTTCAACAAGAGTCGTCTCAGGATCTGGTTCCAGATGAGACTAACATTTAATGTCAAGCCAATGCCCTGTTTGGCCGAATAATTCTGCCTTGCGAGTGAATTAGGAAGCCGAAAAACTGCGTTACACTTATATTGGTATCTTTACAAAACAACATAAAACGATGACAGTTGCCTATCCCCGCAAGCTTCGCAATGGCATGGGAGCCCGTGAAATTTTAGCTCAAGTCGTGCGCGATCGCGAAATTCACTTGATCACCCTCAACCGCTACCGATTTAGCGAACAGCGCAGTTGCAAAGACCTCACGGACTTAATCGAACAGCTAGACGGCGAACCGGCAGAACTGGTGCGCGACCTCTCCCGGCACATTTCCGATGAAGCGCGACACGCGATGTGGCTCACAGATTTGCTTGTAGACATTGGCTGTGACATTGGCAAGCCGCCGGGAGTATCCTACATTGACGAGTTTGAAAGGTTGTATGACAGCGAACAACAAGACCCCACCAAAGACCGCGAAGATTTTGTAATTTCTTCCCTAGCGGCGATTAATGTCACCGAAAAGCGCGGCTGCGAATACTTCTCAGCCCACATCCACGCCTTGAAAATGGCTCCGCAAACCGCAGAAAACGTCAAAATCCGCGAAACCATCGAAAAGATTTTTCCCGAAGAAGCAGGCCACGTCCGCTGGGGCAACCGCTGGTTGGGCAAAATCGCTGCTAAAAGCCCCGCACACGCCCTGAAGGTGGAACAGGCTAAGCGGAAGTATGTGGCGATCGAACAAGCTGCATTTGCGTCGGGAATGGATATCATGTTGGGGGCAGAACTGCGCCGTTTCACCCGCCTGGTGGATATTGCCAACACGATGCCAATGTGGGAACGGCCTCAATACCTGATGGAACGGTTGGCTGGAACTTTGCTGGCCCCAGATTTGCAAATGACTAGGGTTGATGTGGCTCAGCGGGCCTGGAGCCGTGATCCACAGGCATTTGTGGAGAAGTTTGTGCCGATGTTCCTGAATGGACTGAACCAAACTCAGAAGAAGCCGGCGGCGACAAAGCCTAGTTGACTAAGAAATTAGGAGACGGCACTGCCGTTTCCCTACCCCAAAATAATGTTGTAGGGAAACGGCACTGCCGTCTCCTTCGTTGGTAGCGATCGCGAACAATACCCCAAAATAATGTTGTAGGGAAACGGCATTGCCGTCTCCTTCGTTGGTAGCGATCGCGAACAATACCCCAAAATAATGTTGTAGGGAAACGGCATTGCCGTCTCCTTCGTTGGTAGCGATCGCGAACAATCGCAATTGATATTACCAGTTAAGGTAAAATAATTAGTGGAATAGTTTCCGTCAAATCACAACCATGACTACCAGCGAACCCAACCAAAAAACAGTTTCTACTGAAAGCCTTTTAAGTGAAAGCGCGATCGCCGATGCCCAGGTGGAAAAAGCCACAGCGGTCACCTATGCAGAAGAAATTGAAACTGTCATCGCCAGCATGGCTGTAGACCAAAAAGTGATGGTCGGTCAAAATGAGGCTGGCGGACATCTTTGGAAATTCAAGTACGGTAGTGTCGAAGTGTTGGTGCAACTCACGGGCGAAACGGAAGATGATACTTTGAGTGTTTGGGCTTTTGTACTCAAGTTGCCGGCGAAGAATGAAGCTCAATTAATGCGGAAACTGCTGGAAATGAATTGGCTGTCTACTTTGGAATCTCATTTTGCGATCGTTGACAGTCAAGTTGCGGTACTATCGACTCGGACGATCGCAGAAATCTCGACTGGGGAAATTTCTCGTACTATTACTATTGTGGCGACTATCGCCGATGATAATGATGATATTCTGCAAGCTGAATTTGGACTGTAGTCAGTAGTCAGTAGGCATTAGTCATTAGTCATTAGTCAGTAGTCAAGTCAGTAGTCAACAGTTAACAGTTAACAGTCCACAGTCAACAGTTAACTGTTAACTAATAACCAGGCCCGGCCAGCCAAGAAATAGTTATTCCCAGCCCTAAACCGACAAGCACTTGAAAAGGGGTGTGTCCTAGCAACTCTTTCAGACGAGCCTCATTCAGGTTGTGGTGTTCCTCAAAAAATTCGTCAATAATTTGGTTGAGGATGCGAGCTTGTTTGCCGGCAGCTTGGCGGACTCCAGCAGCATCGTACATGACAATAATCGCAAAAATTGTGGCGATCGCAAACTCTGGACTTTCCCAGCCCAAGGTTTGTCCCACCCCAGCAGCCAAAGCACCTACAAAAGATGAATGGGAGCTGGGCATTCCTCCGGTGGTTACTAAATACTGAAGATTAAATTTCCGATTTTTGATTAATTCGATCGGCAATTTCAATACTTGAGCAGCCAGACAAGCGATTAGAGAAACCACGAGTACATGATTGTTTAAGATGCCGCTGCAAATTTCCTGCATAGTGTTTGGCATTTCTAATAACTGCGGCTGGTAATATAGTCTGCGATCGCCAACAGCGGTAGGGCTTTATTCCCAAACACCGCCAGTTGAGCCTGAGCATCAGTAACAAGTTGTTTAGCTTGACGCCTAGACTCCTCAATTCCCCACAAACTAGGATAGGTCACTTTTCCGGCTTGAACATCTTTGCCAGCGGTTTTACCGAGTTCTTCGGCAGTAGCAGTAATATCCAGAATGTCATCAATAATCTGGAAAGCCAGCCCAATATTTTGAGCAAAACGAGAAAGCCGCTGCAAATCCGCAGCCGATGCTCCAGCCAGAATTGCCCCACAAACCACGCAGGCCTCTAAGAGCGCGCCGGTTTTGTGAGCGTGAATGTAATTCAAAGTTTCTAGAGAAACATCTTTCAATCCTTCCGATTCCAAGTCAACCACCTGACCGCCTACGAGTCCAGCAGCTCCCGATGCCCGCGCTAAATGGGCGATCGTTTGCAACACTTGATGGGGGGGTACGTTGTTGGTTTGAGTGGCGATAAATTCAAAGGCATAGGTCAATAAACCATCGCCAGCCAAAATTGCAATGTCTTCGCCGTAGACTTTGTGGTTAGTCAGTTTGCCACGCCGATAGTCGTCATTGTCCATTGCGGGCAAATCGTCGTGGATTAGCGACATGGTGTGGATCATTTCCAAAGCGCAAGCCGTAGGCATTGCCATTTGGGTAGTGCCACCGGCAATCTCGCAGCCAGCCAGACACAGGATCGGACGCAGCCGTTTGCCTCCTGCTAGGAGGGAGTAGCGCATGGCTTCGTAAATTTTCTCTGGGTAGATGACCGGTAGCGCACTGTCGAGAGCTATTTCGATCGCCTTTTTCTGTTCGACTAGGTAAGTAGATAAGTCGAAAGCGGATTCTGATTGTGACGAATCCATTTCTGTTGCTGCAAATACCATCCCTTGCTCTCTTGTACTGAATGTGACTTGGGATACTTTGAGTGGTTTTGGTCGATCGCGCCGACTTTTACGGTGGCGATCAACCAAAATCTGAGACTCAATTTAATCATTCTACGGGTGTTGTTGCACAGAAATTTATGTGAAGTTTTGAGTTTTATAGCCGAAGGAAGTTCGGCAACGGATTTTGTAACGGATATAACGGGTAGAAGGAAGAATATCGATGTAAAAATGCAGTAATAGCAATAGTTCCAGCTATTTCTTCAATCTAAAATCTAAAATCTAAAATCGGTTGATAAGTCTCTGGCTGTCTCCAAAAACCGCAGCACCGCCTGTGTGGGATGACTGAGCCAAATTAGAGCGATCGAGACGATCGGGCCTGATTCCTGTAACGGTTTGTAAACAACACCGCTACGCTGGAAATTTTGCATCGACTCCGGGACAATCGCCACTCCCATGGAGGCGGCTACGAGACTAACAATCGTTTGCATTTGAATCGCTTCTTGAGCTGCGATCGGGCTAAAGCCTGCTTGTTGACAAAAACTGATGATGCGATCGTACAATCCAGGCGCGAGGGCACGCGGAAACAAAATAAACGGTTCGTCTTTGAGCGATCGCAGTTCAACCCGATCGCACTTTGCCATTGCATGAGTTTCTGGTAGTGCCAGTATCAGCGCTTCCCGGAAAACAATTTCAGAATTAATCCCATCCTCCACAGGAGGACGAATGAAGCCAATGTCAATTTGCCCTTCTCGCAGTCGCTGCAACTGCTCATTTGTCGTCATTTCTCGCAATTCGAGCTTTACCGCAGGATGAAGAGTGCGAAAAGCCTGCAAAATGGCTGGAACCACATTATGAGAAGCAGAGCTCACAAAGCCGATCGTCAGTTGTCCAAGTTCGCCCCGGCTTGTCTGTTGGCCAAGTTGAATAGCTCGATCGACTTGCAGCAGAATTTTTCGCGACTCCTGGAAAAAAATCTTTCCCGCTTCCGTTAGCGTTACCGTTCGTTTGGTGCGGCGAAACAATTGAAAGCCTAACTCCGCTTCTAACTGCTGGATTTGTTGACTCAGCGGAGGTTGTGCCATATGGAGTTTTTCGGCTGCACGAGTGAAATTCAATTCTTCTGCAACCGCAATGAAATAACGCAAATGTCGCAGTTCCATAACTACCCAATGATTGATATTTTAAAAGTATAAGTTGTTAGTTAAACAGATATTGGACATTTTGACAATTGGCAATTGATAATTGGGAATAGGTCAATCGATTTTAGATTTGAGATTTTAGATTTTAGATTGACCCCACGGATCAATGCGGGGGCTTGAGGATTTGAGATTTGAGATTTTGGATTGATTCCACGGATAAATCCGGGGGCTTGTACCATCAAGAAATTCTTGGTAATTGGTAACTAACAGTCAAATAATTTAATTACAAACTGCTGCTATCGACAAAATGGAGAATTCAGAAATGGCTAATTTAGACATAAAAATTAGAGAAGCAGAGCTTGCCGATTTAGAATTGATTCTGGCTTTTATTGCACAAAAATCAGAATTCGATGGAATTTTTCATCTTTTAGAAGCAACAGCAGACAAATTGAAGCAAACGCTATTTGTCGAGTCTCCGCTAGTGCGAGTCTTGTTGGCGGAAGTTGCTGGAACGGCGGTAGGATTTGCTATGTTTTATGCTTCCTATTCAAGTCTTTTGGCTCAGCCTTGCCTTTGGCTTGATGATTTATTTGTGCAATCTCATTTTCGTGGTTTAGGAATCGGTACAGCGCTATTAAAGTCTTTGGCGAAAATTGCCGAGTCAACAAATTGCGGGCGAATTGAATGGACTGTGAATATTAGGAATGCGCCTGGTCTTGCTTTTTACCAAAAGCAGGGAGTGCGAATTTTGGAAAATATTAGGGTTTGCCGTATTGATGGGGATGTAATTGGTCTGCTTGCTGGCAAATAATTTAATCATGAACCGCGCGCTTGTCTCAGAAACCCGGTTTCTACGAGCAATAGGTTGAGTAACGAGAAATCAAGGTAGAAACCGGGTTTCTAGCTACCGCGTCAGTCCTATCAATGTGTGAAGGAAGTTTTTTTTAACGAACCGCGAAGGCGCTAAGGACACGAAGAGAAGAGGAAAGAAGAGATGTCACAAGATTTTTGGAATTCTGCGCTTTATGAGGGAAATCATGCTTTTGTTTGGCAGTACGGTGAATCGCTTTTGGAGTTGTTGGTTCCGAAGGCTGGAGAACAAATTCTAGATTTGGGATGCGGTACGGGACAGTTAACTGAAAAGATTGCTCAAAGTGGTGCTTTTGTTCAAGGTATTGATTCTTCTTTGTCTATGGTTTCCACGGCTAAAGCAAATTATCCTCACATTAGCTTTGCGGCTGTGGATGCCAGGGATTTTCAAGTGGAGAAACCGCTTGATGCTGTATTTTCTAATGCTGTTTTGCATTGGATTAAGGAGCCGGATGCTGCGATCGCTTGCGTTGAAAAAGCACTGAAACCGGGAGGGCGTTTTGTCGCTGAGTTTGGCGGTAAGGGGAATGTGGGGGCTATTGTTGGAGGACTTTTGAGTGTTTTGTCGGAAATTGGCTGCGAGAAGCCTGAAGCGCTTAATCCTTGGTATTTTCCGAGTATTGGTGAGTATGCTGGGCGTTTGGAAAAGCGGGGTTTTGAGGTTGGTTATGCGGTTTTGTTCGATCGACCAACTCTCCTAGAAGGCGGTACTGTTGGTATGGCTAACTGGATTGAAATGTTTGCTGGGGGGTTTTTGTCTGGGCTGTCGGAGGAAGTGCGATCGCAGGTAATTAAGGCAGTTGAAGAGCGTTTGCGATCGACACAGTATCGTGATGGTAATTGGATTGCAGATTACCGCAGAATTCGCGTTGTTGCTGTCAAGACTTTTTAACAGTAATATCAAATCCGTTAGTATCAGAATTATTCATCTCTCTCTTCTCCGACTCTGTGTCCTCTGCGGTCTCTGCGGTTAAATAATTCCCATTAACCGAATAAACATGGTGGCTTTGCGAATTCCTGCTATTTCCCCGGTACTGGTGACGGTTAGCGATCGCAAATGGTCGAAAAATGGCCTTGCGGAAAGTTCAATTAACCTCAACAGCGGGATTTGTTTTTCCCAAATTGCTCTGCTTGAGGGCCAATCTAAATAAAAATAGCCGTCATTAGATTGTGGTAATGGTTCGATGCTGGTTTGAAAGTCTTGATTTGCCACCAAAGAACCTGTTTCTGCTGCTTTTAGTGCTTCGTCCATTGCTTCTACTGAGGTGGTGAAAATTTCGTATTTACCAACAGTAGCTCGGACTCCTTTTGCCTCGGTTTCGATCGCACTTTTCCGCTTATTTTCACTACCATAATTCGGGTTACTTGTCAACTGAGTCCAAGCGGTAATTTTTTGGTTTCTGAGAGTGAAACTGCCGATGCTGTATTCTTTGCTGCGGGCTATTTCGTCCAAGCGGGCGATCGCCTTTTGGGAATCAGCAGATTTTTCGGCCACAAAAATCCAATCGCTACTATTTGACAAACCGGGCAGAACAGCTAAAGCGTATTCTCCTTTTACCCAGTTAAATATATCTTGCGGTAAGTTGATGCCCCAAGCTGTCTGAATATCTGCCAGGGTGCGATCGACTAATTTTGACACTTCTGGATTGGTGGCAACCGCAGATGACAAGTCAGTCCAAAAATTGCTTAAATTGGTGCTGGCGACGGCGAAAGGGCTAGCTGAGGGAATGTATTGCAAGGCTGGTACAGGTTCCGAGAGTGTGGGAATTGCTGTGTTTTGGCGATCGGTTACTAAAGCAGTTTGAGCGACTAATCCCCGTCTATTAACTCCCACAGCAACTGCTAGAGAATTCAGGGAAAGTTGCGGACTGTTCTCTATTTCTGGCTGCGGGAGATTGACAAATGCTAAAGCTATTCTGCCTTGACTTAGCTGCTGCAAGGCTTTTTGATATTCGGGACTGTTGTTGAGATTTAGGTTGGCTGCTTCGACGTTATCAATTGCATTTCGTAGCACCTTTTGATTATTGGCAAATAAAACGAAATTGCTGTTATTTTCGGAATCTAAACTGCCACTGATTAATGCAGTGGCGAAGCTTGATGGTAGACTTGAATTGGGCAGAGAGAGCCTATTTAACGGTGAGATCTGCTCAGACTTTTTATTGACTGTGGCTAATTCTTTATAAGTTAGTTTAACGCCTTTATATTGTTCAAACTGTACTGCTTTAGTTGCAAGAGATTGTTTTTGCCAATAGGAATCGAGAAATTGCTGGCTGCGATCGGCATTTTGCGAGGAAAGGGCTAGCAAAAACCCGGTTTGTTTGCCGTTGTTGCTGTCGCGATCGAAATCCGGCGCAGTAATGGCTAAGGTAATTTCGTCACCTATCCAAGGTTGGATATCTCGACTGTAATCGAGTCCTGTATTGGCGAGGAGGCTTTTTTTGATTTGTTCAAATTCAGCGTGCGATCGACTTCTTTCTGCGGGAGTGGCAAAAACTTGTCGTAGGGCTTCGAGGCGATCGGGATTTACCAACATTGATGCTAACAAAGGTGCTTGTTTCGAGACAAACACAGCCGCAGCCGGATTAGTTGTCGGCCCACCGTTGAGTAAGTTAAGGGGAGTTTGAGTTGTCAGCCAGTAAAAACCACCTGCACTCAAGGCTAGCAGCGCTAAGACACCTGCAATTAGGAAAGAAAAGAACGATCGCAACTTCATGGGCAAAGCAAAAATTACCACAGTCTCTTATTATACACCCAAAACCATGACTTTTTAAACAAGTCGGGGTTCCAGTCAAGTTATTAATTTTTAAATCGCTCAATCTGGCAATCTAGATATCAGATTTTCCAGCGATAATTGAGGCAACTCTAACAGCAGTAATGATAAGTTTTCGGGAGACAAAGCGAGCAAATTTATTGCTAACATCCGTTAAATCCGTTACATAATCCATTGCCGAACTTCCTTCTGCTTTACCAATAGCAGCCTCGCGCATCCGAAAAATCAGCATTTTGAATAGCAGACAAATCAAATATAGCATCAGTTACATCCGCTTTTCTAAACGAAGTCACCGACAATTTTTCTATCTCTTCAACAGCTATAAAAAACCCGATCGCAGTTAATCCAAGCATCACCCCAGAAACCAAAATTAAAACAATTCCCCTAATCGCATCCCCCCCAAAAAATATCACAATACCGCTAGCGCCGATCGCAGCAGCAGCCCCAGCCACAGCCCCAGCCACAATTCCCGCCTCAGCCCTAGTCGCCGCAATCGCAGTCGCCGCCACCGCCACCACCGCAGCCGCCCCCGCATCCGCGCCCCCAATCAATCCCATCAAAGCCCCAGCCAGCGTCACACTCACAGCAGTCACCCCAGCCCTAGCAATCAAAATCCTCACCCGTCTGCGGCTTTGTCCCATCCTGGCCCCCTGAAAATTTGCCCCCCTCAAAATCGCCCCGGTGAAATTGCAGCCTCTGATGTCGCAACTGCTGAAATTTGCCCCTGACAAATCCAGGCCTTTAAAAGAGCGATTTCGTAAATTTTGGTGAGAAAAATTGAAATTTCCAGATTCAGTCATTCGATTTTAGATTTTAGATTAACTTACCGAAGAGTAGCATTCTCACACATCCCGTAGGGGCGGGTTCGCCAACAGCTTTAAAGAATACAGACAAGTTAAATAAACCCGCCCCCATCCTTACTCTAAAAATTGACAATAGTGCCAGATTTGAGATTAACAAACCAAAGTGAGTTTAGAATAAACCCTGTGGTTTATCCCGAATTTCCATGTCAGTCATCTCCGAATCCCCATTTTCCCCCTCAGAAATTGCCTCCGAAGGCATCAAACCAGAAGAATACGAAGATATTGTGCGCCGTCTCAACCGCCATCCCAACAAAGCCGAATTAGGAATGTTCGGCGTCATGTGGAGCGAACACTGCTGTTACAAAAACTCGCGGCCGCTATTAAAACAGTTTCCCACAGAGGGCGATCGCATCCTCGTCGGCCCCGGAGAAAATGCCGGTGTTATAGACTTGGGAAACGGATTGCAATTAGCCTTCAAAATTGAATCGCACAATCACCCGTCAGCAGTCGAACCATTCCAAGGTGCGGCGACAGGAGTAGGGGGAATTCTCCGCGATATCTTCACAATGGGTGCACGTCCTATCGCACTTTTGAATTCCCTGCGTTTCGGCAACCTAGACGATGCGAAAACTCAGAGATTATTCAAAGGAGTAGTATCGGGAATTTCACATTACGGAAACTGCATCGGCGTACCCACAGTTGGCGGCGAAGTTTACTTCGATCCTGCTTATTCTGGCAACCCGTTAGTTAACGTCATGGCCTTGGGTTTAATGGAAACTCAAGAAATAGTTAAATCCGGGGCATCTGGAATCGGAAATCCCGTGCTTTACGTCGGTTCAACTACTGGTCGAGATGGCATGGGCGGCGCAAGTTTTGCTAGTGCCGAATTGACCGACAAATCAATGGACGATCGCCCCGCGGTGCAAGTAGGAGATCCCTTCTTAGAAAAATCCTTAATAGAAGCTTGTTTAGAAGCCTTCAAAACTGGTGCAGTAGTCGCCGCTCAAGATATGGGGGCAGCGGGAATTACCTGTTCGACATCAGAAATGGCAGCTAAAGGTGGCGTCGGAATTGAGTTTGATTTAGACAAAGTTCCCGTGCGAGAAAGCGGCATGATTGCCTACGAATACCTGCTTTCAGAATCCCAAGAACGGATGTTGTTTGTGGCCCACAAAGGACGGGAACAGGAATTAATCGATATTTTTCATCGCTGGGGATTGCAGGCGGTAGTCGCGGGTACAGTGATTGAAGAGCCGATCGTCCGAATTCTCTTTAAGGGCGAAATTGCAGCCGAAATTACCGCCACGGCTTTAGCAGATAATACGCCTATTTATCACCGAGAATTGTTGACAGAACCGCCAGAATATGCTAAAAAAGCTTGGGAATGGACGGCAGATTCGCTGCCAAAATCCACAGTTGCAGGTATCGAAATTGATGGTAATTTGCAAACTTGGCATCAGATTTTGCTCCAACTTTTAGATACTCCCACTATCGCTTCTAAACGCTGGGTTTATCGTCAATACGACCATCAAGTGCAGAATAATACTGTAGTTTTACCGGGAGGTGCTGATGCTGCGGTTATCAGATTGCGGCCTGTGGAACCATGTCAATCTTCTGTTGCTAAGCAGGGATTAGAAGAACCCCCCCAACCCCCCCTTGCTAAGGGGGGGCTTGAAGAGGAAGCAGAGGCTATTCCCTTATTTAAGAAAGCACAAGGTAGAGAAACTCCCGTACTTTCTCCCCCGCTTAGCAAGGGGGGGGTTATTCCCGGAGTTGCGGCCACGGTTGATTGCAATTCTCGCTACGTTTACCTCGATCCTTATGAAGGTGCAAAAGCCGTCGTAGCGGAAGCAGCCAGAAATTTAAGTTGTGTGGGTGCTGAACCTATTGCAGTTACGGACAATCTGAATTTTGGCAGTCCTGAAAAACCGATAGGATATTGGCAGTTAGCATCAGCTTGTCGCGGGATTGCTGAAGCTTGTCGGGAATTGAAAACACCCGTGACTGGGGGAAATGTTTCTCTTTACAATGAAACTATCGATTCTGATGGTAATCCTCAACCGATTTATCCAACTCCGGTAATTGGAATGGTGGGATTGATTCCAGATTTGACCAAGATTTGCGGCCAAGGTTGGCAGAAGAAAGGGGATTTAATTTATGTGTTGGGAATTGGGGAATCATCTCAAAACTCAGAACTTAAAACTTCCCCCACTCTCGGAGGTTCGGAATATTTGGCGGCCATTCACGGGATTGTAGCGGGGAAACCGCCAATTATCAATTTTGAGTTGGAAAGGCAAGTGCAAGCGGTTTGTCGCGATGGAATTCGCCAAGGTTGGGTATGTTCAGCCCACGATTGTGCTGAGGGTGGAATTGCGATCGCCCTCGCGGAATCCTGTATCTCTGGTAAGCTGGGTGCAAAAATTCATCTCAGTTTGAATTCGGCAAATGTCGGCCGCTGGGATGAAGTTTTGTTTGGTGAAATGGGGAATTGCATTGTTGTTTCAGTCGCACCGGAAAATCAAGGAATTTGGGAGTCTTATCTGGAAGAACATTTGCCTAAAATGTGGCAGAAAATGGGTTTGGTTGGGGGTGCTGATTCGCCTTTGCGGGTTGTGAGTGCTGATAATCTAGGGTTGATTGAGGTTGGGATAGGTGATATGGACGATCGATTCTATAATGCGATCGATCGTCGGATTGGATCTGTGCGATCGTAGCCCATAGACACGCAGATCGTCATTCCCCGTTGATACAGCGTATTCCACGTTTATGAAGGACACCGTGCGATCGATCTATCCCCACAGTAGGTAGGACTTAGGCTTTCGCGTCCCTACTTCATAAACTTGGAATACGCTGTATAATTAAAACTGAGCCCGAACCGTAAACGAATAATCCCCACCCGGTTCAAGCTGATAATCCCATTTCTCCAGAAAACGATGCAGTGGCTCCTGAATCAATGCCCTGCCTTGAGAAGGCTCAAGTATCAGTGTTTTTTCTTCCCTGAAGCGCCACTGAAACTGCCACTCAAAACTACCGGCACTTACTTCACCTTCAATCGTGCCTTTTTGCCAAGATTGACCAGTAACCCGGACATATGCAGTAGTTTCAGGCAAACGTCTCGAACTCACCCTTTTGTTTCCGCGCTTGTGGCTGCGATCGTGCGACTATTGTAAAGGCTCATGGATTTTTCTACTCCCTGATGGAGACTTAGTTCCACAGCTTCTCTAACCAGTTTAAGCACTTTTTCTAATAACAGACTTTCATCTGAGGAAAATTTTCCTAAAACGAAGGAAATCGTATCTTTGTCATTCTTAGAAAGTTCGTTTTGAGGCTTACCAATGCCGATTCGCAACCGGGGAAATTTGTCTGTGCCCAAATGAGAAATTGCCGATTTCATGCCATTGTGTCCGCCGGCGGAACCGGCAAGCCGCATTCTCATTTTCCCGATCGGCAAATCCATATCATCGTATACTACTAACACGGACTCCGCAGGTATTTTGTACCAATCCGCCGCCGCCCGAATTGCTTGGCCGGAAAGGTTCATATAAGTCAGGGGTTTCAGCAACCGGATTTTCTGTCCCCGTGGCCGATTTCCCTCGCCGAAGATGCCTTGAAATTTGCGATTTTCCCCCAAAGAAATCTGCCAAGCTTTCGCCAAAGCATCTACTGCATTAAAGCCGATATTGTGTCGGGTGCGATCGTACTTTGGTTCAGGATTTCCTAAGCCAACTATTAACTGAGGAATTACTAACTCTGTGGGTATTTCCGAATTCTGAGTCTTGTTCATTTAACTGTCGGCGGTATCTTCCTTGGAAGTAGTGGCGGCGAGTTTTGCAGTTTCCGGCTTGCTGCTAGTTGCGACTGCTTCTTCTAACTGCTTGGCTTCCTTAGTAAATTCCGACTCAAAATCTCGTGATGCGTCCTGAAAACCCCGAAGTGCTTTCCCGAAACTCCGACCGATTTCTGGCAATTTTTTCGGACCGAATACCAATAGGGCGATCGTAAAAATTACCGCCATTTCCGGCAAACCAATGCCAAAGATATTCATTATTTTCTCCTCTTGTCAATTTAATTAGTTATCATTTATTTATGTCGAAAGTAATCGGAAAGGGCAAGGGAAAATGGGAAAACTTAGCTTTTGCCCTTTCTCCTCTACCCTCAGCTTTTACTTTTAGCCTGAGTTTTTCGGGCTCAAATTTTAGCGGCCAAGACTGGACCAATCGACATCTACATTCTCCAGAATCAGTGAAGAGTTGTAGATTTGCAAAATAATCAACAAGAACACGAAAAACAGTCCAATGAATGCGCTCATCAATAGCGTGGTTCCCCAACCGGGGGCTACCTTACCGTATTCTGAGTTAAGGGGTTTGAGTATATCTCCCAACCAAGTCCGTTGTGCCATAAGTCACCTGCAATGAATCTCTACAAAGAAGTTTGACATATTTTCACCGCTAATGGCGATCGCAATTTCGGGACAGGCTTATGGGAGATGGGGAGATGGGGAGAGGGGGAGATGGGAGTAAATCTAAAATCGGCTGAGTTCAATACCTTACCACACCTAAAATTACCAGACTTTGAGACGAATTGTTATTTTTTGTAATATTATGGAATGGATCACTCATAATTTATCAAAAATATGGAACCCGCAGCAGTTCTTGGCATTTCACTGGGCCTGTGTCTGGTGGCAATGACCGGCTTCTCGATCTACACGGCTTTTGGTCCTCCCGCTAAGGAATTGAGAGATCCTTTTGAAGAACACGAAGATTAAAGAAGTTCGGCAACGGATTTTGTAACGGATGTAACGGATGGATGGATGGATGTTCGGCAGCGGATGTAACTGATGTCAGAAAGAGGGAAGAAGAGATTTTCACAGTTTTCCTCTTCTCCCAATTCCCTCCTCTCCCCTGTCCCTCGTAGATATTCTGCTACCGGGATGCGATCGAACTCCTGTGGCGCGATCGACTGTCGGCATCCCAGTCAATGCTATATTCTTCAAAATGCGCTAAATCTATATTTGAGAAATCTATCTTCCAGTTAAAATAACAAATTCTGAGGTTTCAGGCTAAAGCATCATGGGCAACACATTTGGGCATTTATTTCGGATATCGACATTTGGCGAATCTCACGGCGGTGGTGTGGGAGTGGTAATTGACGGTTGCCCGCCACTCCTGTCCATTGACGCTTCGGAAATTCAAGCCGAACTCGATCGCCGTCGCCCCGGCCAAAGCAAAATTACAACTCCTCGCAAAGAAGCTGACACCTGCGAAATTCTATCGGGGGTGTTTGAAGGCAAAACTTTGGGAACGCCGATCGCCATTTTAGTCCGCAATCAAGACACTCGCTCTCAAGACTACGACGAAATGGCGACTACTTACCGCCCTTCCCATGCTGATGCTACCTATGATGCTAAATACGGAATTCGTAACTGGCAAGGCGGAGGTCGAAGTTCGGCAAGGGAAACTATAGGTAGAGTAGCAGCAGGGGCGATCGCCAAAAAAATTCTCAAACAAGTAGCCGGAGTCGAAATAGTCGGCTACGTTAAACGCATCAAAGACTTAGAATGCGTCGCCGACCCAGACACTGTTACCTTAGAACAAGTAGAAAGCAACATCGTTCGCTGTCCAGACGCCGAATGTGCCGATCGAATGATTGAACTGATTGAAAAAGTTCGTGACAGTGGAGATTCGATCGGTGGTGTTGTTGAATGCGTCGCCCGCAACGTACCCAAAGGTCTGGGAATGCCCGTATTCGACAAACTCGAAGCTGACTTGGCAAAAGCTGTGATGTCGTTGCCCGCCAGCAAAGGGTTTGAAATTGGGTCGGGCTTCGCAGGAACTCTCCTGACAGGCAGCCAACATAATGATGAATACTATACTGATGAACAGGGGGCAATTCGTACAGTGACGAATCGTTCTGGTGGAATTCAGGGTGGCATTGCTAACGGTGAAAATATAATTCTGCGGGCGGCCTTCAAGCCAACTGCGACAATTCGTCAGCAACAGCGCACTGTGACCCGCGAAGGTGAAGAAACGCTGCTGGCTGCAAAAGGACGGCACGACCCTTGCGTTTTGCCAAGAGCTGTGCCAATGGTGGAAGCGATGGTAGCTTTAGTGTTGTGCGACCATCTCCTGCGCCATCACGGACAATGTGGAACCTTAAAGTCTGAATTTTAAAATGGAAATCAGCTTGTCCTCTGTAGTGGCAACTCCCTTTGATGATTGCCCTCAACCGTCTGAATCAATAGAAGGTATAGATGATTTTGTAGTGCAGTTCTGGGGTGTGCGGGGCAGTGTTCCCACACCGGGATCGGAAACTCTCCGCTACGGTGGCAATACTTCTTGTTTGGAAATGCGCGTCGGCGGAAAACGTCTGATTTTTGACGGTGGAACTGGCTTGCGGGTACTGGGAGATCAGTTGCTGCAAGAAATGCCGGTGCAAGCTTATATGTTTTTTACTCACTATCACTGGGATCACATCCAAGGATTCCCGCTGTTTGCCCCTGCTTTTATCCGTGGTAATCGCTTTGATATTTACGGGGCGACTCCGCCTGGTGGAGATTGTCTGAAAAGGCATTTTGTGGAACGAGTCTTGCACTCGAATTCACCGGTGCCTCTGATGGGCTTGCCGGCAGATTTGAATTTCCATGAACTCCATCACAACCAGACGATGATGCTGGATGATATTGAGATTACGACTGGTTCTCTGAATCACCCGAATACTGCTATGGGATATAGGGTGACTTGGCGAGGTAGATCTGTGGTTTACTGTTCGGATACGGAGCATTTTCCCGATCGACTTGATGAAAATATTTACAATCTTGCCCTGGATGCTGATGTGCTCATTTATGACGCGATGTACACAGATGAGGAATATCACAATCCCAAGTCTCCGAAGATCGGGTGGGGACACTCGACTTGGCAGGAAGCGGTGAGAATGGGTAAGGAGGCTAGGGTGAAGCGTGTGGTAATTTTCCACCATGATCCGGCTCATACTGACGATTTTCTCGATCGCATCGCCGAAGAGGTGCAAGTCGCTTTCCCCAAGGCAGTTATGGCGCGGGAGGGCTTGATTTTGCCGATCGGCATCTGAATATTGCTCCTAGGTCGATCGCTAATAATAATCCGATCGGGTTATTATGTGGAGTTGGTCTTTGTATCTGCTCCACAATTTTTTTAATTTGGAACAAACTCATACGTGCGTGGTATGATGTTTGCTCGATCGCTTTTTGGACAAAATATTCAAGGTTTTTTATTATTCAACTATGTCTGCTTCCTGCTGTGGACATCTAAAACTTATACTCATTGTGGTCATGTAAATCAGAAGTTAGGTGGCTCTAAAGTCTTTACTTATCCTGATGGTGGCCACTCATTCCCACGGGATTATAATGGCGCTTTTGGTATTTTACTGAAAGCTTTGGGGGATACCGCCTCTATCTCTTATGAAGGCGATAGTGCTATTGTTACTTTGTCCGGTAATCGCCGGGTAAATGTCTCGTAAATGTATCAGACGATCGCTCTTTGGTTTGGCAGTAGCTGTGGCAAGCGAATATTATGACTTGACTATCAAAATGGGAAATTTGCGTTTTAAATCAACAGCTAATCAATACAGATGGATTGCTTTAGGCAGTTTTGCTGTAATCATGGGGATTTCAGGGGCCCTTGCCTACCGCCTAGCCCCGCCTCCCGGATTCATGGCTCAAGGCACTCTCAGTTCCAATAGTCCGCCAGTCAAATTTTCGAGCACGGGTACGACAATTCTCAAGCAAGGGGAACAACTGACACCGGATGTTCTGCTGGCAGATAATGTTGTCAAAGCAGTGGCAGATGCAGTTAAGCTCTCGCCTCAGCAGGTTCGAGAAAATGCTAGCGTCAGGATTTCTAAGCCTGAACAACCGCTAGAGATTGCTGTTGGATATCGATCGCTCGATCAGCAGCAAGCAATCCAAACAGCGGATATGCTGATGAAGGGGATGGTTGAAAAAAGCCGCTTGATTAACCAGTATCGGTGGCAATCAGTCAATCAATCGCTCAATCAACGCTTGGCACAAGTCACTCAAGAACTGAAACAAGCTCAGCAAAAGCTCGACCAATACGAAAGAGAGAAAGCTCGCCTGTTGCAGCAAATCAAGGTTCAGCAAGACTTTTACAACAAAACCCAACTGGCGATGGCGGATACGCAAGCGTCGGAAAAAGAAATGGTGAGTAGTTTTGCCGCTTCTCAAGTTCCGCAAATTGTGGCGACACCAACCTCCGATCCCACAGTGCCTCTGATTTTGGGAATTGGCTTGCTGTTGGCGATTTTGGTCAGCCGCGGTTTGATTCCAACGGTGGGGAATTGGAGGTATAAAGCAGCTTTTCAGCGAGAAGAGAGCGATCGACTCCAAAGTGCTTTGTACCGACTGATCAAAGAAGGCAATGGCGAAATCACTCTGGTGCGGTTTGCGATGGAGACGCGGCTCTCGCCGGATGTCGCCCAGCGTTTTTTGAACGAACAAGCGGAAGTCTTTAATGCTCATTGCGAAATTAAAGACGACGGCAGTATTTTTTATCACTTCCACATTTAAACGGTTGCGGGCGATCGCCCTCAATTGAGAAATTTAGCCGATCCAGCAATCCAAGAGCTCGATCGGCTTGTTTGTTAAAAAAAAAATTTATTATTTGTGCGATCGGTTGAATCTGTGTATAATAAAAAAATAAGTAAATATACGGTAATTATACGCTTGAGTTCAGGTAAACTTAACGAATATAGATGTGTTACAGCATCAATATAGTGAAAAGGGGTCTGTCACCTCAGTATAAATGCTAGAGTTTTGAGCGATAAATAGTTGAGGGATGTTACAAGGTTTCACTTAGGAAACGAGCTCTGGCAAAAGTCGAGCATCAAACTCCCTGGATAAAACTATCTGTTTTGATATTGAACTTTCGTAATTATCAGTTGAGGCAAAATCATGGTACTTGGAATAGTTTGTTCTTCTTTCGCAGTTTACTTTTTGGTAATGTCAATAGCCAATTACGGCGACACTGGAATGTAGACTCAATAAGGCATGAATCCACTGATGTAGTTGACATACTCCCCGGCTATCAAGGCACGGGGATTCTAAGGTCAAACAGCAATTGCAGGCTCTCGCCCGTCTGACATCGCCTAACTTAGCGGTTGATGCCCCAACCGCACAAATATTTTTGGCGGCATTTTCATCCCTCCCATTTAGCAATTGGCAGGACGGACAACGCCATTCTCTCACCGATAAATCTAGGTTTTCCAGAACATGACTGCAATGAAAGCAAGTCTTGCTCGATGGATACCAACGGTCGATAAAAATGATTTGTTTACCTTTCTTCGTCGCCACCCATCCCAGAATTTGCAGGAATTCCCCAAATGCTAAATCTGAAATTTTCCGTCCCCAGAGGCGTTGCATTCCCTTCAGGTTCAACGTCTCAAAGCACAGCACGTCAAACTGATCTGTTAGTTTATGTGCCAGCTTCCAGAACCAGTCAGAGCGCCGATTCACCACATCCTCGTGCTGGCGAACAAGATGCTTAAGAGCGCGTTCCCGATTGGCTGAACCTTTCTGTTTATGAGAGTGCTGGCGACTCGCTTTCTGGATGGCATTAAGCGACTGTTTGAGGAATTGAGGCGATTCGATTTTGGCAGCATCAGAGACGGTGAGAAACGTTTTTAAACCAAAGTCAAATCCAGCGATTCTACTCGTCTCGAATTTGCTTTGTGACTCCGAAACGCTATCAACAACCACAGCCATAAACAACTCACCTAATGTCGTGCGTTTAATGGTTAAAGTTTTGACTGTTCCCTCAATTTCTCTCGATTTCCAATATTGATACACTTTCTGCCCAATCTTGAGCCGATTGCCACCTAAAAACTTGTATCCAGCCTGTTTTAAGGTGAAAGACTTATATTTCTTTACTTTCTTGAATCCCGGCGTCCTCACTCCTTTTTGATGATGTTTGAAAAACAACTGGTAGGCTTTCTCAATGCGCTGGCAGATATCCTGCACAGCTTGAGATCCAACCAACTGCCAGAACGGATTGCGCTTCCGCAGTTTGGCAATATGAGCCTGAAGTTTGGCGCAGTTCAAATGCTTAGCCCACATCCGGTAGTACCGTTTATGGAGTGCTATACAATGGTTATAAATTACCCCGGCAGCATTGATGGTTCGCTTGAGGTATTTATTTCGCTTATGATTATATAGTTTGAACTTCAGAGTCTTCATACTATTATTGTATAGTCAAAATGTTCTGATGGGGGACTCAGACGAAATAAAATACAATAAAATAAAAAGCAGTCCTAGAATGACGGGGCTTTAGACCCATTAATTTCGGTAAAAAAATTGTAAAACTTCCGTGAGAGTTACCTGCGCGGTGTCTGAATGCCTGATAATTTAGTAGAAAAGTTGATGGATGAAGGAGTCGTTAAGTACCGCTGTGACTGGAGTCAGACAGAACCTGTAGCTGTCGAGAACATAGCAGATTTGAGGGAATGGCGCGATCGGCTACACTCTTGGGGGCTAATTGGCGTCTACGAAAATGGCATTGGCTTTGGTAACGTCAGCATCAGACTCGGAAATTCTTGTCAATTCATTATTTCAGGCACCCAGACAGCACACTTGCCAAGTCTGGGGCCTGAATTCTACTGTACAGTAACTGACTTTAACCTAGAAGAAAATTTGATCGGCTGTAGAGGCCCGGTACAAGCTTCTTCGGAGTCTCTGACTCACGCGGCGCTGTATTTTCACAGAGATGATGTGGGCGGGATCATTCACGTTCATAACCCTAAACTTTGGCAGCAACTGCTGTTTAAGATTCCGACTACTAGAAAAGAGATACCTTACGGCACTCCTGGGATGGCCTTAGAAATGTTTAGGCTGTTTGAGGAAGAGAATTTGGGCGATCGCAAAATTCTGGCGATGGCAGGTCACGAGGACGGAATTATCTGTTTTGGCAGTACCTTGGATGAAGCTGGCAAAGTGCTTTCGACTCTTGCGGCCATAAATTAGACCGCGACTTAAATGGCGCTTTCAATATCTTGTTGAAAGCTTTGAGAGATACCTCTAAAGCCGGAATCCTTACCGATTTTCAGGTTTTACAATACACAGCAACCTCGGACTGCCGGGAATTGCCGGGTTAAATGTATCTGTGATGAATTAGAATTAGCTTTAAGGTTGAGCTCTTGTGGGTCGATCGCGATCGCCTGGGTTGTTGCAAAGATCCTGGTAAAACTCTCCCAACGGAAGCAAAACTGCTCTCATTGCCTCTTGCCTCTGTGGTAAGGGAAAGATATTTTAAAGAAATACATTCTATATTCAATCGTAGAATCTGAGGGTGATTGTGAACCAAAGTAAACTTGTAAGCACAAAAGAACTGCAATCTGAGGTATCTCGTCTAAACGAAGAACTGCAAATGCGCGACCAATTAGTGCAGCAATTGTCTCAAGAGCTGTTCAGGCTGGTCAAGGGAAATACGAGTTTTGTACCTGCGCCGGAAGTTTCCGATCGCCACCAAGCTCAAATGCAGGCGATGCGGGAACAACTGCAAGCTGTTGAAGAACAGGTAGGTTTTTATCAAGAACAAATCGCCGATCGGGATACTGAGGTTTACCAACTGCGACAGTCAGTACAAGAATTGACCGATCGCTCTCGGATGCTGGAACAGGTAGTTCAGGAATTGCCGGGGGTTTACCGCCAGAAGTTTGCCGAGCGGATCGAGCCAATTAAGGAAAAGTTGGATCAACTGCAAAAGGAAAACCGCCAACTGCATACAGAGTTGCAGAGCGTAACTTACCGTCTCGCCGTGCGGAGCCGCAAGGTTAAAGGTTTGGATTTGCCTGCTGTTGATCCTGATGACAATCGGGGCATTCAGATGCCGAGCTTTGGCAATGTCTAGGGTTTTGATTGTGGCGGATGCCAAGATTTGCCCGGCGTTCGCTCTGTTGGCTGCGATCGCTCAATCCAATTCTGTGGCGGAAGTAAGTATCGTTTCGATTTCGGAACTGAATTCTGGGGCGATCGAGCGCCAAGACGCGATGGTGTGTCCTTTGACACTAGATGTCCCGGAAAATCTCGTGTTTCCAGGTCAAGATGTGTTTCGATTTTGCGCTAATGTCCCGGCTGCGCGGGTGCAGGTGGAGGAGCAGTTGCAAGTTCCGACTGGCGATGGCAATTTTTGGTTGCCTGTGGTTTGGACGGCGAAGGGCCCTCTGTATGCTGAGGCGATCGGTGCGGAGGCTGACAAAGAGTCTGGGGAGTTGAGCTATTTTCAACCGCTGCATTTGTCGGATGTTTGGCGACAACAGTTGTATGACTTGGCTTACCGCTTATTGGATCTTTTAAATGCGCCACCGGCAACTTATTTGATGCAGTTCGGGAAGCCAGGGGAAAGGATTTGTTTTGATCGACTTTGGCCTTTTCCAGCCGCACCTGCGATCGCTTCTGTCGGCGTTCAAGTCCCCGATTTGTTTGCTTGTCACTGGTCTTGCTTGACAGGTACGCCTATTTATGATCTGCAAATTAGCTCTGAATACCCAGATCCCCGATTTCTTCTGTGAAGTCGGGTTCTGAAAAAATACCGTTTTAGGTTAATCTCTGAAATACTCTTACTGCGAAAGATTGCACTATTGGCTGAATCGAGCCAATATATAAAAGTATTCAGCTTTGCAAAAGTTTACGAAGGCAGCATCCAATGTCTTTTGAGTTTTTATCGCTAGAGACTATTCAAAAATTTGCCCATGATTACGGCTATTGGGCAATATTTCTGGGAATTTTACTGGAAAATCTGGGAATTCCTCTCCCAGGCGAGACAATTACGATTGCTGGCGGGTTTTTAGCTGGTAGCGGGGAACTGAATTACTGGTTTGTGCTCGCAAGTGCGATCGGCGGTGCTACATTGGGAGGAAATTTTGGTTATGCGATCGGCAGATACGGCGGCTGGCCCCTGCTGCTGAACCTGGGAAAAATCTTCCGCTTTCGCGAAGAACAACTGTTTGACTTGAAAGAAAAGTTTAGCGAAAATGCAGCTAAAGCCGTATTTTTGGGCCGTTTCATCGCACTGCTGCGAATTTTTGCCAGCCCCCTAGCGGGAATTGCCGAAATGCCCTTTTGGAAATTTTCGCTGTTCAATGTTCTGGGTGCAGCAAGCTGGGCATCTGTAATGGTAAGTTTATCATATTTCTTAGGGCAAGTTGTGTCTTTAGAGAAGTTGGTAGCTTGGGCCGCTCAATTTGCTGTAGTGGCTTTTCTTTTAGCAGTTGCTTGGATTGCAATTCCTATTTGGTTGGAGTCTCGGAATTTGGACAAGACTAAGTAGGGTTGGAAGCCGTTTCAAAATGGGATATCGAAGAAATTGGCGAAAAAGGCGAGTGCGTCAATCCTGTCCGATCGTGTCTATTAGACATCTCCAATAACTGTCAAACCTTTTCCCCGCTTGGTTTCTTGTCCGAAGCTCGAAGCGAGCTTCGGACAAGAAACCAACACTTAAATAAGGGTTTGAAGACTATATTAATCATAACTA
>Ga0335395_10000607_pt1 | contig 22565 bp, 15 predicted proteins | sample MAT02_FD_205744 | JGI IMG/M metagenome (GOLD analysis project Ga0335395, IMG submission 205744) | Freshwater microbial communities from Lake Fryxell liftoff mats and glacier meltwater in Antarctica - MAT-02 (spades assembly) (version 2) ...
GTAGACATTGTTAAATATGGTTCGCAGGTTTTGCTCGGAAACTTGGAGGGCTGCTTCTGCCTGTTTGCGATCGCCAATTTCTTGTTCTAACTGAGTGACTGCTTGAGAAAGTTCGGCGGTGCGATCGTTCACTCTGTCTTCTAACTCGGCTGCTGCTTGTCGCAGGGCTGCTTCGGCGGCTTTGCGATCGGTAATGTCGATCGCCGTACCGAACAATTTTACCACCTTGCCGCCGGCATCGGTTTCGGCTTGGCCCAAGGCGTTCAGGTGTCGCAGAGTGCCGTCGGGACGGTAAAGGCGGAAGTCTAAATCGTAGGGAATGCCTGCTTGGATTCCCTGCTGTACTTCTGTCCGCCACAATTCCATATCTTCTGGATGACACCAAGAAATTTGCTGCTCTAGGCTGGGCGCTGTCGCAGCCGGTTCCAGTCCGTAGATGCGGAACAGTTCTTCCGACCAAGTGACGGTGCCGGTGGCTGCGTCGAGTTCCCAATTGCCGACGTGGGCGAGTCTCTGGGCTTCTTTGAGCTGCCGCTGGCTGTCGCGGATGGCGGTTTCGGCAACTTTGCGATCGTTAATGTCGAGCGCGACGCCGCAAAATACGATTTCGCCGTTCTCGCTGCGGGTGGGCATGGAGTCGCCCTGCCACCAGCGAATTTCGCCGTTTGGCTTGACTAACCGCCCTTCGTAGTGCCAGGGAGAGAGGTTTTCGACGGCTTCGGTGACGGAAGCGATGTAGCTTTCCATGTCTTCGGGGTGGACGCGGGAAATGAAGCAGGTGATGTCTTGCATCATTTCTGCGGCTGTGATGCCGGTGATATCTTCGATGCCATCGCTCGTGTAGTCAACTCTCCACACTCCCTCGCGGCTGGAAAATTGGAACAGGGCTCCGGGGATGGTGGCCGCGATCGTTCGGAACTTGGCTTCGCTGGCGGTGAGGGCGCTAAAAGTCTGGCGCAGTTCGGCGGTGCGGGCTTCAACTCTGCGTTCTAGTTCGGCGTTGGCGTGTTGCAGTGCTGCTTCGGCGCGCTTGCGATCGGTAATGTCGGTGGCTGTACCGGTGGTGCCGAGGAAGTTTCCGGTTTCGTCGTAGAGGGCGATCGCATTGAACATCAAATGTTTCATGCTGCCGTCTTTGGCAATTTGGGTGCTTTCGTACTGAAAAACTGATTCTCCCGCAAACAGGCGGGCGAAAACAGCTAAATCTTTCTCGGCTTGTTCTGGTGTCACAAAATCGGAGAACGGTCGATCGAGCATTTCTGCTGGTTCGTAACCGTAGATATACTTAACTGCTGGGTTGACGAAGGTGTAGCGTCCAGTCGCACCGACAGACCAAATCATGTCTTGGGAGGTTTCTACCAGACTGCGGTATTTGCTTTCGCTGGCTTTGACGGCTTCTTCTGCTGCTTTGCGTTCCGTCATGTCGCGGGAGACACCGACAGTCATGGTGATTTGGCCGTCTTGATTGCGGATGGGTGTTTTGACGGTACTCCACAGCCGTACTTCTCCGTCGTAGCGCGTCACCGGTTCTTCGGCAATTTGCAGGGTTTGTCCGGTTTCAAATACGAAGGTGTCATCTTTAATGTACTGGAGAGTGTGGTCAGGTTCGGCGAAAGGTGCGTCTACGAGCCCTTGCACTTCCTCTTCACTCATGCCGTAATAGTCGCGGAAGGCTTGATTTGCCCAGACGATTTTGGATTCGGGGCCTTTGACTAATACCATATCGGCGATCGAGTCGAGAATTTGGTGATATTTTTGCTCGCTTTCACGGAGTTTCTGCTGCGTCGATTCAATTTCTGCTATTTGTCTCTGGGTTTGCAAGTGCAGTTCGGCCTGAGAAATTGCGACGGCTAAATGGTCGCCTACTTGTCTGGCAAATTCAATGTCGTCTTCCTGCCAATCGCGGGGTTGGCCGCAGGAGTGAATGCACAGCAATCCCCACAAATGTTGCCCTTGCAGTAGGGGTACGACTAAGTTTGCTCTGATTTGAAATCGCTTGAGGATTTTGAGGTGACAGGGGCTCAACCGGGCTTTGTAGATGTCGCTGACTGCTTGAACGTATCCTTTGGCGTAGTTGGCGGCAAATTGTTCGCCGAAGCAGCGATCGTGAACTTTTGCGCCCAAAGATGGGCTGTATTGGGGCAGTACGTCTTCGGATACTACTTCGCCCTCGTTCCATTCGGATTCGGGAAGGAAGCGGTAGATGGCTACTCGATCGGCATTTAGGAGTTGCCGGACTTCGGTGGCTGTGATTTTGAATATTGTTTCTAAGTCTAGGGATTCGCGGATTTTGCCAATCACTCCCATCAGCGCTTGCAGCTTTTTGAACCAGGTTTGAGACTGCGTTTCTCTTTCTAGGTGAGCTAGCTTTTCGCGCAGGTTGGTTACTTCTTGATACAGGTATTCATGAAACATAATGCTGTTTTTTTAGTTATTTTGCGGTTTGGTATCGAGGTAGATGGCATCCCCACAGCGCTCTGCAAGTTGAATCTGGTAAATCTCAAAGGCAAACGACTAATTCTCCTGCTTCTGGTAGCAGTTAGCAGCTACTGACGCTGCATTTCCGTATTTTTTGTAGATTGGGAGGTCGATCGAGCATCTTAATTTCCGTATATTTACTGAGAAAGCGGGCGATCGGTGACTTCCTACGGCATAAATTACCAATAATTGAGAATTTTACTCACAAAACTTATACATAAACCCGGTTTCTTAACCCGAGCGAATCAGGGAAGAGCCGAAAGTGGCAGCGAGAAACGGGGTTTGATCTCCCGAGGGGGCCCAACGTCCTGACTAATTTTGACATTTTTTCCGATCGCCTTCGGTGGCAATTGTCACTCTTTTATCATGACCGCAAACTCGATCGATGGTTTCCTGGGCTTTGCGATCTAATATCCTGTTTGGAGTACCTCTATTAAAATTTGTTTGAATTGAGCCGATCGGCTTTTCTCTAGTGTTCGCTAATTCTCGATTTATCTATCCTAACTGAGATTTTATATACTCTTGGGAGCAATCCGATCTTTTAGATGATTTTCCACGCACTTGAATTATTTTATGTTATCGATTTTATTTATTAAACTTATTAAAATATATCAGACCAAATAGGATAAATGTCCGATCGATAGCGAGACTGCAGATGCAAGGCAGATGCAACGCAGAAGGACGCAGATGATTGCAATATAATAGATCAGATCGTGTCCGGTCTACGATGGGCTATCAACTTAATTATTGCTTGCAGGGGCAGTTTTTAGGATCGATCTAGCTTCCTCAATACTTTGCAATACCAGTTTTTCCGAATCGATAAAAGCGGCTGTTAAGAATGAGCTTAATTGCGATCGGGTGCAGGTTGTGTACTCTACGTTACATAAAATAAGGTGCGCGGCGCGCACCCTAGATTAAATTGAAAACAGTGATGTTTAGTTTCGGTTAGTTAGTTAAAATCTTCGAGTTGGTCTACGCGCAGCCAAATATTCGGAGTGGGGACTTTGCCAAATTTGACGAAGGCGTAGTCGCCGCGAATATCCATTACTTCGCCTTTTGTTTCAAATATATAGGAGGAAAAGCGCGGATCGCTGGCTTTGGCTTCTAGGCTGTTTTCCAATTTTTCGCGAATTGCGCGGACTGTGCTACCTTTTTTGATGGCCATGACTTGCTCTGTTTAGTTTATCAAAGTATTTAAATTTTAATGCTGATTTGGCTTTAATACCAGTTCAAAGAGTTGGTGGTTGATTGAGTTGAGTCGGCGGTTGAAACCGCCACTACACGAACGAAGTCTGCCTTCGCAGACTGAAGAGTCGGAAGCTGAGACTTGATAAATTAATTAAATCTGATACAAAATCTGTTGCCGATCGACTTATTTCTGGCACGCAGGGCAAAAATGAGTCGATCGCCCTGCTAATTTTATCTTTTCAATAGTTGTAGAGCAAATGCGGCAGGGTTGACCCGCTCTATTGTACACCCAAGCGAGACCGCCGTAGTTGCCGTTTACACCTTGGACGTTGAGAAAATTACTGAAAGTGGTGCCACCGGAGGCGATCGCCTGCTGTAAAACTTGAATAATAGCTGTATGGATGCGCTCAATTTGCTCTGTTGTCAAATCCGCGCACAGAGTTGTCGGCATCACTCCCGACAAAAACAAAGTTTCGTCTGCGTAAATATTGCCCAAACCCGCTACCAGTGCCTGATCTAGCAATGCTGTTTTAATTGGTCGCGCCCGTCTGTGTAGCTTGCGGGCCAAATATTCTGTGGTAAATTCCTCTGAAAACGGTTCCGGGCCTAGGAGTTTCAGGCCTGTAACTGTGCTGTCCACTTCTGTTTCTGCTGGTACGTACCACATTTGCCCGAAGGTGCGCTGGTCTACAAACCGCAGTTCTCGGTTTCCTTCAAAAAATAGCCGGACTCGCGCGTGTTTGGGCAGGGTTTCGGATTCGTTCACCCACAGCAATTGTCCGGTCATCCGCAGGTGAACGCCCAACCAGCCCGCTTTTGAGGGCAGAAGGGAAAAGGAAGGCAAAGGGGAAGAAGAATTAGCAAGGGCGGGCAGGGGGGCACCGCCCTTACGTGGGAATTGAGATAGTTCTGCCAGGAGGTATTTGCCGCGCCGATACCAAGATGCGATCGACTTTCCTTTGAGTTTTGTCAAAAAATCGGTCGCAGAGATTGAGCGGGCGATCGAGCTATTTAACAGCACGTCTCCGCCCAATATTTCTCGATCGAGGGTAAGTTGATTCAAACCCCGGCAAATAGTTTCAACTTCTGGCAGTTCTGGCACAATTAGCGCTGCTCTGTTCCTTGATTTGGCGAACCTTCGACGCTGCCTGGAATTTCTGCGCCCGGTTTGCTGCCGGTCGCAGTTTTCGGCTGCTGAGGGGTTGCTCCGCTGCCTGTTTTGCGGGTTTTCGGGTCTACGGTGGTTTGCTTGCCGCCGGAAGCTGCTGGAGTCGATGCTTTGGCTTTTGCTTTGGGGGCTGCCACTTCCACTACTTCGCTTTGGGCGAAGTTGTTGGTGTTGACGCCTGCATAATTTACGGTGTTAAAGCGAACGATAACTGGGTATTTAATGCCGCTTTGGTCTACCGTAGCAACGGTGCCCACTTCTTGATACCAGAAGGATTCTTTGCGGAGAATCCTGACTGTCGAACCGCGTTGAACCATGAGCTTTGTTTCCTTTGCGATAAATAAACGGATCGAGCCATTTTTTTTACTCTAGTCGATCGCGCGCCGCATTTAAAGTCTGTAACGAAATTATTGCCTGGGGCTCCCTTTTTTCGTTACAGCTTTGTAAAGAAAAGTAAATCTTTTTGTTGGCGATCGCTGGAGTTAAAAAATTAATAAACAGATATTATCCGTTAAATACAAGCCGGGCGATCGGGTTGAAAAAAAACTTTACAAATAAAAGAACGGCCCGCCTGGTTGTTGCCGGGGCCGCCTGGGGTGGAAAACCCCTGTCTCATATATAGCCTTTCTCAAAAAGGTGAGAAGTTGAGATTTGAGATTTGAGATTTTAGATTGGGGGATTGAGGGATAGATGGTCAATACCTCATCTTTGGCTCGAAATGCTGTAATGTGCGATCGATTAACCGATTTGAGTCAGGTTCGTAGTGCGGACTTCAGTCCGCAAAAAAGAGCGGACTTTAGTCCGCACTACGAACGAAGAACGGTTTTTGTTATTAATCGACCCGACGCGATATCATATCGCGATCGAGCAACGCGACATTTCTCCTATTCTTGACACTCCCCGACTATCAAGGTACGGGGATTCTTAAGACATTTCTGTCGAAATATCCCGCGCAAGCGTGGGTTCCCAGGCTGACTACGTTTGCACTAAAAAGTGCGTAGTCATATCTCCTCAAAAATGTTTTGGGCGTAGACTTTCCCCCAGTCCGGGGGTAGGTTTTTAAATCTTGTCTGATGTGTTTATTCTACCATATTCATTTGTGAAGATGGATTTTTTATTTTACTTAACAATGGCAAAAAGCCGTCCTATAAGGACAGGGTTTTCAACCCAATTTTCTGATAATCTAACTCAACAACGCCCATCATTTATGCCTGCAAAACTTTGTTTATGAAAATTTCACTAACATTTTAGTAAAATAAGTACAGAAGAGCCGATTTTTCTAATTTGGTCGATCGCGTTTCAAGATATTCTGGGAGCATCTCAGTTTTGCATTTATAGTGCGAGCTTAAGAGCTCGCGTATTGTACGCAGGAGCGAGCGAGGACGCTCGCACTATAATAATAAAAAAACGCTTTTTGCAAAACTGAGATGCTCCCGATATTCTTTCCTGTAGAAACCAAATTGCTGCGTCCCCAACTATCTAAGTTAAAATCGAGCCACTCATCATCCGCTGATATCTGCGCTCCAATTCATCCCGCACCACCGGCCACTTATTCAAACTTTCATCATTCTCAATTACCATTTGAGCCGCCAGCCTCGCCAACTCCAAAACTTCCTGATCCTCCACCAAACTAGCCAAAGCAAAATCCGGCAAACCAGACTGTCTAGTTCCCAAAACCTGACCGGGCCCGCGCAATCTCATATCCATTTCCGCAATAAAAAAGCCATCTTGAGATTGTTCTAAAACCTTCATTCTCTGCATAGCTTCCGCCGTCTTGGAACCGGGCATTAACAAACAATAAGAACGGTTGCTGCCCCGACCGACACGACCCCGCAACTGGTGCAATTGCGACAGTCCAAAACGCTCGGAATTTTCAATCAGCATTACCGTGGCATTCGGCACGTCTACTCCCACTTCTACCACAGTTGTAGATACTAGAATATCAGTTTCTTTGTCCCGGAACTTAGTAATTGCCTGATCTTTGTCAGCGCTGCTCATCCTACCGTGGAGCAAACCCACCTTAAATTCAGGAAATACACTTTTTTCAAGTTTATCTTTTTCCTCAATTGCCGATCGCACATCCAACTTTTCCGACTCCTCCACCAGAGGTAGCACCACATAAACTTGACGCCCGCTCGCCACTTCCCGGCGAATCAAATCGTAAGCTTGGAGGCGTTCTTTTGCCGACAGAACCGTCGTTTGAATCGCCTGCCGACCGGGGGGAAGTTCATCAATTTGACTCACGTCTAAATCGCCGTGCAGCGTCAGCGCCAGAGTCCGGGGAATGGGAGTTGCCGTCATCGTCAAAACGTGAGGAGATTCGCCTTTTTGCTGCAATTTAGCGCGCTGGTGCACGCCAAATCTGTGCTGTTCGTCAATTACCGCCAAACCCAATTTATGGAAATTTACTGTATCTTGAATCAGGGCGTGAGTTCCGACTAAAACAGGCAATTCTCCAGTTTCTAACTGGCTGTGAATTTCTCGCCGCTTTGCTACTTTTGTCGAACCAGTTAACAGTTCGACAGACAAGTGCATCAAATTAAACCAACCTACTAATTTGCGGTAATGCTGTTCTGCTAAAACTTCTGTCGGTGCCATTAAAGCTGCTTGATAGCCGGATTGAATGGCTGCTAGCATTGCGACTACGGCGACTACGGTTTTACCCGCGCCGACATCGCCTTGTACTAATCTGTTCATCGGTTGCGACGAAGCTAAATCGTTGAGGATGTCGTTAATTACTCTTTGTTGAGCATTTGTCAAGGCAAAAGGCAAGATTTCATAGAAATGTTCGATCAATTTGCCACTAGGAAGGATGACTGCGCTAGCTTGGGCTTTTCTTTGGGTTTGGCGGCGCTTCAAAAGTCCTAATTGCAGGTAGAAAAATTCGTCAAAAACTAAGCGGCGGCGGGCGGCGGACAAGCAATCGCGATCGAGCGGAAAGTGAATATTAGTCACGGCATCGGCTAAACCCATTAAGCTGTAACGATCGCGCAAATCGTCGGGTAGTGATTCCGGCAACAGTTTCGCGGCCGGCATTGCAGCTAAGATCGATCGCCTCACCGAACCCGCATCTACCCCTTCAGTCAGCGGATAAACAGGTATCAGGCGGCCGACTTTCATAGATTCGATCGCACCGCCGGAGTCGTCTAATACTTCTAACTCAGGATTTTCTAAAGTAATCCCATATTTACCCTGTTTCACCAACCCCGAAGCAGCGAGTACCGCACCAGTACAATATTCGCGCTTTTTGAATTCTTGCCAGCCGCGATTGCTGTAGCGAGGCCCGGCAAAAAAGCGACTAATTTTAATTTCTCCGGTGCTGTCTTTTAAAATTACTTCTAATATCGTTAACTTCTTATTTTTCGGGCTAGAAAAGCAATTGCATCGCTTTACTTCGGCGATTAAAGTGACTGTTTCCCCCGCTACTAACTCGCGAATTCGTACTTGCTTTGCATAGTCTATGTGGTTGCGGGGATAGTAGTAAAGCAAGTCGTATACGGTGTCTAAACCCAGTTTTGCTAAGCGGTTGCCGTTGGCGGGGCCTATGCCTGTGACGCGCGTTAACGGTTGGTCTAGAGTCAAGCTTGGTGGTGGGGGTGCGGTATTGGGCGCTGCAGTTCGGGGAACGGAAACGGCTGGGGCGACTGAATCGGGGGTGTTTGCGGGTCTGACTTGTGTCGTTTGTTCTTCCCAAACTTGCTCCATTTGTCTGAGAAAAGTTACCGTAATGGCGATCGAATGCTGACGCGCTTCGAGATCCTTCTGCGGGTAGATGTCAAATTCCACAGCTAGTTGTCTGGCGCGATCGCGCGAAGAACCTGCTACAGCACCGGCAAGCTGTCTCAAGCTCAAGCCGAGAAACTCGCTGAAGCGGTATTGACTGCCCTGGAGGTCGTTAAATCCGCGATCTGCTTCTATTGAAAGAGCTTTTTGCAATCGCTGCCATTCTGGTCGATCGATAGTCATATCAATTTTAGATTTTAGATTTTAGATTTTAGATTTTAGATTTTAAATTTTTCTTCTAAGCAGTTCCCACAAAAAAAGTATAACACCGAGAACTGAGAAACCCAGTTTATCTAATAAACCTGGTTTCTCAACACCCTAAAAGTTTTACCTTTTCCCCTCGAACCTCGAACCTCGAACCTGCATCCGTTAAATCCGTTAAATCCGTTACATAATCCGTTGCCGAACTTCCTTCTTCCCTCGAATCTCTTCCCTCTGTCAACTGTCAACTGACAACTGTCAACTGTCAACTGTCAACTGTCAACTGACTAATCTTCAAACCAACTCGATCGCCAAGCCGACTCAGCCTCCACCACAGCAAGTTCCCGCTGCTTTTTCTGGTAATCGCGGCCTAGGGAGTTTAACCTCACAGAGAGGTTGCGAATTTGCTGCCGCCAAGCCGAGGTTCCCGCATCGGCAAACTCTATTTCTGACAACCGCAGTTTAATTGCTGTAATGTGCATGGTCATAGTAACCTGTGCTTGTGCTAACTTTGGCGGTGCCGAAGAACTATCGGCTTGAACGATTAAGTTTAATAAGTTAGGCGGCCCAGCAACGCTGTCGCCGGAAGCTTCAGCAGCATAAGCAGCTTCTAAAATAGGTTCTGGCAATTGATTGGGCAAGATTCCCGACTGTTGCAGCAAGCGGTTGGTGTCACGAGAAAGCAGTTTGAGCATCAGGACGATCGACTTTTCAATACTATTTTGCCAGCGCGCCAAACTTTCGGGAGAATTGGCAGTTGCTACCTGGTAATTTGCCACTGAAAATAAATAGTTAATGGCGGAAAGTTGTTTGTTTTCCTCTTCGTCTTCGTCTTCGTCTTCGTCTTCGTCTTCGTCTTCGTCTTCGTCTTCCTCTTCGTCTTCCTCTTCCTCTGCTTCCTCTTCCTCTTCCTCTTTGTCTAAGTCCTCTTCTTCCTCTTCCTCTTCGTCTAAGTCCTCTTCTTCCTCTTCCTCTTCCTCTTTGTCGAAGTCCTCTTCCTCTTCCTCTTCCTCTTCCTCTTCCTCTGCTTCTGATTCAGTCACCAGCGATCGCAATTTTTCCTCCGACGCAGCAGCCAAAAGCCTTACAGACTGCTGCATTTTTTGCCGCCCATCAAAGGACAACTTGAGAAACGACTCCGGCGCGGATTGAGTGCAAAGGTGATAGCAAGCCAAAATTAACTGCTGCCGCACCGCTTGTCCCAAGGCAGTTAAATAACCCTCGTAGGTACTGCGAAACTCCACATTCAAGGCTGCTAAAGTCTCTTCAAGTCCTGCCAAATCTTGCTCTATGCGCTCTTTTGCTCCCACCATGTCTCCCGTATAAAATTAAAATAGGACGTATAAAACTAAAAATTCGTAGGGTGTGTCGCCGTAAACAATCTCTAAATTCAATCGACAATCTGGAGGCGACGCACCTGACACTGTAAACAATCTCTAAATTCAATCGACAATCTAGAACCGACGCACCTTACACTGCAAACAATCCCTAAATTCAATCGACAATCTGGAGGCGACGCACCTGACACTTCCGATCCGTGAAAACAAAGCCAACACTTGTTTTCTAGTACAATTTTCGATAAATTATATTAGGTGCGTCACTATAAGATTGTCGATATTTGTTTGGTATTTTTTGAGGGCGACGCACCCTACGACTACGACTAGGAATGTCCTGTAAAAAAGAAAAATTAAAAATGCAAAAAATTAGCTTTTTACATTTTTAATTTCAATTCCCAATCTTAATTTTGGATTACTGAGCACCCATTTGGGCTGCCACTTCATCGGCAAAGTTAGCTTCTACCTTCTCAATGCCTTCGCCCAACACAAAACGCACGAAGCGGCGCACTTGGACATTTTCTCCGATTTGGGCGATCGTTTGTTTCACCAACTCTTCCACCGAGATATTTTGATCTCTAATAAAAGGCTGATCCATCAAACATAACTCTTTCATGCGCTTGTCAATCCGCCCTTGAACAATCTTTTCTTTGATGTTGTCCGGCTTGTTGCCCAAGTCATCTTTGCCCATTTCTATTGCCTTTTCTCTTTCGACAATTTCGGCAGGAATATCTTCAATTTTCACGTATTCCACATTCGGGCAAGCTGCAATTTGCAACGCAATATTGTGCACCAAAGCTTGGAATTCTTCGCGGCGTGCCACAAAATCAGTTTCGCAGTTAACTTCCACCAGCACTCCCACGCGGCCGCCCGTGTGGATGTAGCTGCCTACGAGTCCTTCTGAGGCAACCCTTCCTGCTTTTTTGTCAGCCCCAGCCAGACCTTTTTTCCGCAGCCACTCAATTGATGTTTCGATATCGCCATCGTTTGCAATGAGGGCTTTTTTGCAGTCCATCATGCCAGCGCCAGTTTTGTCGCGCAATTCTTTAACAAGTTTTGCAGATATATCCGCCATCTTCCTTTAAGTTCCCAATCAAAATTAGTTATTAGTCCTTAGTGCGAGCGTCCCCGCTCGCTTTCCGTCATCAGTCATTAGTCATTAGTCATTAGTCATTAGTCATTAGTCATTAGTCATTAGTTACTAATCTTAATGTTAATGATTGGACAGGAGTGAAGAAATACCTAGTCGGCATTAGGGCGGACTTTGTACGTGTAGCACCATAATTAATTTTGGTGCTAACACTAATACAATGAATGCTTTTGCCAGAACTCTACTAATGACTTAGACTCGTGCCATGTACAATCAAAAATTAAAAATATCCAACTAAAAATAATAATTATTTTTAATTTTCAATCTTTAATTTTTAATTGCCTGGTGTCAAATTCCGATCGCAATATTAGCTTTCGGTTTCTTCGCTTTCAGCCTCAGCTTCCTCGGGCTCTACATAATTGGGGTCATCCAATTCTTCGATTTCGCCATCATATTCAGCGCCTTCATAACCACCTTCGTAGTCGTAGTCTTCATCACCGTCGCCGCCCTGCTGACCGTGACGACCTTCGTAAATGGCATCAGCCAACTTACCGACAATCAGCTTGATCGATCGAATAGCATCGTCATTTGCCGGAATCGCAATGTCAACCAAATCCGGGTCGCAATTGGTGTCCAACAGAGAGACGATGGGAATTCCCAACTTTTGGCATTCCAACACAGCATTATACTCGCGGCGTTGGTCTACCAGCACCACTCCGTCGGGAATCTTACGCATAGTTTTGATTCCGCCCAGATATTTCTGGAGTTTTGCCAGTTCTCGGCGCAGCACCGAAGCTTCTTTTTTAGGCAACAAATCGAGGGCGCCGATTTCCTCGCGGCGTTCCAAATCCTTGAGGCGCTCCACCCGCGACTTAATAGTCGTCCAGTTGGTGAGCATTCCACCAAGCCAGCGCTGGTTGACGTAGTAAGCGCCGCAGCGTTGAGCTTCTTGGGCTACAATCCCGGCAGCTTGGCGCTTTGTACCCACGAACAAAAACTTTTTGCCTTTTTCTGAGGCCACTCTCATGTACTCGTAGGCATCTTCCATAAGCTGAGCGGTTTGCACGAGGTCGATGATGTGAACCCCGTTGCGCTCTGTAAAAATGTAGGGAGACATTTTCGGGTTCCACCGGCGGGTTTGGTGTCCGAAGTGAACTCCTGACTCTAGCATTTGAGCCAAACTGACTACTGGCATTGTATTTTGAACTCCTGTATTCGGGTTAATCCTCCACCCGGTAGTATTTCTCAAGATTTGCACCTTGGAAACACCCGAAAACCCGGATGTGCGAACTTAAACAACTTTTCTAGTCTATCACAGGACACACTACTTTTTCTGACAATCCGATCGCCGTTTGGTTGGGTTATCCGTAGGTGCGCGCCCGAGGGAGTCAAGATGCGGGCTGGCTTGGTGCGTGGGGCGTACCCTACGGTTGCGAGTTACTCGCAAGCGCTTCTTACAAAAAACCAAAAATCCATATAACAAGGTTGTCAAAGCCTTTGTTAGCTTGTGAGACAATAGCGTTGTTGGTGCGTGTCTTGCGCCTTCTTTAGTTCGATCGAGCTTTGAGCCATTTTGTTCGATCGGCAATTCTACCGGCTTTACGAGTTCCCTCTGGCACCGCAAAAATCCCACAGCTAAAAACGCCATGCCCATCCCCATTCTCGTCTTGCTTGAAGTTCTAATTGTGATCGCACTTTCGAGACTTGTCGGTTTAGCATTTCGATCGATCAAACAACCTCAAGTCATTGGAGAAATTGTAGCAGGAATTATGCTCGGCCCTTCTCTCTTGGGCTTAATTGCACCAGATTTAGCAACAGCACTTTTTCCAGCCGAAGCCGTACCATTCCTCAACGTGCTGTCTGAGGTGGGGCTGATATTTTTCATGTTCTTGATTGGTTTAGAACTGAATCCTAAGTATCTCAAAAATAATTTAGATATAGCAATTTTAACTTCCCACGTCAGCATTCTAGTGCCGTTTTCCCTGGGAAGCATCCTAGCACTGCTGCTGTATCCGATCGTTTCAAATAATAGCGTTTCATTTACAGCCTTTGCCCTGTTTTTGGGCGCTGCGATGTCAATTACTGCCTTTCCGGTGCTGGCAAGAATTATTACAGAACACAACTTGCAGAATACAAAATTGGGGACGCTAGCCCTGACTTGCGCTGCTGTAGATGACGTGACGGCGTGGTGTTTGTTAGCGGTGGCGATCGCAGTTACTCGAACTAATTCGATGCTGGGCGCTTTGCCGACCATTATTGCATCTTTAATTTACATTGGTTTCATGATGACTGTAGTCCGCTGGTTCTTGCAGCGGCTTTCCAAGCACTACAACCGCACGGGCAGATTAACGCAGTTATTGCTGTCGGGAATTTACATGGGAGTTGTAGCTTCTGCCTTAATTACTGAATTGATCGGCATTCATTTAATCTTCGGTGCATTTTTGCTTGGTGCTGCAATGCCCAAAAATGCCGGAATCACCAGAGAATTAGCTGGAAAAACCGAAGATTTTGTCCTAATATTTTTGCTGCCAATCTTTTTTGCTTACAGCGGTTTGCGTACTCAAATCGGCCTGCTCAACAGTCCCGAATTGTGGCTGCTGTGCGCCGCTGTTTTGGGAGTAGCAATTATTGGGAAATATGTCGGCACTTACACGGCTGCTAGAGTCTGCGGCATTAGCAACCGGGAAGCTTCTGCGCTTGGTTGGATGATGAATACTCGTGGTTTGACTGAACTAATTGTGCTAAATATCGGTCTTTCCTTGGGCGTAGTTTCGCCGCTACTATTTACGATGTTAGTCATCATGGCTTTAGTGACAACTTTTATGACTTCGCCGCTGTTGGAGTGGACTTATCCAAAACGGTTAATTAGATTAGATATTTCAGAAGTTAACTCTGAGGATTCAGAATTAGAAGATTCACAAAGTGGTGACAGCAGCGAAGAAACTGCTAACAAATTGCTGCACACTTATCGAATTTTAGTACCTGTTGCCAATCCCAGCACGCAGAAAGGTTTGCTGCAACTAGCGGTAGGGCTGGCGCTGCCGGCTGCGGGTACGGGCGGTAACGATTTGCAGTCGGCGGTGGTTCATCCTCTGAGTTTGATAGAATTAAATGATGACTATGCCTTTGAAAGTACGCCTGCGGAAGCCGATCGCATTATTCAAGAACGCCGCTCAAAATTATCAGAATTGATCGATAGTTTGGAACTCCCGGAGGCGAGAAAATTCGTACATCCCATCATTCGGGTTACTAATGATGTGGCGCGGGAAACGGCGCAAATTGCGGAACTCGATCGCGCGGATTTGATTTTGGTAGGATGGCACAGGCCGACTTTTAGCAGCAACCGTTTGGGAGGACGTGTCGGTCAAATTCTCAGCAACGCTAAGGTGGATGTAGCAATTTTTGTTGACAGAGGCCGGGAACGGTTGAATAATTTGTTAGTGCCTTATGCGGCAAATATTCACGATGATTTGGGCTTAGAATTGGCGCTGAGACTGTTAGTTAATAGCGAGGAACGCCGTTTGACGGTGCTGCGGGTGGCGGTTCCCGGTTTCGAGAAAAACGAGCTGAGTTACGAGTTTCAGCGGGTGATGGAACAGTTGCCTGTTGAGGTGCGATCGCGCATTGAAACTCCTATTGTGGAGGCTGCTGATCCAATTCAAGCGGTGATTGCTGCTTCTGCTAATGCTGATTTGACTATTGCGGGTACGAGTCGGGAGTGGGGAATTGAGCGCCAAACTTTGGGACAGTATACTGATGAATTGGCGGTGCAGTGTCATTCTTCGCTGCTGATTGCGCGGTGTTACGTTAAAGCGCGATCGCACTTGGCTTCGGTACTCACTCAAGGGTAGTTTGTTGAGGGTTGACTGTTGAGGGTTGACTGTTGACTGTTAACTGTTGACTGTTGACTGTTAACTGTTGACTGTTGACTGTTGGCAGTTGACAGTTGGCAGTTGTCATTGGAAGCAATGCCCAAGGCCCAATGCCCAAGGCCCAATGCCCAATGCCCGATGCCCAATTCCCAATTCCCAATTCCCCAAATTATGATTCATTTAAATGTCAAGTTGTTATCATTTTACGGTATTTCCCTCGCCATTGTTGCCGTGCTGTTTAAGGTGGTAACTGCTTACGGCGAAACAAATTTAAAGGCTCCTCCGGCACTTGCGGGAAGTTATCGCTTCGATGCTAACAGTTTCCCCGAATGTCTAAAATCTGATGCTTTGGTATTGACAATCGAGCAATCTGGTGTTTATTTGAACGGTAATTTGCGATCGGGCGGCAGCGAGGGCGATCGGGAAAAAATAGCCGAGGAGAAACCTTCTCTAGTTGGGAAGTGGGAAAATCAAGGGTTGAGTTTGTCGGGTGCGGTTCCTAATTTAGCGGGTTGCAGCGACTCCACAGCGATCGGTCAAAACAGTTCTGTTAAACTGCGAGGGATTGTGGACGGAGACACCCTCAAGGGAAAAATTAGTCTGAGGGATGGGGCGGCGGCTACTGATTTTGCGGCTCAAAGAGAAGCCGCGGCGAAACCCCAGAAGCCGGAACATTGATCGATCGCAATGGGGAATCGGGAATAGGTAATTTTCAACAAAACTTACGCATTAAGGCCAAAGAAACCGGGTTTTTTACCTAATCTGTGGACTACAACAAAGGATTTTCGTAAAAAACCCGGTTTCTGACCACCCGTGCGTAAGTCCTAGTCAAATTCTTTGTCTCTCTCCGACTCTCTGACTTTTCCCGAATCCGCTAGCGAAGCAAGAAATCAAAAAGCTTCAAGGGCTTTGGTGGGGGAGTGGGCGATCGATCGAACTCCCGCCGGAGCTCGCCTGCGACGGTCGGTTGCTGCTAGATTGAAAAGACACATAAAAGTGAATGATAAAAATAAAGTATCCCAGAGGAGTCCTTGGTTGAGAATTTGTCATGCCAGAGACCCCGGATAACCGTATAGTTTGTTTGGAATGGATGTTGCCGTGATCTTAATGCCGTCAGAAACTTCGCTTACCGAGTCAAACCCGTTGATTTTAGACAGTTTGCCAGACTTGTCGCCGAATGATGGCGGGTGTCCCCGTCGGGCTAGATTGCAAATTGATTTGATGTTGCTGGCGATCGAAGCCTTGTATCTCGGAGGGGCGGAAGAAATGCTGGCAGTGTCAAAAGACCTGGAATTGGAGTCAATTATCAAAAATCGGGTTGCCTTTTGGCTGATGCGGAATACTAACCCGCTGAGACGCTATACCCAGCGCCGCTCCCTGACGGTGGTGGAGGCAAAAGCGCTGGTGGCGATCGCCTGTAATATGGCGCGCAAGTTAACCGCGACAATTCGCCAGTTGCTGCTAGATTCGCAGCAGTTGCGATCGAGAAATATCCCCCTCAGCGAAAACTTGCAGCTTGCGGATTATTTAGAACGCTTTCGAGCTCATTTTCGATCGCGCATGAACCCTAAGCGATCGCTAGTTGCAGCTTATAATTCCGACGAGAAGCTCAACGAACTCGCTTTAAACTTGTTGAGCAAACTGCTATTTTGTACGGGGACGGCCGGAATGCAGCGCTTCTGGGTTAGTTTGTTTGATGGAGAGGTAGAGTAAAAATGACTATTAGGCGTCAGTACAGTCTGCCGAATTGCACCCTAGTTCTGGAAGGGTTGAGCGATGGATCGGCAGCCAGCCAGTTAGATACACGGCCAGTGCTTTCTATACTAATGAGCGCTGAATGCTATTTGACAGGCATCGGCGAACCCCTCAGCGGGGGACGGGAGTTTTTTGAAAGCTTGGTGAGGGCTGTCAGCAGCTACGCCCAAGAATTTATGAGTGGAGTGCATTATCCCGATCGCTACGGCCCGAATTTGAGTACGGTGCAGTTGCACAGAATAGACGAGAATTCGCACCGTTTGACCGTTCTACCAGCCGAAGCAGGCAGCGCTACCCAAATCGATCAAAAAACAGAACTGTCGGCAAAAATAGATTTGACGACGGTACAGCTATTTGACTTAGTGGAGGCGATCGATCAATTTTTTGCCGACACCCAGACGCTGCCGGAATTGTCTCTGCAATTAACCCCAATTTCCAAGCGTTATATCAAGTCGGCCGAACCTTTGGCGAAGCGGAGTTTGCCTGCGGTGGTGGGGATATCGAGTTTGGCTTTGGCGGCGATGGCGTTTTTATTGGTGCCGGTGCCACAACTCCAGCGCCCCAGAGATCCGGTGCGACAGCCAAATCCTGCGGGGCAGAATCAGGGAACGCCGAATCCGGGCGGATCGGGTTCGCCGAATCCCAATCCCAGGCCTGCTGACGGTTTGCTACCAGGGGAGAGGACTCCGAATGCTGAACCGAGTTCGCCGACTCCGAGTCCAGCCCCGCAGTCGGACGCTTTACCTAGTGCCGCCCCGCAGTCGGAGGCTTCACCTAGTGCCACACCGCAGTCGGACGCTTCGCCAGAAAGCACGCCCAGTCCTGTTTCTGAAGCTTTGCCAAGTCCTGATGCTGCAGCCGGGCCGATTACCGATCAGGCAGAAATCGATCTGTTGAAGGGTCAACTTTTCCAGCAAATTGACGGAGTTTTGAAGACTAAGCCTGCGGTTGATGCGGAGTTGGTTTATCGGGTGAGTGTGGCTAAGGATGGGGCGATTGTCGGTTATAAGTCGGAGAATCCCGCAGCAGTCGATCGATCCGAAGCGCCGTTGTCGGAGTTGCTTTACAAACCGATTGGCAGCAGGCCGCCTGCGGAACCCCTGGCTGATTTCCGAGTAGTTATTGCACCGGGCGGCACTGTTGCAGTCACTCCTTGGTAATGGTTGGTAGAAGCGGGTTGGTAGAAGGGCGGTTAGAAACCGCGTCTACACAAACAAAACCCGCCTCCGCGGGTTGAAGAAGACGCGGGTTGAAGAAGACGCGGGTTGAAGAAGACGCGGGTTGAAGAAGGGCGGTTAGAAACCGCGTCTACACAGACAAAACCCGCCTCCGCGGGTTGAAGAGCGCGGTTAAAATGACCGGATCTGATTAATTCTCTTCATTCCGCGCACCATCCGGAATTCGTTTGTGTAGACGCGGTTTCAACCGCCGTCTTTTTCTTATATTATAATTTGACTCAAAGTCCTGTCGGCGCGCGAGGCTTAATATCTGGATCGAATCCCCCAACTTGATTTGTGCGAATTATCCACAAAAACGATCCTTGTTTTAAGAGAATTTTGGCGATTTCATCTTGGGTGCGTCTGGGTAGCATTGTTCGGTAACTAATAGCAGCTTTTAGCAGGTTCGCGATCCCAGAAAAAAAGCTTTTTTTCTGTGCCGAATCAATCCCCGCCAATCTCGGATTTTTGCGCCAATCAGGACGGACAATACCGAGGGGAATTAATACTTTTTCTAAACTATCTCCCAAAACTACTAACTGATGAAATCTTTCGGTTTGTGCGTGGGTAGGATTTGTTTTCAGCCAGTCTTGAATTTGAGAATTTGACTCGACTTCGGCAGTGATTTTTTTAATAGTAGCGTAAATTGCCTGACTGGAATCTTGGACGCAAGAAGTTGCTGGCGTGACTAAAGTTGCGCCGGTGCCGTCTCCGCTGCGGTAGCGCGCCATCATGATATCTAGTTGCTGGTTTAATTCGGTTAAAGGCGACAAAATGATGCCGTCAAAATCGTAGTCGTAACACACGCAGTCTAATTTACAAATGATATCGCAAACCGGGCGATCGCCCAACCAGCCCCGCTGCAAGTCTCCCATGTAACTTTGCCACTTGCTAGAACCGGCGACAATTCCATCGGGATTGTGGGCGTATACTTGTTTATATTCTATGTCAAAACGTAGTTCATTGGTAAATCCATCGCGCACTACTTTTGCGATTCCGAAAGCAAAATGTCCGGTGACAATTCCCAGCGGTGCAGATTCGCCTTTTTTGCCGCCAATACCGCCGAAACTGTGAATCACGATGCCGATATCTCCTTCTTGCCAAGGGGAGATTGAAGCGTTTTCTGTAGCATCATTTGGGGTTAATAATACTATTTTTGCTTGTCCTTTTTGAGCCGCTGTATTTGACCAGTTTTCGTCTTTTAAATAAGCGAGAGATTTGTGCAGTCCGAAATGTGTTTCATCTGGTATTAACTGAGCAATTTTGCGCGGTTCGATTGCTTGGACTACAAAAATACTGTCTTCGTCTCTTTCGCCGTAAATGTACCAGCCGTCGGGATTTAATGGCGATTGTTCGATCAGGTGATTGGTAGACCTCGCTATGCCATTTTTGTCCGGCTGTACTTGCGGAATCCGAATGATTTCGGCTGCGCCGTCAAATTGTTGGGATGTTTTGTTGAAATGCCGGACAATAAATTTGTTTCTGTCGGGTTCTTGGCGCTGTAAAATTGAAACTAAGGCGCACAAACGTCCGATAATTTGTACTGGTTCGCGATCGATAATTAGTTCCTGCTGGCCGCTGCTGTGGTTGATCGCAATCACCGGCCTCCGCAGCATCACAGTCACGCTGTCTTCGAGTCTGCTACCTGCTAAAGTTTCCAAAGGCCCGACATTTCGCCAGCCGTTCAACCTATCTGGATGGATGTTACCAGATTTTTGACTTTTTTTCGTTTGTTTTGTGAAGTTGATATCTTGACTGACTGCGTGGACAAAAAATTGAACTTGGCGATTGGCGATCCACTTCAAAAATGCTGTTTTCCCCAGAAAATTTTGATATTTTTTGGGGGCATTTATCACTTCAAAAAACACTGTATCGTTCGGCTGGCGCTGTTCCTTTGATGGCAAAATTAAGCGCCCTTGCCAAAGAGCGATCGGCTTGTATAGACGGGCAACTGCTGCTGAATTTTCGCAAATTATTTCCGGTTCAATCGCTTCTAAAATATCGTTTTCTGCTACGGAAATCACAAAATTTCCGTCATTTTTTACGAACACGGGTTCTAAAAAAACTTTGTCAGGATCGGAAATTTTGGCGGTTGAATTGCCAGCATTTTTTGGGGACAGCGGTGGATTGAAATGGCGGTTTTCTGCCAATTTCGCCTGCAACCAATTGAAGACAACCCGAATAAAAATAAAAGCGGTTAAACCGAAAACGACAGCCAAAGCTATCAGCGCCAGAGTCAAAATGAATTGGTTAAAAAATTGACCTGAAAGTAAAATAATTGTGGGCCAGATCGAAGAAGATGCTGCCATAGTATCTAAAAACGAGTTTTAGGTTCGATCCAGTCGGCGCTGGCTTGAGTGCCGAAAACTAGGGGTTTGTCTTCGCTGACAGCTACTGTTTGACCGGTCATATCTACTGCACAAAGAGGCCAAGATCGATCGCCCAAATGACCGGCGCGGAACAGAACTTGTCCGGGGCAAACTTGACTCCAACCCAACAGTACAGCATGAGTGTAAAGACTGCGAGCGGGAGCAACAGTATAAGTGTAATTATCATTTTTATCCCAAATGACCGCGTAGTCGGACATATCGGAAGAGTTGAACAGCGCTTCAAATTCGCGGGCGAGAAGGCGGGAACCGTCTTGATTCCAAGAAACAGGTACTAAAATGGCGATCGTCCCGGACATATCTGTGTCATCGCTAGCATACATTCCGCTTTCCGCCAGCGGCGAAGCAGCCGCCACTGTTTGCAATTCCCCGGTTTTGAGATTTTCCACAAACATGACGCTACTAACCCGACACTGGGCGAATTCCGGCTGTACTTGCAACTCAATTCGACTGTAAGCCGCGTATTGGCCGTTAGTTGAAACTAGGGAAGGGCTGCGATAGTAGCGCAGGCTGGTGCCGCCAGTCGAGCTCAGTTTGGCATGAGTGGCGTTAATCCATTCCCAAGGAATCGGATAGGGGCTATTTAAAGGGTCAGTCATCGGTTTTTTTCCAAAAGTTATACAGCATTATCCAACAGATTCAGGCTTACGCGCCCGGTACTAGAAACCCGGTTTCTCAGAGGATGCTGCGCCGCTAAACCCCAAATTTGGAGAAACCGGGTTTCTGTTTTAGGTGTTAGATTTGTCTTTCCATCTAAAATATACAATTTCCCATCGATGCCGGGAAGTAGAAACCAGGTTTCTCAGAGGAGGCTGCGCCGCTAAACCCCAAATTTGGAGGAACCGGGTTTCTTTTTGAGATAGTATAATTCTCGTCAAATCTCGAATCTAAAATCTAAAACTCGTACTGAGCGAAGCCGAAGTATCTAAAATCGGATAGCTAAGATAGTATCGAAATTAATCTGGTACCTGCACCGAGAGGGAGGCAATATGACGCGATCTTTTAACCAAAAACCTTCAATCCCCCCGACTCGCGTTTCCAAGTCGCGGGGAAAAGGTTTGTTTTTACTGTCGCTGATTTTTCGACTGCTGCTGCTGGGGGTAGGTAGCGGTTTTGCGTGGGTTTTGGGGATGACGATCGCCCAAATCTACCCTTCTAACAGCATCCAGATGCCGATCGCCGAGAGATTGCTGCGCCTAACTCAAAATTTGACCCCCAGCCCGCAACGCGCACCAGCAAGGCCAATTCCGGCGCTTCCCGCACCAACCGTTACACCCAGTCCCCAGTCAAAAGTCAATCCGGCCTTGAGAGAGAAATTGCAAGGAGATTTGAGACAGTTGCAAGGCGAGCTCAACGCGCTGATTGGCCGCACGGCGGCTTTGGAGAGTCAGTTGGGTAGCAGCCGCCCGACGGAAACTTTGGAAAAGCGGTTGCAGTTGATGTCGCGGGAATTGGCTGCGCCGGAAGCGGCGGCCAGCCCTACTCCTGTTTTACCCGCAAGCAGCAGCCAGAGTCTGAACGCTGAAACTATTAATAATTCGGTGTTTGGAGGGGATGGGCTGATGGTAACTCTACCCAGCGATGTTTTGTTTGACACTGGCAGTATTTCTTTGCGCGCGGGCACGAGTGCGATTTTGGACAATTTGGTGGCGGATTTAGGCCGTTACCAGGGTGCAACCGTGCGGGTTGCCGGCCACACTGACGACAGGGGGGAAGTGGTGGAAAATCGCAATGTGTCGTTGGCGCGGGCTCAGGCTGTGGTGCAGTATTTGTCTGGCGCGATCGGTCAGAAGTATCATTGGGTGTCGATCGGCTACGGGGAAAGTCGCCCTTTGGTGGATAATAGTTCTGATATCAACCGGCAGCGCAACCGCCGCATTGAAGTAGCAATTAGTCCTTAGTCATTAGTCATTGGGCATTGGGCATTGGGCATTGGGCATTGGGCATTGGGCATTGGGCATTGGGCATTAGCATTTTGTAGATACTGTCTTGATCTGTCAAGGGGTAGCGAGCAAATAAGTTGGATCGAAAGGCTTTTGGGACTTTAAAATCCCAAAAGCCAAATGCACCAACTTCCTCATCAGAGCACCAA
>Ga0335395_10000608_pt1 | contig 22506 bp, 22 predicted proteins | sample MAT02_FD_205744 | JGI IMG/M metagenome (GOLD analysis project Ga0335395, IMG submission 205744) | Freshwater microbial communities from Lake Fryxell liftoff mats and glacier meltwater in Antarctica - MAT-02 (spades assembly) (version 2) ...
CCACTTTGAAATACGACTATAGCGTGGATGCTAAGCAAAATATTGTGACAGTTAGGATTACGACATCTGATGGGCGGACTAGGCAAGACCGGTCAATTTATATTGATGAAAAAGGGCGAGTTTATTCGTTCTAATTTATAGTTATAGCAATCCTAAATCATTTGTGAATTTCTTACTCCCTCCCCGCGACTTCGGGGAGGGTTGGGGTGGGGTAAAAAGATTTACGACTCATTTATATCAAGGCTTTGACGAGTCTTGGATGCACGCGCTGCCAAAAACCCGGTTTCTCAAAAAAATCGTGTATTTGTCGAAGATATTGACGCAGAAACCGGGTTTTTTGTGTTGCCGTAACTTATATTTTACAGCATTCTCAAGAACAGGCATCTTGCTTGCCCATAAAACGCTGAATCAGATAATATAGCAACTGTGAACTGTGAACTGTCAACTGTCAACTGTCAACTGTCAACTGCTATATCAACCTTGCAAAGCCGCCAACAAACACAACAACAAAGCCTCCGTCCACTCAACCACAGCACCATAAGTATCGCCAGTATGCCCGCCCAAACGGTGGTTAAACCAGGCTCCAGTCAAAATTCCGATCGCACTTCCCCCCAAAGCCATCCCCACCGCCAACAGCCACCGATCGCCCGACAACACAACTTGCAGCACGCTCAAACTCAGTAGCAACAAGACTCCTGGGATAAAATCAAAAGCAGAATAAATCGATTCCTTATGAAAAGCTCCCTTACCCTCGGCCCGGAGATAGGGATAACGGGCGATCGATACCAACTGCCCCCATCTTCCCCAGCCAGCGACACCCATCAAAGCCAACCACCGATATTCATTCAAATCCGTCAGAGCCGCTGTTTTCAACAACAAGATTGCCACCGCAGCGATCGCCCCAAAAGCCCCTGTAACACTGTCCCGCATCACCTCCAACCGTCGCACCGGGTCGGGTACCGCCAGCCCGTCCGCCGCGTCCATAGCCCCATCTAGGTGCAGCCCGCCAGTCACGGCAATGCCCAAAACGACTACCAAGGCCGATCGAGTCAGAGCAGGCATCCCCAATAACTGTAGCCCTACATCGGCAATTCCCAGTATCCCGCCGATCAAAAGCCCGATCGCCGGTGCAAAGCGGGCAATACCCCGAAACTCCAAAGTCCAAGACATCGGCACAGGCAAACAGGTATAAAAAGCGACCGCAGCAGCTATTGCTGCGCCCTGATTCCGGAAAAACTCGCTTACAGAGCGAACCAACTTATCATCCACCATAAGATAGAAGTCTTTTCACATTTTATGTAGCTGTGAATCCATAAGCGTATGCCAGAATTGGATCGTTAACACCCTTTAGTTCCTTCGATCAGGCATTCATCCTGCTGACAGCTCTTTTCCTCAGAAAACTGCTGCCGACAGCGAACCCGAAGAACCGCATCTACCGAAACTAAACTCAAGACAAGCGTTTCCCTTCTAGAGAACTCTCGCTAACTCCCTGATTTCCTCCAAGGGAAACATACTACAACAGAGGCTTTTGCTCCATGAGTCATGACGAACTAAATAACAGGGTAGTTGCTCCTTGCATCATCGATACAGGCATTGTCGTCAACAAACGCGATATCCAAAGATTACTGTTTGATTTAGGACGTGTTCGCTACGTTAATATGCAGGATGGTAAGATTTACAGCGAAGGGGAAGGATATGTCATGGAAGTATTTGCCAACCCCAATCGTTCTACTCTGATCGCCAACCGTGCTCTTTATTTGAATGTTGATAGTTTTGATTATCTGGAACTGAAAAAGTCCAATGAAGAAGGCGCTTATTTTGACCTAATTCAAGACGGACGACAGTTGCGTTTAATTCCCCTCTCCAATCCTGCACATGAGCAAGTCGCCCGGAACTTAAATGCAGCCGCTTTAGATGCAGTTGTCGATCAGGTACTCTCAGGGAGCTGGGATTTTCAATTAGACGAGGATGACTCGCCGTTTTGAACCAGGATATTTGACATCCACCCCGACCGTCGCGGACGGGGATTCCCAATCATCACTGATTGGGTTTCTGCTTCGTAGCACCAGCCTTCCGAGATTTACTCTCTTGGGGTCTTACAGTCGCTCCACAGACTGAAACGGCTAGCCCAGCCGCCAAAATATTCTTGGCTGCGTTAATATCGCGGTCATGGTTCGTCCCACATTTTGGGCATTCCCATTCGCGAATATTTAACGGTAATTTATCGATAATATACCCGCAGTTTCCACAACGCTTAGAACTAGGAAACCAGCGGTCTATCTTTATTAGTTCTCGACCGTACCACTGGCACTTGTAACTTAGTTGACGAATTAGTTCGCCCCAACTAGCATCACTGATGGCAAGAGCTAACTTATGGTTCTTCACCATATTCTTAATAGCCAAGTCCTCAACTACAATCGTTTGGTTTTCACGAACCAGTTGAGTCGTCAGTTTGTGTAGGAAATCTCTACGCGCATCGACTATTTGTGCGTATACTTTCGCGACCTGCACCCGCGCCTTTTCTCGGTTATTACTTCCTTTTTGTTTGCTATCTAACGTTTTTTGCTTCCTTTTTAGCTTCTTGCGAAGCTTTTTAAAGTGCTTGGGATTGGTAATTTTGTCACCATCGCTAGTAACTACCAGGCTGGTTACTCCCAGATCCAGACCGATAGATTTATCTATTTTAGGAAGTGGTTTAATCGTGTAGTCGTCTACGAGTATGGAAACAAACCAACGTCCGGCAGGTGTCAATTTAACCGTAATAGTAGACGGAATGCACCCTTTAGGAATTTGTTTACTCCAGCGAATGGGTAATGAAGTGGTGCATTTAGCTAAAAACACCCGTCCATCTTTCCATCGGAAAGCTGACTTACTGAATTCAGCACTACCGCCGTTATGTTTCTTCTTGAAGTTAGGATACTTGGCATGACCCGCAAAGAAATTGCTAAATGCTGTTTGAAGATGTCTGAGTCCTTGCTGAAGAGGTACACAACTAACTTCATTCAAGAAATCAAGCTCTTCTTCTTTCTTCCAATTCGTCAGCATGGAGGAAGTTTGGCTGTAGCCAACCCTTTCTTGATGCTCGTACCAAGATAAAGTGCGAGCAGCCAAAGCCTTGTTGTAGACTAACCGCGCACAACCCATTGTCCGTCGCAAGAGATTTTCTTGCTCGGTCGTGGGATAGAATCGGTAGCGGTAGGCTTTTTCCATGTTCACACTTTAGCACATCTCCTGTGATATGGCTGTCTTTAGTTCAGTCTTTTTGTAAAGCCGTCCTAAAAGGACAGGGTTTCTACCCATCATTCTGATGACCAATCAATCTAAAATCTAAAATCTCAAGTCTAAAATTGCTCCATGTCCGAAAAATTTTCTTTTCAATGTCAAGCTAATTGCAGCCATACCAAAGCGCGTGCAGGGGTGTTTACCACTCCCCACGGTGTGCTAGAAACTCCCAAGTTTATGCCGGTGGGAACCCTGGCTAATGTCAAAACTCTGACACCAGCACATCTTAAGGATGCCGGCTCTCAAATGGTTTTGGCGAATACCTATCACTTGCACTTGCAGCCGGGGGAACATATTGTCGCTGGGGCTGGCGGATTGCACAAATTCATGGCTTGGCCAGGCCCGATGCTGACTGATTCGGGCGGCTTTCAGGTGTTTAGCTTGAGCCAAATGCGGACTATTTCTGAGGAGGGGGTGACTTTTCGTTCTCCCCGCGATGGCCGTATGATTAATTTGACACCGGAGCGATCGATCCAAATCCAAAATGAGTTGGGTGCGGATGTGATTATGGCTTTTGATGAGTGTCCGCCTTATCCGGCGACGCGGGCAGAAGTGGAAGCTGCGACAGACAGGACTTACCGCTGGCTGAAACGCTGCATTCAAGCTCACTCACGTCCGGATCAGGCTTTGTTTGGGATTGTGCAGGGGGGTGTTTACCCGGATTTGCGATCGCGCGCAGCAAACCAGTTAGTAGATTTAGATTTACCAGGTTATGCGATCGGTGGTGTCAGCGTCGGAGAATCGGGGGATTTGATCGCAGAGATTGTGAAGGTGACAGCGCCACTGTTGCCACCAAATAAGCCACGTTATTTGATGGGGATTGGGACGTATCGCGAAATGGCTGTGGCGGTGGCCAATGGCGTAGATATGTTTGACTGCGTGATTCCGACTCGGCTAGCCCGCCACGGGACGGCTTTTGTTGGCGGGGGACGTTTCAATTTGAAAAATGCTCGGTTCCGAGAAGATTTTGCTCCGCTGGATGAGTCTTGTCCTTGTTATACTTGCCAAAATTTCAGTCGGGCTTATTTGGCACATTTGGCGCGGGCTAACGAAGTGCTGGGATACACTTTACTGGCGATTCACAACGTGACTGAGTTGATTCGCTTTACCGGGAGGATGCGGGAAGCGATTTTTGCCGATCGATTTACTGAGGAGTTTGGTCACTGGCTGACACCTGCGGTCGATCGAACATGATTGCCTTTGCTTAAGATATGCGACAATTATGAAAAATGTGTTGGATAGGTAGGTTGATTCATGGAAGCTGCATTACTTTTAGCAAAAATGCCCGAAGCTTATTCGATCTTTGAACCACTGGTTAATGTTTTGCCAGTGATTCCCGTGTTTTTCTTGTTGCTGGCTTTTGTCTGGCAAGCGGCTGTCGGATTCAGATAAGTCTGATTTTAATCAAAGCAGGGGCAATTCCAAAATTGTCCCTGCTTTTAGCTGAGCAAAGTCGGACACGGCAATGCCGTGTCCCTACCTCCAAATAATCATGTAGGGAAACGGCATTGCCGTGTCCTGATTTTGGGTAATCGTGTCCTGATTTCGGGTAATCGTGTCCTGATTTCGGGTAATATTAATTCCGGTGCAACCGGAATTGATATAATCCGTGTATCCGTGTCATAATCCGTGTTGTGCCTTCCTTCAACCCCCGCCGATCGCCTTTTTAAATGCTGGTCTTTCTGAAATTCGCTTCATGTAGTCCAAAACAGCCGGATAAGCGCTGAGATCTAATTTAAGCATCATGGGAATGTAGTTTAAAATTGACCCAACTGCTGCGTCGGCAACACCAAATTCATCGCCCATTAAAAACTGTTGTTTCTCGAAGATTTGATTGAGGGGTGTTAACAATTTGGGGGTTTCGCGATCGCGACTTGCTTCGACAAATATTCCCGGCCCCAGGGAGGCGTTAGCAAACATTACCCACTGCACTACTTGAGCTTGTTGCTCCAAACTCTCCGGCATTTTACCATATTTTTGAGCTAAATACAGCAGAATTGCGCCGGATTCCCAAAGTTTAAAATCTCCGTCAACAATCGCCGGTACTTTGCCGATCGGATTAATTTTCAGAAAATCTGGCTGCAAGTGCTCTGCGGCTTGCATATCTAACATCACAAATTCGTAGGGAACACCGATTTCTTCCAGATACCACTGGACAATTGATGCTCTGCTGCGAGCTCCGCCGTAAAGTTTTAGCACCGTTTTTTTCCTTTAATGCAATCTGATGATTGTAGCATTCTCATCACAATCAAGCAATTTGGTCACAAGCCCCCCAGATGAATCCGTGGGGTCGCTTTCTTGAATTCTAAAATCTAAAATCTAAAATCTAAAATCGATTGACTGCTGATGCTGCTGTCAAATGCGACCATAAGATATTACTGCCGATCGCAATTAAAATTCCGCCTCCGATCAACTCTATTTTCTTGCCAAATAAGTTGCCGCACTTGTGACCGATAAATACACCCGCAAATACAACAAAGAAAGTAATGAATCCGATCGCAGTCACCGCAGGAATAATCGAATCTTTTAGTACGGCAAAGCCAATGCCAACTGCTAAAGCATCGATACTTGTTGCCACCGACAGTGTTAGCAAAGTTCCCGTATCTAAGGGATTAAATTTTTTGGCGCATTCCTCGCTTTGCAGAGATTCATAAATCATTCTACCCCCAATGAAACTCAACAGGCCGAAAGCGATCCAATGGTCGAACGCAGATATCAAGAAACTGAAACTAAGACCGACAAACCATCCAATCACGGGCATCAAAGCTTGAAAACCACCGAAAAATAAGGCTATTTTTAAAGCTTTGTTGACTTTCATGTGTTTAATTGCTAAACCGCTGGAAATAGAAACAGCAAAAGCATCTGCTGCTAGTCCCAAGGAAAGTAAGACGGTAGTGGCTGCATCCATTTGTGTGAAGTTTTAGATATTATAGGTAAAGTGTTGAGCTTAACTATTTAACTCTACACTAAACTTTTCTGAAATTGCACTTTTCTCATAATTCATTCATTTTTAAATCATATTTGTTTCATAATTTGTGGCATTGAAAAAATCTGTGGCGAGCTGTATGATGGGATAGGAAGAGTTACCAACTAGCATAATTCACGATGCCAGAATCAAAACCATACCAGCCATTGCTACTCAGATTACTGCATGGGATTAACGCTGCGATCGCCCTTTTAGCAATCATCACCGCATTTTTGGTGTACAATACCTACGACGGGCGGTTCGGCAAAGTACCAGTACCTCAGATTGCAGATATTATCGGGATTCACGGCACTTTCGGCAAGCTGTTGATTTTAGGAGTAATGCCGACTTTTGCTTTGTACAGCTTCCACAAAGGGCAAAAGCGCCTAATACAGCCGGATTCTTTTGGGAAACTGATGCAATTCGGAAAACCGATTTGGTGGTATAGTTTGCATCGGATTGTGAATACCGTGATGTTGTTGGCGATCGCATTTTCCATCGCATCTGGGAGTATGGTTAAGGAAGAATGGCTCCCTGCTGGCGAATTGACACAAATTTGGTACTATTTGCACATTTCTGGGTGGGTAATCTTAGTATTGTGTCTGGCAATCCACTTGTTAATGAGTGCAAAAGTCGGAGGTTTACCGTTGATTTTGTCAATGTTTGATTTCCGTAAATCCCAGCAGAATCAATGAGACTAAAAATTAGGAAATTTGTTTAATATTGGATCTTAAATTTGACAAATGAGAAAAAATATTATCCTGATATTTGTAGAAATCTTGGTGATGGGAAGTTGGCTATTTGCATTGGTTGCACCCCTATTTTTCCCATAGGAACAGTCAAATCCTGGCTGCTAATTTATCCGCTGCATCCGTTGGGTAATGCGATGCTATATTTTTGCTGATTTGAGAGTTAAAAATTATTTAATTAATAACTCAATTAACTCTCAACTAAAAAATTAGTCAATTAAAGGACTTTGTGAGTGTGCGAGTGTTGTTTTACATTATCTTCAGTGCTAACTACGCGCTGGGGATTGAGAACTCTTTTGCGTTCTAGAGAGTAGGCAAAGTCGCTACGAACTGTTCCTAAAGGAATGTGAGATTGAGCTTGAGGGCGGATTTTGTAAGTACGGGCTGCGGCGATCGCGCGGAAGCCAAATTCTTCGCTAAACTCGGCTGATGTGGGGAATTCGGGTAGCCTTTTTGGTGATTCGCCGTCGAGCACTGCGCCTAAAGTTGTCCCCCAAGCCATTTGATAAGATGTGGGAATTCCTTTGACAATTGCTTCCAAAGCTGCTGAGGGGATAGCTTCGATTACTTGGACTTGAAGAACTTCGCCTTCTTCTTTGACGAAGCAGGTGGCTAAACCGACTGCTACATAGTCGTCGGTAGAGAGTTCGGGAGCGTTGGGATAAACTGTTGCAGTCGCCATAAAAATCAAAAATCTTTTGAGTAGGAATTGAAAACCTGGAGCGAAGGTCAAATCCTTGAGAGTGGATCAGACCTGTCTGTCGATAGTACCACATTCAGCTAGATGCCGGATAATTCGGCAAGGATTTCCGGCGGCCACGACGTTTGCGGGGATATCTTTGACCACAACACTACCTGCACCGATCGTACTATTATCGCCAATAGTGACTCCAGGGCAAATAATACTGCCACCGCCAATCCACACATTATTGCCAATGTTAATCTCAGTGGCGAGTTCTCGACCAGAAAGTCTAATTTGGGGGTCTGTGGGGTGAAAAGCAGTGTAAATTTGCACTTGTGGGCCGCACAGTAGATTTTCCCCGATGTTAACTCGATTGCAGTCGAGAATCACGCAACCAAAATTCATGTACAAGCCATTTCCAGCATAGATATTGCTACCGTAGTCGCAGTAAAAAGGCGACTCAATTTCAACTTTCGGGCCTACGGCACCGAATAATTCGGCGAGAATTTCTAAACGCTCGGACGGTTGATCTTCGCGGGTAGAATTGTAGATTCTGGTGAGGCGACGGGCTCGCTGGCGCTCTGAAGTCAATTCCGCATCGGCAGCTACATACAACTCGCCGGCTAGCATTTTCTGTTTTTCGGTTTTTTCCATAGGATTTCTGGCTTTTTCAAATCATGGTTTTGACTGCAAACAAACAGCTAAATCTAAACTGGCTAATTGTTCAAAAGCTCGATCGATTGATCCTTTTCCTCGCAAAAAACCAGTGTTCGCACCGGGACAAATATATTGCAAAATTTCCGGCGAAAAGCGATCGATAATTGACTTAACGCTGTTGATTTGTCTGGGCCAGTGAAAAGTTTTTGCGGTTCTGTGCGGTTCGGGGACACCTTCTCGATTGGGAAGCAAGTGTCTGCCCGAAAACAAGACTCCGCCACTACGGGTATCATAAAGACAAGACGAACCGGGAGAGTGGCCGGGAGTCCACAATGCGAAAGTGCGATCGCCCAGAGCCAATTCCCGCTCAAAAGCCGTTACCTTCAATCCAGGCAGTAAATAAGCTTCCTGCTCTTGAATCACGATATCGCATCCTGTGGCTTCCTGAATCTCTCGCGCCTTGCCGATAGCGCCACGGTGCGTCAGAAACAGCAGCCGCACCCCGCCATGTTCCCGCAAAAATGTTTGGTTAATCTCATCCCAAGCGGGACAATCCACCAAAATGTTAGTTTGGTTTTCTACAATAAAATAAGCTGTCGCACCCAGCGTGTCCCGGTTAGGTGGGAAAGCAAAGATATTCTCCAGCACGGGCTTGGGTTGTTTGGAAGCTGAACTCTGTTGTTTCAAGGAAGTATTGATAAGGACTGGAATAAATATTATGTTCTTTTTATGGTTGTTTGTATTGGGACTGATTTTGGTTTGCCCTTTTTTGTACTGGTTCCTGGTACAGTTGGGACGCAAGGAAATTACCAGCGAAACTGCTAAAACAACAGCTACTGATGGGACTGAGCCTGCAAAGGCAAAACCCAAAGCTGCTTTACGCCCGATCGATGCTGCGGAAGAAACGACTTTACGAGACTGTTTTCCTTGGTCTATTTACTTCTTGCAAAATTTGGAATTTCGGCCGCAGGCTGTAATTTGTCGCGGACAGTTACGGACAAACCCGGAGACGGCTTACGAGACGATTCGGGAGAATGTGGAAAGGCATTTTGGCGATCGCTTTTTGGTGATATTTCAAAGCAGTTTAAGCGGTCAACCTTTTTTTGCTATAGTTCCTAATCCCAACCGCCAATCTGCTGAAAATCCTGTTAAGAATGAACCTTTGAGCAGACCATTTTTTGCTTTGGCTTTGGTGCTAATCACGCTCTTTACAACTACGATCGCGGGGTCGCAACTTGCCGGAGTTACGGAAAAAATTGTGCAGTCTAATCCGTCAATATTAATTCAGGGTTTGCCCTATGCGGTGACGTTGATGGTGATTTTGGGAATTCATGAGTCGGGACATTATGTGGCTGCTAAATTTCATAAAATTCGGACAACTTTGCCTTATTTTATTCCGGTGCCATTCTTTCTGGGGACTTTTGGCGCATTTATTCAAATACGGAGTCCGATTCCCAACCGCAGGGCTTTATTTGATCTTGGTATTGCTGGCCCATTGGCTGGTTTGGTTACGACGTTGCCATTTTTAATTTGGGGTTTGTACCACTCGACAATTGTGCCTATTTCTAAGAAATCAGGGATGTCAAATATTGAGTCTTTCAGTCCCAATTTTTCCCTGATGATGACTCTTTTGAGCAAGTTAACTTTGGGTGCTGCTTTAAATGCGGGTACTGCGATTCATTTGCATCCGGTGGCGGTGGCTGGTTATTTGGGTTTGATTGTGACGGCATTTAATTTGATGCCGGTGGGACAACTGGATGGCGGTCATATTGTCCATGCGATGTTTGGTCAGAGTGCGAGTATGGCGATCGGGCAAGTTGCTAGACTTTGTATGTTGGTACTTTCTTTTTTGGAACCGGGTTTTAGATTGTGGGCGATTATTTTGTTTTTGACACCCCCAAACAATGAACCGGCGTTGAATGATGTCAGCGAATTGAATAATTGGCGGGATGTTTTGGGATTATTGGCGATCGGGCTATTATTGGCTATTCTGTTACCAGCACCTAGGATACTGGTTCAGTGGTTGAATGTTGTTTAGAAAGAAGTTCGGCAACGGATTTTGTAACTGATTCATCTAATTATGTTGAAAATATGCCTTACAAATCATTTACTTTCAGTCAATTAAAGGATCGGTTTGGATTGGAACCGTCAATGAGTCCTATTTTCACCAATACCAAAATTATTCCCTTAGAACCGTCAAAATGGCTATGGCGAAGCTTGGAAATTGCTTCTAATAATGCTTTGAAGACCGGAAAAGAACGTTCCGAACGCATTATTTCTCCGATTTTATTAGAATCTATGGAAAGAAACAACAGACTATTTTCTGTATTTTCCGGCTGGCTATTTGATGTAGATATTGCTCAGGAACTTAGTGGAGAGTGCGACTTTTTGCTATCTGGCGCGCTGATTGATTTGGAAATTACAAGTCCATTTTTTCTACTGACAGAAGCGAAAGGTGGAGAAATAGAAACTGGTTTGTCGCAGTGTGCAGCGCAAATGCTGGCTGCTCAAATATTTAACCAACGCCAAGACAATGCCATACCAGTAATTTTTGGCTGTGTGACTACGGGCATTGTCTGGCGCTTTCTGAAGTTGACCAGCGATGATTTAATTATTGATGCTGATGTTTATTATCTTGATAATGTGCCATTACTCTTAGGGGTTTTGCAAAAAGTAGTTGATTTATGCTATTAAGAAAAAGCTTTGAAAAATTAGAGTTGATGATTTTAAAATAAATTGTAACAATAGTTTGATAAGATATAGTGTCGCAGTTAAAGTCCAACATCTTAAATCCACAATCCCGAATCGACATGAGCCAGCATCCAGACCGCATTGCCCCTCATGGTGGCATCCTGGTCAACCGCATCGCTACGCTAGACCAAAGACAAGAATTTTTCGACAAAGCAGAAGCTTTGCCGCGTGTTCAGCTTTCGGATCGATCGATCTCCGACCTGCAAATGATCGCCATCGGTGCCTTCAGTCCCCTTGAAGGGTTCATGAACGACGCTGATTATCGATCGGTCGTCAAAGAAATGCGCCTCTCCAACGGTCTCCCCTGGTCGGTTCCGATCACCCTTTCGGTAACAGAAGAAGTCGCAGCCCCCTTGACAGAAGGCACTTGGGTGCGTCTCGACTCCCCGAACGGCGAGTTTGCTGGCATACTCGAACTGACGGAAAAATACCGCTACAGTAAAGAAGAAGAGGCGATCAATGTCTATCGCACCGACGACCTCAAACATCCGGGTGTTCAAGTATTAGATAACTCTGGCCCAGTGAACCTCGCAGGCCCAGTTTGGCTGCTGGAACGGGAACTCGACCCCCGGTTTCCTCAATACCAAATTGACCCGGTGAAATCGAGAATGCTATTCGCAGAGAAAGGATGGAAAACTATAGTTGGTTTCCAAACTAGAAATCCGATCCATCGTGCTCACGAATACATCCAAAAATGTGCTCTAGAAACTGTGGATGGTTTATTCCTGCACCCGTTGGTGGGAACAACTAAGGGTGATGATATTCCGGCGGATGTGCGGATGCGCTGCTATGAGATTCTGCTGGAAAAATACTATGCGCGCGATCGCGTAATTTTGGCCATCAATCCAGCAGCAATGCGCTACGCTGGGCCACGGGAAGCGATTTTTCATGCTTTGATTCGTAAAAATTACGGTTGTACTCACTTTATTGTCGGGCGCGATCATGCGGGCGTGGGCGATTATTATGGTACTTACGATGCTCAACACATTTTTGAGGAATTTGAGCCGGGAGAATTGGGAATTGTGCCGATGAAATTCGAGCACGCTTTCTATTGCAAAGTGACGGAACAAATGGCGACGACTAAAACAAGTCCTAGCACTCCCGAACAGCGGGTACATTTGTCGGGAACTAAGGTGCGGGAAATGTTGCGGGCTGGAAAATTACCACCCCCACAGTTTTCTCGGCCGGAAGTTGCTGCTGAATTGGCAAAGGCTATGAATATTTTCAGTTACGAGATTTAAATCTTAAACCTTGTTGTTGGCGACACTTAGTCTTGGGCATAGGAATGAGAAGATTGAGTAACAGCAGGACGATCGGGAATGACCAATGGGACTCAAGCGACGGGAATTTTTGCAGCAAGCGGGCTGGGTGTTGACGGCGCTGGGTATCAGCGAGGCTGGATGGGAACGGTTGGGCGATCGCTACCTCCAAGCCCTAGCCCAGCCGACAGCCCGGAAATTGGCACTGTTGGTGGGCGTCGATCAATATCCGGGATCGGGGCTGCACGGCTGTGTCACGGATGTGGAATTGCAGCGGGAACTCCTGGTATATCGGTTTGGGTTTGGGCCGTCAGATATTCTGACTTTGACTGATTCTCAAGCTACTAGGGAAAATATCGAGACGGCTTTTGTGACTCATTTGACTCAACAGGCTAAGCCCGGAGATGTGGTGGTTTTTCACTTCAGTGGCTGCGGTAGCCGAGTCAGTTTGGCTGAGTCTCCCACGGTGATGCAAAATAGTTTGGTGCCGGTGGATGATGTTGTGCCTGCTTTGGGCAACCGGGTGGTGAACGATATTTTGGAGGAAACGTTGCTGCTGTTGATGCGATCGCTCGCAACGGAAAGTGCGATCGCAATTCTCGACACTAGCTACAGCTATCCGGGCTTCGATGCAGCCGGCAACTTCCGCATTCGCACCCGCCCTCGCCCCACTGTCGGGAACCCAAGTATCGGCGAATTAGACTTTCTCGATCGACTCAAATTCCGCACTAATCTGAGTTCTACTCCATCTACCATACTCTCAGCGGCGGCCCCTGCTCAATTCTGTGCCGAAATTCAGTGGAACGGGTTTACCGCAGGTTTATTTACTTACGCCCTGACTCAAACTTTGTGGTGGACAACTCCTGCTAGCAGTTTGCAATTCAATTTTAGCCGCGTCGCCGATCAAGTGGAGCAAATAACTGGGTTAACCCAGAAACCGCAAATTCGCAATCACGATTTAAAAGCACCTGCGCGGGGGATTTTTGCAACTTTGATGCTAAATTTCCCGGCTGCTGACGGGGCCGTGTCGGCTGTCGAAGATGGTGGCAAAATTGTGCAGCTGTGGCTGGCTGGATTGCCGCCAGAGGTTTTGCAGTCTTGTGGCGGTTCTGTGTTCGGCTTAGTTTCCTCTGAGGGCGGGAAGCTGTTGCTGCTGCGGCGTACTGGTCTTTCTGCCAAAGCCCAAATTTTAGAGCAGCCAATCCCACCACAACTGACTACGGGCGAATTGGTGAGAGAAGAAATTCGGGTTTTGCCACGAAACATCGGTTTGACTGTAGCTTTGGACTCTGGCTTAGAACGCATCGAGCGGGTGGACGCTACCAGCGCCTTTGCCACTGTACCCCAAGTCTCGGCGGTAACGGGAGACCAACCGGCGGACTATCGGTTTGGCAGAGTGCCAGAAACGACTGTAGCTCAAACTCCTACGGCCTATGAGCCTGGTTTGTATCAAGGTCGTTACGGTTTGTTTTCTTTGGGCGAAACGCTGATTCGGCATACTGAGGGTGACGGGGGAGAGGCGGTCAAAGTGGCGGTACAGCGATTGACTCCGCAGTTGAAAACGTTGCTGGCGATGAAGTTGCTGCGGCTGACGGCGAATGAAGGGTCTTCGCGCTTGAAGGTACGGGCGATGCTAGCAACTCTCGCACCTCAAGCCCGGACTGTTGCAGAGCGATCGCCGGTGCGAGGTGCAGGTGATGATCCAGTGTCATTACTGAGGGATGAAAGTCAGAAATCGGGGAATTTTGGTATATTAAGTCTGAAGAATGGCAGCCTGATTCAATATAGATTATATAATGATGGCGATCGCCCGGTTTACTTTATTGTTTTTGGTTCGGATACTGCCGGACGGCTGCTGGTACTGAATTCTGATGGCGAAACAAGTGTTCCAAGGTCAATGCAGGCGATCGACCCTGGTGCTAATTTGAGCGTACCGCAGACTGGGGCGATCGGCATGGAGGTATCTAGGGCGATCGGACTTGCGGAAACTTTGATTATACTTAGTGAGAGTCCTTTTGATCGAACTCTGGCTGCGTTGCAGGGAGGAATGCAGCAAGTCAGGGATGCTTTACCAATTCGAGTGCTGTTGAATCCTTTAAATGTGGCACGGGCTGTCCTGGAAGATTTGCACGTGGCTAGCATTGCTGGGGTACAGAATGTGGGGATATCAACGGATGATTTGGCTTTGGATGTCAGTGTTTGGGCAACTCTGAGTTTTGTTTATCGGGTGGTTTAGCAACTGAGGACACGGCAACGCCCATTGGTGTCAACTTAACGTCAAACCCAGTCAGAGACTGTGGTTTGACTATGAGGCCCTTCCACCCCCCTAGCCCCCAACCCCCCCCCGCCCCCCCCCAAGGGGGGAGTATAAGGGGGGGACAAGAAATACTCTTGCGTCCCCCTTACCAAGGGGGATTTAGGGGGTTATAGACTCGGCTAAAAGCGAGAGATACCAAGGCTTTCAGGCTTAAGTTGACACTCCTTGGGCAACGCCGTTTCCCTACAATTAATCGGGGTAGGTTGGGCCCGGCGATAGTGAAACCCAACACCTTATTTTAAAATGAAGAGTTGGGTTTCGTTACCACGGACCCAACCTACACACATAGTCCCGATCGCCTCATTGTCCCAAACCGCAATAATTCTTTACAATAAAAAAGAGCAAATATTCCTATTGACCGGAAATTTGGGTACAAGCCCCTTCTTCAGTGGCCGGCTTTAATTATATTTCTTGAAAAAGCGTCTGGACGTTTGCTCATGGCTATGGTATAATAATCAGGTAGGAGGACAGAGCAAATGTTTCATTTAACCTACGAATTTAAACTTAAACCAACAACGGGACAGATAGCAATCTTTCAGGATTGGCTAGAGCAATGCCGTCGTGTGTATAACTACGCATTGGCAGAGCGTAAGCATTGGTTTGAGTCTCGTAGCTGTCGAATTAACGCTTGCTCTATCCGATCTGAGTTCATCATTCTAGCCGAAACGAAACGACCAACTTATGCCAGCCAGTGCAAAAGTTTAACTACGGCGAGAGCAAACATACCCGCTTTGGCTGCCGTTGCCGTACACGTTCTACAACAGACACTAAAAAGACTTGAAAAAGCTTTCGTAAGTATGTGGGAACAAAAGCACGGTTTCCCTCGTTTCAAGAAAGAAGGAACAATGCGATCATTTGTGTTCCCACAATTGGGGGTTAACCCCGTTCAAAATCAAGCGGTGAAGCTGCCTAAAATTGGTTTAGTTAAGTTTCATCAATCACGTCTTATCCCTGATGGTGCAACGATTAAGCAAGCAAGGATAGTTCGTAGGGTTAGCGGTTGGTACGTGATGCTAACCCTACAATGGGACGTTTCAATGCCCGATATAATGCCTCACGGTGAAGGTATCGGGATTGATGTTGGACTCACTAATTTCCTAGCAACTTCTAACGGTCTTTTAGTCAAGCGCCAAAGATTTTTTAAAGATGCAGAATGCAAGCTTAAATTGCTGCAACAACGTGTCAGTCGGAAAAAACTAGGCTCGAATAATTGGCGTAAAGCTCAGAAAAAAGTGGGACAATTGCATGAGTATGTTGCTAACGTCAGAAAAGATTGGCATCGAAAATTATCACATCAAATCTGCAAAGACGTGGGGATGATTTTCGTCGAGGATCTGAATCTGATTGGGCTGTCTAGGGCGATGCTAGGGAAACATTGCTTAGACGCAAGCTGGGGTCAGTTCTTCACGATCCTAGAGCAAACTTGCTTGAAATATGGCGTTTACTTTCAGAAGGTAAATGCCAATAAAACCAGCCAGATTTGTCCAAATTGCGGTGTTGAAACAGGCAAAAAAGAGCTTGATGAGCGTACTCATAATTGCTCAAATTGCTGTTATACAACGGACAGAGATGTCGCAGCCGCTCAAGTAGTTCTACTCAGAGGACTTGCAGCCGTAGGGCATACGGTCAAGATGCTTGCTGAGGGTAAATTCATTGGAATCCCTGCGAATCAAGAATCCCCTCGCCTTTAGGCAGGGGAGTGTCAATTAAACAATCTCCCTTAAAAAATGGCTGTAAACCAACTTTCTGCAACAACAGTCCCCCTGGAAACAACGGAATTAGATTTTGACATCGCGATCGTCGGCGGCGGTATAGTCGGGGCCACCTTAGCCAGCGCCCTAAAAGATTCGGGATTAAAAATAGCAATAATTGAAACCCAACTCCCCGCAGCCGCAGCAGCCAAAAAACAAGCCTATGCAATTACGCTGCTGTCAGGAATGATATTAGAAGGCATCGGCGTGTGGGAGCAAATCTTGCCGCAAATCACCACCTTTGAGCAAATTAGCCTCTGCGACGGCGACTATCCCGGTGTCGTCGAATTCCACCGCCCTGATTTGGGAAACACCGGCAAATTACCAGTACCAAAATCGGCTTTAGGTTATGTGGGCGAGCACCGAGTTATGCTGTCAGCTTTGCAGGAATGTTTGGCAAAAAACCCGAATTTCAGTTGGGTTTGTCCGGCGGAAGTAGTCGAGGTAAAGTATTTAACCGATTGCGCTGAAATAGAAGTAAAACAAAACGGCGAAACTCGGACAATTCGCACTAAATTATTAGTTGCTGCTGACGGTTCGCGATCGCGCATTCGCACAGAAGCAAACATTACCACTCGCGGCTGGAAATACTGGCAATCCTGCATTGCGCTCACCATTAAAGCCGAAAAACCGCACAACGATATCGCTTTTGAGCGCTTTTGGCCGAGCGGCCCGATGGGAGTATTACCATTACCGGGCAACCGTTGTCAAGTAGTTTGGACTGCACCCCACGCGGAAGCAAAAGCTTTGCAGTCAATGGACGAAACAAAGTTTTTAGCTTTGTTGGAACAGCGCACGGGCGGGATTTTGGGGCGTTTGGAATTGGAGAGCGATCGCTACTTGTTTCCAGTACAGTTAATGCAGAGCGATCGCTACGTTTTACCCAGATTAGCGCTAATTGGCGACGCGGCGCACTGCTGCCATCCCGTCGGTGGCCAGGGATTGAATATGGGGATTCGAGATGCAGGTGCGATCGGTCAAATCTTGCAGCAAGCCCACCAAAAAGGCGAAGATATCGGCGATTTGCGAGTATTGAAAAGGTATCACAATTGGCGCAAAAAAGAGAATTTAATCGTGTTAGGATTTACCGATTTTTTAGACAGATTGTTTTCCAATACTTGGTTACCAATTGTGGCATTTCGGCGCTTGGGATTGTGGTGTTTGCGGACAATTCCGCCAGTCAGGTTTTTAGCACTGCGCTTGATGACCGGCTTAATGGGGCGATCGCCGGAATTAGCGAAAAGTTAGAGTAATATCAATTATGGGAGATGTCTATTAATCTCTCTCTTTTACTTTTGGCGATCGCGCCCGATACTCAAAAATTTGTCTAAATTCGGTATATCTACCCAAGTTCCTGTAGCATTTGACTCCTGGGTCAAATCCATCAACAACTGTGAATAAACCCCTTCTCTCAGAGACGGTATCAAAGATTCACCCCCATCAATTGCTTCTACCCACTTATCTACTACTCGAATAAACGGTGCAATTCTGCCGTCGGGATAAACTTGAGGAAACTCCAATCTTTGAGGAATTTTGATTTCAGCTAAAGCTTGTCCACCTTGGGAACCCCACAGCCGAAATCCGTGGACATAATCTTGCTGGTTGTCGCTTCCCAAAACTAATGTACCGTTACTCCCATAAATCTCCATCCAGTGTCCTCTTCCTTGATAAGTAACAGAACTCAAGCAAACTTGACAAGGTATTCCGTTTGCTAATTCCAGCATCAACGTGCAAGAATCATCTGCATCTACCGATTTTAATTTTCCTGAGTCATTGGGATCTGGGCGTGTAGAAATTCCTGTGATTAATTGTCCAGAAAGCCTCTGGGTTGGACCAAACAGCCAGTTAATATAATCAAAAACGTGGGAACCTGTCGCACCCAAAACTCCACCGCCCCGCTCTTTTTGCGAGTACCAATTCCAAGGGCGATTAGCATCAGCGCGACCCGATACCAGCCAGTCAATTTTAATTAAACGTTTTTCTCCTACATATCCTGTTGCTAATAATTCGGCTAGCATTTGCCAAGCGGGAATGAAGCGAAACTCAAAATCCATTGTTGCTATTGTGCTAGCACTTTTTGATTCGAGGTTGGTTTGAGATTTATTCGCCAATTTGTAGAGTTCTCTGGCTTCATTTGCTGTTAGGGCTGTCGGTTTTTCTAGCAATAAATGTTTGCCTGCTTCCAAGACTTTTTTTGCCATTTCAAAATGCAGAAATGGCGGGGTGGAAATACTGATGCCGGCGACTTCTGGGATGGCAATTATGTTTTCTATGGAGTTGCAAGCATAGGGGATATTGTGGCTAGAGGCGATCGCCTGAGCTTTGTCTAAGTTCCGGTGGTAAACAGCCACAACTTCTGTCCGGTGATGTGCTTGGAATCCGGGAATGTGAATTTTTTGACCGAAACCTGTACCGACTACTGCAACGCCAATTTGAGACATAATTTAATAATTGTTGACTGTTGACTGTTGTGTGTACTAATAACTAATGACTAACGACCCATTCAATTACTTGTTTACCCAAACTAACGCCATTAAACAAGTCAATTTCTCTGATCCCTGTAGGGCTGGTGACATTCACTTCTGTGAGATAACCGCCAATGATATCAATGCCAACAAAGTACAGTCCGTCCCGTTGTAGCACCGGCGCTAACTGAGTACAAATTTGCAGTTCGCGATCGGTAATCTCGGTTTTTGCCACTCTGCCGCCCACGGCCATGTTGCCACGAAACTCATTGCCGGTGGGAATGCGGTTGATAGCACCGATGGGTTTGCCATCCAACAGTATAATCCGTTTATCTCCCTCTTTTGCTTCCGGCAAATAAGTCTGAACCATGACTGGGACAGTAGCTTGTTGAGTGCTAATTTCGACTAGGGAATTGAGATTGCGATCGCCATTTTGCAAAAATAAAATCCCTTCGCCAGCTTTGCCGCCCAAGGGTTTAAGAACTGCTGCTCCTTTTTTTTCGACAAATTGCCGAATTACCTGCTTGTTTTGAGAGACAATTGTTTCTGGTATCGCTCCCTCAAATTGCAAAGCGTACATTTTTTCATTCGCATCCCGTAATCCTTTTGGACTGTTAACTACCAAAGTTTTAGCGGGATCGATGTAGTCAAGCAAGTAAGTAGCATAGAGGTAAGGAGTGTTGACTGGGGGATCGGTACGCATGAATACTGCGTCCATTGCTTCGAGAGGCTGCAAAGTCGGTGATTCTACTTCGTACCAAACCTCAGCCGCCACCCAACGTCCATCTACCAATTTTACTGGGGTGAGCATCACACGACTGAGCATTCCCCAGGTTTTGCCCCCGATGACACTCAACTCGTTGGCTTGAGTCGCCCAGACTTCGTGACCCAACTCTTGGGCTGCTTCCATCAGGGCTACGCTGGTATCGTGTCCTGGAATTAGTCGCGCGAGGGGATCGATGATGAATGCAAATTTCATTGTCTGTTGGCACTTATGAATTGGTCGCAGGAAAATTCCGCAAGTTAAAACTAGCTTTTATTGTGCTAGCAGTGGGTCTAGCTTGCCGATCGCATCGAGTTCGTGCATATCGTCGCAGCCGCCTATGTGTTGGTCGTTGATGAAGATTTGGGGCAAGGAGCGGCCTCCGTTGGCTCGATCGCTCATTTTGGCTCGTGCAGCTTCATCTGAGTCGATCGCGTACTCTGTAAAGTCAACCCCTTTTCGCTTCAGCAGTGCTTTGGCACGAATACAAAACGGGCAGGTTCTCCAAGTATAAATTTCTACTTTAGGGGACATCGGATTTTCCAACCATTACTATATTCTTTAATTCTAATCTTAACCAATCTTATTTAACTTTTTATAAATTTATTTGTTATGGAATGTTTTTGGCCCTACAGCAACCTTCTCGGTGGTTAGGACATTCTTAATCGCTGAAACCCTCTTCCTTCTTCCTTCTTCCTTCTTCCTTCAACATCTGCTATACCCCTAAAAACAAAAAAAGTACCCGTGTTTCAAGGAACGGAGACATTTTGAAGACAAGCAGCGCCTAGCACCAGTCTAGCGCTGCTGACCAACCTGCTTATTTCGCTTTTTGACCGAACAGACAATTCCTGCACCAGTCAGAAGGAGTGCAATTGCAGTACCCGGTTCAGGAATAGAAGTTGAGCTTCTCGCAGGTGGGTTTGTGTATATGTTAAAACTCGGCGGTATTGCTGGTGCTGGTACTGGTGCTGGTGTCGGTACTGGTGCTGGTGCTGGTGTTGGCACTGGCAATAGGGGTATCGGTTCTGGTGTCACTGCTGCGGGTGATGGGCTTGGTGTTGGGCTTGGTGTTGGGCTTGGTGATGAAACTATTGGGTCTGGTGTTGGGCTTGGTGCTTCTATCGGTGCCGGTTCTGCTGGAGCTGTCTGTGCTGATCTTGCGGTGGCGCAGGGACTAGAAAAATTTCCTGGTCCGCATACATCTACTGCGGTCGCCGGAGGGGCGGCAGCTAGATAGTAGAACCCTGTTGCCAATGTGGCTGAGAGTCCAATTGCTAGTTTTGCCATGAGCATACACATAACTATTTAGTTAAACAGTGGTAAAATCGGATGATAAGAACAGCGCTAAAAGATGAACACTGTCAGGACAAAGGTTTTGGCTCTATTACAATAACTTGATTTTGGCTCTGGCGGACGCTTGTAAAAGGTAATTTAAGCGCTTGAGCCGATCGACCAAACACTTGACTAACCTTATTGTATTTCACATTTGTGAAAAAATTGTGATTTACGCCGCTTTGTAACATCTTTTTTTGGCAATTTCATTGAAAACAGCAATTACGCCTACTAACAAAGAGTATTTTTACCTTAAATATTGCCTCCTGAAAATAATTCTTTAGCTTGGCGACAACTGACTCTACTGTATTATGCTTTGCAATAACCGACTGTGACTACCATTTACATAGTGCCATGATCACAAAGGGTTTTGCCTCAGTATATATAGGTATTTTAACGGTTGTCAACTACTTACAAGGCAATAGTTAAGTATTTACCGAGGACTAATGGCGTATTTAATGAGTTGACTCAATTTGTCGCGTAAAGTTTCCATCCCCAGACCTTGGGCCGCCGAAATATATACGGCTTGAGGAAACTCGTCCCTGGCGATCGCCAGAGTTTCTCCATCTACTGCGTCGATTTTGTTAAAAGCGACAATGGCCGGACCTGGCGTTACGGGCATATCTGCCAATATGTTCATCACCGATCGAATTTGACTTTGCCACGCGGGATGGGAGAGATCGACAACGTGCAGCAAAGCATCGGCGTCAGTCACTTCTTCGAGGGTAGCACGAAAAGCATCGATCAAGGCGGGGGGCAGTTCGCGAATAAAGCCTACGGTATCTGTCAGGACGATCGACAGGGATTCCTCCGGGACGGGGCCGGGAATCGTTAACCGTCGAGTGGTGGGGTCGAGGGTGGCAAATAACTGGTCGGCGGCGTAGACTTCGGAATTGGTGAGCAGGTTGAGCAGGGTGGATTTGCCGGCGTTGGTGTAGCCGACGATCGCGATCGAGGGCACTTCGTGATGGTGGCGATTCTGTCGCAGCCGGAAACGGTGTGCCAACAGTTGATTGACTTCTTGCTGCAATCGAGCAATGCGTTTGGCTATCGTCCGCCGTTCTGTTTCGAGTTTAGTTTCCCCAGGGCCTCTGGTTCCGATCCCGCCGCCTTGTCTCGACATTGTTTGACCGCGACCTCTGAGCCTGGGTAGGGTGTATTGTAACTGAGCCAGTTCGACTTGCAATTTACCCTCGCTCGATCGCGCTCTTTGGGCAAAAATGTCGAGAATTACTTCCGTGCGATCGACTACGCGAATACCCAGCATCGTTTCCAAGTTCCGTATTTGTGCGGCGGAGAGGTCGCGATCGAATACCACGAGGTTAGCGCTAATCGTCTGAGCCGTCAGAGCAATTTCCTGAACTTTGCCTTCGCCTACGACTGTTTGAGGATGGGGGCGCGATCGCTTTTGGCGCACTGTTTGCAATACCTGACCCCCAGCGCTGTCAACCAGCCGCGTGATTTCTGCGAGTCCGTCCTCAAAATCCAGCAGAGTCATCTGCTGAGTCATTACCCCTACTAGCAACACTTTGT